>ERZ1023641.149-NODE-149-length-25962-cov-7.984908_pt1 | contig 25962 bp, 16 predicted proteins | sample MGYA00380335_ERZ1023641 | MGnify/ENA primary metagenome ERZ1023641 (study PRJEB33179, sample SAMN07448970) | human gut metagenome | biome: Human-gut; feature: Human associated habitat; material: Faeces | host: Homo sapiens | place: India: Bhopal | collected... | reverse complement strand
CTTTAAGATAACGTTCACCACCTGTTCACGATCGCCATTATCGATGCCCGTCACCTTGGCTTGGTCGGTGAGGTCCTCGTAAGCTTTTACGTTTTTAATGATGTAAGCTGGAAGGTTTTGCAATGCCTTCTTTGTATCACCGCGCTCAAAGTCGGTGCCGTTCACTTGCACACGGGTTACGGCCTTACCGCGATAGTAGAGGGCACCATTCTTTATCTCAAGTCCAGGCATACGGCTTATCATGTCTTGCAGCATGTCGCCTTTCGTTGCTCCCAGCGCGTCCATATCGTAGATGACGGTATCCTTCTTGGTTACAAACACCAAGCGCGTGGCTGTAACCGTGGCTTCGCCCAAGTCGCGCTGGCGCTCTTTGGTCGGCTTCGTCTTTAGGCTATCCGCCTTCACCGTGTCAGTAGGGAGTATAAAAGTACGCGCTTTTGCCCCCAAAGTAAAACAAAAGAGGAGGAGCAAAAGCGTGAATAATCTGTGGGGAAACGTGTTCATCGGTAGTTTAGTTGTGTCTTATAAGTAGGGGCAGACCTATTAAAGTTCTGCCCCAAAAGAGGATTGCTACTAAAACTCGTCAGCAGCGTAGAGATAAGGGAATGTGGCCTGCTTCCACTCAATTATCTCGTCATCGCGGAAGAAGCGCTTCAGTTCTACTTCAGCCGTCTCCTTAGAGTCGGAAGCATGTACAATATTCTCTTGAAAACTCATACAGTACGTGCCGCGTATCGTGCCAGGCGCTGCATTGCGTCCGTTCGTAGGCCCTGCCAGCGCGCGCACTGCTGCTACTGCATCTACGCCTTTGAGGCAAAGGGCCACCACAGGGGCTACCATCATGGAGTCCTTAATCTGTTGGAAGAAGGGTTTTCCGCTCAAGTGGGCATAATGTTCTGTCAGCATCTCGTCAGTGAGTTGCATCAGTTTCATACCGCATATCTGTAGTCCTTTCTTTTCGAAAATGCTAATAATTTCGCCTGCTAAGCCGCGCTGCATCGTGCAGGGCTTGAGCAACACTAGTGTCTTTTCTAATGCCATAGGTAGTATGCTTATTAATATATAATAGTGTGTAAAGGTAATGAAAGGAGAGGGAAGGACAAAACGAAAGGCAGATAAATTGCTGTTTATAGAGCGATTTTGCAGTGTTTTTTACCAAAAAGGCGAACCGAAAGCAAGAGTAACTTTCGGTTCGCCATTTACGTTTTATTATAAAGTGTGAGAGATCAACGTATTAGAGGCCCAACTTCTTGGCAATAGCTGCAGGGATAGCCTTCTTGTTGATGAGGATGTTCATGGTCTTGTAGGCCACATAAGCCTTAGAAGCATAGAACATACCATGATACTTACCATAGTCGCCCCATGAATTCTTCACCATGAAATATTCGCGACCATTGTTATCCTTGGCCAATCCATAGATTACCATGCCATGGTCGTCAGTGGTTTCCCAGTTGTCATAACCGAGCTGACGAAGATCCTGAGTAATAGTGAGTTCATCATTAGATGGAACTTGAGCACCCGTGCTTATGGTACCACCCCAACGAGCAGCATCGGAACCAGTGAGGTCACGCACCTTGAGATTCTTGGGCACGTAGGCATAGTCCTTACCATTACGACGGCCAAAGTATTCTTCTGTAACGTCGGCACCCCAAGCGAAAGTGTAACCATTCTTTACGGCCTCTTCCATCACCTGCATAAACTCGTTGAGGGGGAGGTTGTAGCTCTCTGCCCAGCGCCAGTTGTCCTGGACTTCGATAATAAACTTAGAGTAGAAAGGATGGTGAGTGTAAGAGGTGAGCGAAACGTAGTCGTCCATGTTCAGACCGAGGTAGTCGGTCACATACTTCTGAGGAGTATAAGTCTTACCATCTTCAGCCTTTACTTCTTTAGGAAGCTCGCCGAAATAGCCTTTATAGATATCAAAAAGTCCTTGTTTCCAATTAGGAGAGATTTTATTGAGCTTGCCCTTCGCAATGCTTCCCACATAGGCTGTGGTCATTGCGTCGAGTTGGTTGAAATTGAAAAGGCTATCGCCGTAGAGTGTACCAGGAGCAGGCATAGCGCTTTGGGGCACCATACCATAATGCTTCATGCAATATACAGCATCATAGAAAGAGCCACCCTGTGAGAAGCTCACATCACCGTGAGTACGGATAGCCTTATCGGCACGATCCATATATGTATTGTATACAAGGAAAGATTCGCAGAGGTCGTGTGTGCCTTTGCCCATACGTAGGAGTTCAGCCTCGAAGAAGCCAAGTGAAGAGTATGCCCAGCAAGTACCGCTCTGATTCTGGTCCTTGATAGAAGTGATAGGATTGGCCTTAATGGTGGTAAAGGTCACTTCGTCTTTCTTTGCCTCGGGCGCTTTTTTGCGCGCCGAAAGGCTTCCTGGCAACAGGCAACATACTGCCATTGCAATGAGGAGAGTCTTTTTCATTCGATAATGGATAAATTTGTGTTGTTATTTGGTTTGTATTATTGTTTAGAGTAGAGTTGAGAAGTTGGAAAATTTAGAAGTTAAGAGTACACCTTATTATAATATAAAGGAGTGGAAAAGCATATGCTAAACCTATAAACTCATAAACTCCCTAATACACTTCAGGCGCCTCGTCTTGATGTTCTTCGATGAAACGCTCCACATCGTCAATATGATAAGGAATGCGCTCCTTACCGAGGAAGCGACATCCATCGGCTGTGATAAGCACATCGTCTTCGATACGAATGCCACCGAAGTCGCGATATTCATCAATCTTATCGAAATTGAGGAACTCTGCATTCGTGCCATTCTTACGCCAATCATCGATGAGGGCGGGTATGAAGTAAATACCAGGCTCATCAGTTACAACGTGGCCTGGTTCCAGACGACGTCCGAAACGTAGGGCATTGGTGCCAAACTGCGTAGAAGGACGCGTTTCTTCATCGAAGCCCACATAAGTTTGACCAAGACCTTCCATATCGTGTACGTCCATACCCATCATGTGGCCAAGTCCGTGGGGAAGGAACAGCGCATGAGCGCCAGCCTTTACAGCAGCCTCAGTATCGCCCTTCATAAGGCCAAGTTCTTTCAGACGATCGGTCATAAGAGTACATACGTCCATGTGAACATCCCACCAACGTACGCCTGGACGAGCATGAGTTAGGGCAAGGTCGTGACAATCAGCCACAATGCGATAGATGTCCTTCTGCTTCTGCGTAAACTTACCACTGATTGGCGTGGTGCGTGTATGGTCAGAACAATAGTTTTCGTTGGTCTCAGCACCAGCATCTACAAGAAGAAGTCGGCCTGCTTCGAGAGCACGGGGGGAGGGATAGCCATGGAGAATTTCTCCATGCATCGATACGATGCTAGGGAACGATACTTGAGCGCCATAGCTTGAGGCAATACCATCGAGCACACCGCCAATATACTGTTCGGTCACGCCCGGTCGTGCCAAGCGCATAGCCATAGTGTGCATCTTATAACCTATGACCGACGCACGTTCTAATTCTTCTATTTCCTCAGCACTCTTAATGGAGCGAAGCTTCACCACTGCCTTAATCAGAGAGAGAGAAGCCTTTTCGCGCTGTTCACTAGGATGAATGCCCAATAGATCCATAATCTGAATCATCGTATCGTGGCGATAGGGCGGAAGGAAGTGAATGGGACGACCGTCTTTGCGGGCATGTTCCACTATTTCTGCCAATTTCGTCATCGGAGCCGAAGCTCCAACTCCGCTCTCGTGTGCCATTTCGGCCACAGAAGTGACAGAACCATACCATACGATATCGTCAATATCTATATCGTTGCCAATAAGCACTTCATTGCCTGAGTCGGCATCAATCACACCCACAAGGCCATCACGATGCTGTCCATAGAAATAAAGGAAAGCACTATCCTGACGGAATTTGTAGACATTAGAAGGATAGTTGTTGGGGCTATCGTTGTTGCCAAATAGCAGAATCAATCCGCTACCCACGAGCTCGCGCAGCTCGCGACGGCGCTGTACATAAGTTTCTTTTGAAAATAACATACCTTTTATTAGGTTTTGAATTTTGAGTTTATTAGGTTATAATGTTATTTAAGTTTCGGATTTAGTATGAGCGTGCTGAATCCGAAACATGAGTAATGTTACTCTTTGAGGACTTCAAGGAGTCTCAAGGTTACTTTATAACCTCATAACCTCCAAACTATAAACTACTATTTGCACCAATTCTTCTAGGCAAAATTACTGATTTTCTTTTGAAATAGCGTATCTTTGCACAGATTTCTTACAAAACTGTTGCATTATGTCTGTCACTCTTCCAGAAAACACGGGCCTTGTGCTCGAAGGTGGGGGCATGCGTGGGGTGTTTACTTCGGGCGTGCTCGATTTTTTCCTTGACAACCAGATAACCTTTCCTTACTGCGTAAGTGTTTCGGCAGGAGCATGCAACGGACTTTCGTATAAGAGCCAACAACGCGGCCGTGCCAAGCAGACCAACGTCGACTTACTGGAGAAGTATCGCTACATCGGCATGAAATACCTTTGGACGCAACATAGTATTCTCGATCGCAAGCTGATATACGATACCATCCCCAATGAAATTCTTCCTTTCGACTATAAAGCGTGCTTTGCCAACCCTATGGAATTTGAGATGGTCACAACCAACTGCCTTACAGGAAAGGCATGCTACCTCTCAGAAAATCACGACGAGGAACGATTGGTTAACATTGCAAAAGCATCTTCTTCATTGCCCTATGTGTGTCCAATCGTATGGATTGACCATCAGCCCATGCTGGATGGAGGTATCGCCGACTCCATCCCCGTGGAGCGCGCGATAGAGCGAGGTCACACGTTCAACGTGGTCGTACTCACACGCAATCGCGGTTATCGAGAAACGTCACGTGATTTAAAAATACCGAAATACATCTACCGCCGTTTTCCCCGTCTGCGTTTGCTACTTTCCAAGCGCCATGCCATCTATAATGCGCAGCTCGAACTTGTAGATCGTCTCGAAGAGGAAGGCCGCATTTTAGCCATTCGCCCTGAACGCCCCTTGGAAGTGGGACGATTAGAAAACAATACAGAAAAACTCACCGCACTCTATAACGAAGGGTATGAGTGTGCACGAAAAGCATTAGAACGTTTCGCTTAACTAGTGTTCTGAGATAAGCAATCACTCAAATACAAACAAAAAGTGTGTTCTCCCAGAGGACGCACTTTTCTTCTTTTTCCACATCCAAGGCATAAAGTCAAGAAAAATCTTTAACCCATTCATACGTAAAATTAAACCATCTAATACAGATTTTGCACCGCTTATGCAATATCACTAAAAACGATGAAAAAAAACAAAGAAAAACATTGTACATTTGCACCATAAATCTCAAACAAAGAAAACACCATTCCTTAACAATTCACTATCCACCCTAACCCTTCATTCACCTCGTCTCATGAGCAACAGCAAAGGTTTCACCGCATTCGTCGTCGACGACAACCCTAGCGCACTCCAAACGCTAGCCAACGACCTGAGCAGTCTGCCCGAATTTAGCAGCGTACATACCTTTCAATCGTATACGGAAGCCACGTTGCCTCTCATAGAGCTACAACCCGATGTTTTGTTTCTCGATGTAGAAGTGCCTGGAAAGTCGGGATTAGAATTTCTCGACTCCATCCGCCCGAAGGTAAACTTCTCTTTCCGCGTGGTATTCTACACCGCCTTCTCCGATTATATGATCAATGCCATACGCCTTTCGGCTTTCGATTATCTGCTGAAGCCCTATAAGCGTAGCGAACTGCGCATCGTGGTGGATAGATTGGTACAGGACGCCAACGAGAAAGGGACCATGAAGCGCCTTGCGCTTGATGAGACTCCCCACAAGATGGCCATGCAGACAGTGAGCGAACTCTTGCTCGTCACAATGGAAGAGGTGCTCCTATTTGCCTACAATAGCTCACAACGCTCTTGGCAACTAACTCTCACAGATCGTTCCACACATCTGCTCAAAAGAGGTGTCACAGCCGAGGACCTCATAGCTCTTCACTCTGCTTTCGTGAGAATAAGTAACACGTGCATCGTAAATCTTACTTACCTTGCTGCGGTGGAGAACAACACACAGCGCTGCCGTCTCTGTCCTCCTTTCGACGATTTCGACATCATGGTATCGCGCCGATATTTTAGCAAACTCAAAGAGAGATTTGAACTTCTCTGAGTTTTTCCCCAACCCGCGGATTCAACACTGCAATTCCTAAATCATAGAATAGATTTCCCAACAATTACTACATCTTTTTTATCAGAACACTTTTTCATGCAATAGTCAGAATAATTTATAGAGATTGGGAAAACTTTACGTGGCAGACTTCTTCATAGGCAAGTCACTCCACACACCCCACGATTGCCCTCGCGCTAGCTTCTTAGCTTCAAGTTCCATATTTTGGCGCAGGCAACGTGGGGATTTTTGTTGTTTTTTATATAGAGATAGGAGGCACCTCGGTAATAAAAACAAGCAAGCTTGTTTTGTATTACTCTCGGTTTGCACTATCTTTAAATAAGATAGGCGGCACCTCGGCAATAAAAACAAGCAAGCTTGTTTTGTATTACTCTCGGTTTGCACTATCTTTGCAAAGAATATTAACAAAGGCTTTATTAATAGGTCACACATCACTCTCCTCTTTATGAAAAAATCCATCAGTACGCTCATCCTAGCCACAGCAAGCCTAGGATGTCAAGCACAAACGACGGACAACTTCAAGTATACCGACGAACAGTTTGCCGACATCCAAATGCTTCGCTATAAGGTGGAAGGTTTCGAACGCCTTACCTTAAAAGAGAAAACATTTATCTATTACCTGCAAGAAGCTGCTCTCGAAGGACGCGACATATTATTCGACCAAAACGGACGCTACAACCTACGCATCCGCCGTATGCTCGAAGCTGTCTATACTCACTACCAGGGCAATCGCAAGAGTGCTTTCTTCCAAGGACTATCCACCTATCTGAAACGAGTATGGTTTTCCTCTGGCATTCATCATCATTACGGCTGCGAGAAATTCATACCCGAATTTCAAGCTGACGAATTTCGTGCCGAACTCAAGAAAGTGCCAAATGGTCAGCTTCCGCTGACAGATGGACAGACTGTCGACGAACTCTGCGACGAAATATTCCCCATAATTTTTGATCCTTCGGTAATGCCTATGCGTGTCAACCAAAAGGATGGCGATGACCTTGTGCAGACTTCGGCATGCAACTATTACGCACCTGGTATCACACAGGCCGAAGCTGAAGAATTTTATACACAACGCAAGCCTGCTGCCGATCCGCGTCCTATCATGATGGGAATGAATAGCCGTTTGGAACGCAACGACCTCGGACTTTTGAGCGAACGCGTATGGCGCGTGGGAGGGATGTACACAAGTGCCATTGAGCGCATTGTCTACTTTTTGCTAAAAGCACGCCCCTTTGCCGACACTCCCGAACAACAACGCGTAATCGACCTTCTGGTGGAGACTTACCGCACTGGCGATTTGCGCACTTTCGACGATTATTCCATCCATTGGCTCAAGGACACGAAAAGCCTTGTAGACTTTACCAACTATTTCACAGAATCTTATGGCGACCCTCTAGGAATGAAAGCTTCGTGGGAAGCAATCGTCAACTTTAAGAATCTCGCAGCAACGGAGCGCACAGAAAAACTTTCAGCAAATGCGCAATGGTTTGAAGACCATTCGCCCGTAGCCCCAGAGTTTAAGAAAGATAAGGTAAAAGGCGTTTCGGCCAAGGTCATTACGGCGGCCATTCTCGGCGGCGATCTCTATCCTTCTACAGCTATCGGTATCAACTTGCCCAACTCTGACTGGGTGCGTCGAGAGTTTGGATCTAAGAGCGTGACCATTGGCAACCTAACAGATGCTTACAACAAGGCCGCACATGGTAACGGCATGGACAAAGAGTTTGTCATCGACGATGCAACGCGTGAACTCATCAATCGCTATGGTGATGCTTGCGACGACTTGCACACCGACCTCCATGAATGCCTAGGTCATGGTAGCGGTCGACTGCTGCCTGGCACCGACCCCGACACACTGAAGGCTTATGGCTCGACCATTGAGGAAGCTCGTGCCGACTTGTTTGGACTTTACTACGTGGCCGACCAAAAACTCGTAGACCTCGGACTTACCCCTAATCTTGATGCTTACAAAAGCCAATATTATACATATATGATGAACGGGCTCATGACACAACTCGTCCGCATCAAACCAGGGAACAACATCGAAGAGGCACACATGCGCAACCGTGCTCTCATAGCGAATTGGGCTTACGAGCACGGACGCAAAGACCGCGTGGTGGAACTCGTGAAGCACCACGGCAAAACCTTCGTGCGCATCAACGACTATGCGGCCTTGCGTCAGCTTTTCGGCCGACTGCTCGCCGAGATTCAGCGCATCAAGAGCGAGGGAGACTATGAAGCTGCCCGTCAACTCGTAGAAAACTATGGCGTTAAGGTCGATCCTGTACTGCACAAGGAAATCCTTGCCCGATATGAGAAACTTCACCTCTCGCCCTACAAGGGATTTATCAACCCCGTCTACCATGCCACTCGCGATGCAGAAGGAAATATTACCGAGGTCACACTCGACTATTCCGAGCCTTACGACCAACAGATGCTTCGTTATAGCCGCGACTACGCAACACTGCCCTACATCAATAATTAAGCATAATGCCAGCTGACAATAGCTGTATTATGTAATGCTGAATAGCTGTATTATGTAATGCTGACGCAAGACGCGTCGCCTACAGAATAGGGAACATCTCTCCTTCTCCGTGGGCGACGCGTCTTGCGTCAGCATTTTATACACACCCTCTCATATCGGATTATTTACTACTTACTTTTCTTACGCAGAAATGTATTATGGTAGTTCTATTCATTCTAAAATATAAGGTGTCTTATTCTGACGCGTGAATTGCATGGGCTTGGAATCGTTTTTTCTTTGAGAACATGGGCTGCGACTCAGCAATTCAAGCAAACTTGATTGCATCCGCCTTGCACCATGTTTAATAGTAAATTCAGTCACATAGCCCGCAAACCACCATTATTTAAATTCCTTAATACGTTCTGCACATTTCTCCATCAGCCACTTCGGTGTGGAGGTGGCACCGCAGATGCCTACGCTCTTCACCCCTTCAAACCATTCTCGACGAATAGCCTCAGGCGTATCGACCAAGTAAGAACGCTCGTTCACCTGGCGACAAGCCTCATGGAGCACACGTCCGTTAGAACTTTTCAGTCCGCAGACAAACACCACCACATCGTGGCGCGAGGCAAACGTGCGAATATTAGGCAATCGGTTGGCCACTTGCCGACAGATTGTGTCGAAATATCGAAACTCAGCAGGAGCCTGAATATGCATCGTGATATAGTCTACGATACGACGAAAGCCCTCGAGCGGTTTCGTAGTCTGAGAGAACAGGGCAATTGATTTGCTAAAGTCGAGTTGTGCAGCCTCCTCCACATCCTCTATCACTATGGCTTCACCATTGGTCTGCCCCACAAGTCCTAATACCTCGGCATGACCACGCTTACCGTAAATGACAATTTGCGGATGGTCGGACTCGGAATAGACTTTCTTAATGCGTTTCTGAAGTTGCAGCACCACAGGACACGTGGCATCGATGAGGCAAATACCACGATCTCGCGCCATATCGTACGTGGCAGGTGGCTCGCCGTGAGCTCGCAGCAACACTTTAGTGCCCTTTGGCAGATGATAAAGTGCATCATGATCTATGGTTTGGAGTCCCAATTCGCGCAAGCGTTCGCATTCGCTTCCATTATGCACGATGTCTCCCAAGCAGCAGAGCGTAGGCGAAAGCGCCAACTCCTCTTCTGCCTTGCGTATAGCCGTAGTCACGCCGAAACAAAAGCCCGACGATGCATCTATTTCAATGTTCATATTATTAATAATATCATAGGGGATAAAGAAGTCTACCTAGAGTCTACCGAAAGACGCAACGCTCCCCATACTCGTTTGTAATCCCACACAAAAGGTAAGTTGTAAGTCGGCTCTTGCCAAAACGTAATAAATTATACTTGATACGCCTCCCCACTCTTAGAGTTTAAAATCCACGGGCATCGTAATCCTCACCGGTGTAGGTTCACCCTTATCGTCTGTACCAGGCTTCCATTTGGGCATCGTCTTGAGAGCATCCATTGCCGAGCGATAAATACGAGTATCAAAAGCATTTTTTACCTCGAAATCCGTGGCATACCCCTTCTCGTTGACAATGAAAGTCAGTGTGATAGAGCCTTGTCGTTTCTCATCGATGCAACTCTGCGGATACACAATGTGGGCGTCCATCCACTGCATAAACGCTCGCAAACCACCAGGAAATTCCGGCATTTGTGATATCTGCTCCGTGGGCACCACCTTCTGTTTAGCGATGGGTAAGGTTTCATCATGAATCCCCGTAGTATCTACGATAGGAGTAGTAATCACCTGTTCTTGCGGGTCATAGTCAATCGGTCCGTCTGTACCAATCGTCTCGAGCGGTGGAAGTCCATCCACGATACGTGGTGTACCCGATTTTGCTCCAGGCTTCATCCTCACCGTAGGTGCCTGACGGGCAGTAGCAAGAAATTTCACCTTATAACCCTCTTTCAAGTCAGAGGGCTTTTGTGCAAAAGCATCCTCAGCCTCTTTCATAGCGCGAGCATTGACTATATGATTATAGAGAGCCATACCCCCGCAGACGAGTCCGATGGAAACAAAGAATCCACCTACTATGCCCAATGCACGCAGGTAGCGGGAGCCCGTCTGCTCACGCAATCGATAGGCCCCATAGACTTTGTTGCGATGGTCAAACACCATATCGCACCATTCCTTTTCAAATAGTTCGGACGAACGCAATTTTATTTCTGTTTTATTTCGAGGACAAAGTTAGTGCAAACCGAGCGCAATACAAAACGAAAGCTCGCTTTTGTTTTATATTGCCGAGGTGCAGCCTAACTTGCGCGAAGCGAAAGTTAGTGCAAACCGAGCGCAATGCAAAAGAAAAGCTCGCTTTTTGTTTTATATTGCCGAGGTGCAGCCTAACTTGCAGCTATGCTGAGAGTTAGTGCAAACCGAGCGCAATGCAAGTTTACTCCTATATATATATAACGCGCGCGTAAGCATGCCCTCGGTAATCAGGGGGCAGCAGATTTTTCTGTTGTATGATGAGAAGAGTGACTTACATGCCGTCCACAGATGTACGTCTTGCCATTCTCAGATGCCCATCTTTCCATTTACAGATGCCCATCATTCCATCGTTCACCGCCCAGTGACTGATCGTTCAACGCCCAGTGACTGATCGTTCAACGCCCAGTGACTGATCGTTCACCGCCCGGTGAACGATGGGAAAGTCTTCAAGTAGAAACGGAAAAGCCTAGGTTTTAGCGTGATAATGACGAAGTTCGGAGCGATCTATTCGATGCTTATGAAATTCGCCATTCACAAGTGGATTTTTCATCTATGCAAAGAGATGATTTTCGTGTCCTAAAGAAAGGCCGTATCTTCGCACTGAGGAAACTAAATAAGGGAAAGCTCACCCTCGTACAAAGAAGGAAAAAAAGAATTAAGGGTGGTTCTATAAATTCTGATGATGGGATTTGTATGGTATTGCGGATGTACTTTCACGAATGGAAATGAGCAAACATACGACATTAGGGCAATATCCACTGACCCACAATCAGTGCTGACAACCTGTCACTTCCTCTGACAAAATCCGCAAGGAGAAAAAACTTTCCATTCTATCCATACTTTGGCACGCTTTTGGCATAAATAAAAGCGTTCACCCAAGAAAAAATGGATGAGCACCCCTTTGAAACAAATAAACAAAACAAAAAATAAGCTATTATGAACATCAAACCGTTAGCTGACCGCGTGCTGATTAAGCCCGCTCCCGCAGAAGAAAAGACTGCTGGTGGTATCATCATTCCTGACACAGCCAAAGAAAAACCCCTTCAGGGCGAAGTGCTCGCCGTGGGCAATGGCACCAAGGACGAAGAAATGGTGCTCAAGGCTGGCGACACCGTACTTTACGGTAAATATTCGGGTACTGAGGTGGAACTCGATGGCGAAAAATATTTGATTATGCGTCAGAGCGATGTGCTCGCTGTATTGGCATAATTCCCCCTCACCACACACAATCCACAATTCTAAAATCAGAACAAAATCATGGCTAAAGAAATAGTATATGATGTTGACGCCCGTGAGCGTCTGCGCGAAGGTGCTGATGCCCTCGCCAATGCAGTAAAGGTAACACTCGGCCCGAAAGGCCGCAACGTGGTCATCGACAAAAAGTTTGGTGCTCCTCGCATTACCAAAGATGGTGTGAGCGTGGCCAAAGAGATTGAACTAGAAGATGCTTTTGCCAATGCTGGTGCACAACTCGTTAAGAGCGTAGCATCAAAGACTGGCGATGACGCTGGCGATGGTACCACTACTGCCACCGTACTGACACAAGCCATCCTTACCGAAGGAATGAAGAATGTGGCAGCCGGTGCAAATCCGCTTGACGTAAAGCGCGGTATCGACAAGGCCGTGGCCAAAGTAGTAGAAAGCATCAAGAGCCAAAGCGAACAAGTAGGCGAAAGCTACGACAAGATAGAGCAAGTGGCAACCATCTCTGCCAACAACGACCCCGAAATTGGTAAACTCATTGCCGATGGTATGCGCGCCGTAAGCGTAAATGGCGTAATCACCATTGAAGACGCTAAGGGTCGTGACACTGTGCTCAAGACCGTAGAAGGTATGCAGTTCGACCGCGGCTACCTCTCTGCTTACTTCGTGACCGATACGGAGAAGATGCAGTGTGTAATGGAAAATCCTTATATCCTCATCTACGATAAGAAGATTTCTAACATCAAGGACTTCTTGCCCATCCTCGAACCCGCCGTACAGAGCGGTCGTCCCCTCTTGGTTATTGCTGAAGACGTAGATAGTGAAGCACTCACCACATTGGTAGTAAACCGTCTGCGCACACAACTCAAGATTTGCGCTGTTAAGGCTCCTGGATTCGGTGACCGTCGCAAGGCCATGCTCGAAGATATTGCCGTACTTACTGGCGGCGTTGTAATCAGCGAAGATAAGGGCTTGAAGCTCGAACAGGCCACAATCGACATGCTCGGATCGGCTGAGAAGGTGACAATCTCTAAGGAGAACACCACCATTGTCAATGGTAAGGGCGACAAGGAAAACATTAAGGAGCGTATCAACCAAATCAAAAACGAGATTAGCAACTCTACCTCGTCATACGACAAGGAAAAACTCCAGGAACGTCTCGCTAAGCTCTCAGGCGGTGTATGCGTGCTCGAAGTGGGTGCTGCAAGTGAAACGGAACAAAAAGAAAAGAAAGATCGTTGTGACGACGCTCTCTGCGCTACACGTGCTGCCGTGGAAGAAGGCATCGTTACGGGTGGTGGCGTAGCCTACATCCGTGCACAGAAAGCGCTTGAAGACATGAAGGGCGACAATGCCGACGAAACAACAGGTATCAACATCATCCGTCGCGCCATTGAAGAACCGCTGCGCCAAATCTGCCGCAACGCTGGTATTGAAGGTGCGGTCATCGTTAATAAGGTGCGCGAAGGCGAAGGCTATTATGGCTACAACGCTAAGACTGAAGAGTTTGGCGACCTCCGCGCTGCGGGTGTGGTAGACCCTGCCAAGGTTACTCGCGTAGCCCTCGAAAACGCTGCCTCTGTAGCAGGCATGTTCCTCACCACAGAGTGCGTCATCTGCGATAAGAAGGAAGACAAGCCCGAAATGCCTATGGCCAACCCTGGCATGGGCGGTATGATGTAATCCCACAATCCGCATAAAACAGAATCTTTTCATACACATTTTCAAACATAGATTCTACGCAAGTTGCGCTCTTTGCTTCCTCAACAGAGGAGGCTTGGAGCGCAACTTTTTTTACCCGCAAGCAAAGGCTTATTGCAACGAAAGAAGATGCACGAAAAAACCACGTACAAAACGTGTAGCTTTAGACTGAAAAGTGTAACTTTGCCCTCGTAAACATAAATATTCTACTATAACGACATTATAATGGCAACAACTCCAGAGTTTAAGTATGCCCCAATGTTCCAATTGGGCAAGGACACCACAGAGTATCGCCTCCTTGGCAAAGAAGGCGTTAGCACAAGCGAGTTTGAAGGAAAAACCATCCTCAAGGTGAGCAAAGAAGCCCTCACACAGTTGGCTCAGCAAGCTTTCCACGATGTGGAATTTATGCTCCGCCGTGAGCACAACCTTCAGGTGGCTAAGATCCTCTCCGACCCCGAAGCTTCAGAAAACGATAAATACGTTGCACTGCAGTTTCTGCGCAATGCCGAGACTGCAGCGAAAGGAATCCTACCTTTCTGCCAAGACACAGGTACGGCCATCATCCACGGCGAAAAGGGACAACGCGTATGGACTGACTTCGAGGACGAAGAAGCCCTAAGCCGCGGCGTATACAACACTTATACACAAGACAACCTCCGCTATTCGCAAAATGCGCCCCTCAACATGTACGACGAGGTGAACACTCGCTGTAACCTACCCGCACAAATCGACATTGAGGCTTGCGAAGGCGATGAATACCGCTTTATCATGGTGGCTAAGGGTGGTGGCTCAGCTAACAAGACCTACTTCTACCCTATGACCAAGGCTACTATCCAGAACGAAGGCACCCTTCTTCCTTTCCTCGTAGAGAAGATGAAGAGCCTCGGTACAGCAGCTTGTCCACCCTACCACATTGCATTTGTCATCGGTGGCACCAGCGCAGAGAAGAACCTCCTCACTGTGAAGCTCGCCTCTATTAAATACTACGACAATCTGCCCACCACGGGCGACGAGACAGGCCGCGCATTCCGCGACATCGACCTCGAAGAAAAACTCCTTCATGAAGCACACAAGATTGGGCTCGGCGCACAGTTTGGTGGTAAATATCTTGCTCACGACATCCGCGTGATTCGTCTTCCTCGCCATGGAGCTAGTTGCCCTATCGGCATGGGCGTAAGTTGCTCGGCCGACCGCAATATCAAGGCTAAAATCAACAAGGATGGTATTTGGCTCGAGAAGATGGATGAGAACCCCACAGAGCTTATCCCCGAAGAACTTCGCAATCCAGGAGAAGGAAGCAAGGGCATCGAAATCGACCTCGACAAGGGTATTGACGCAGTACGTGCCGAACTCACCAAATATCCCGTTAGCACCCGCGTAAGCCTCAAGGGTACCATCATCGTGGCTCGCGACATTGCTCACGCCAAACTCAAAGCACGCCTCGACGCTGGCGAAGACTTGCCCCAGTACTTCAAGGATCATCCCATCCTCTATGCTGGACCTGCCAAGACTCCCGCTGGCTATCCCTGCGGCTCAATGGGTCCCACCACTGCCAACCGCATGGATCCCTACGTAGACGAATTCCAGGATCATGGTGGCTCACTCGTGATGATTGCCAAGGGCAACCGCGGTGACATCGTAACCGAAGCTTGTAAGAAGCATGGCGGTTTCTACCTTGGCACTATCGGTGGTGTAGCAGCCGTACTCTCACAGAGCAGCATCAAGAGCATCGACTGCGTGGAATATCCCGAACTCGGCATGGAAGCCATCTGGAAGATTACCGTAGAAGACTTCCCCGCATTCATCCTCGTAGACGATAAGGGCAACGACTTCTTCAAGCAACTCAAGCCTTGCACCTGCTGCCACTAATCTCCGCCCCGCAAGATCCGCTCCCAAAGGGTGCTACTCCTTATTAATATAGGAACACATTTTACCAACCAAGGAGCAATATCATCCCTTTCATACAATGCCTCAGCTTCACCGCTGAGGCATTTTTTGTTTCCCTATCTCCACCTTCTTTCCTCCATTACCATGAAAAAACACCACAATGGTATATTATTTAACATACTTTACCCCTCCTATTTGCCTTATTAACAATTATACATTACTTTTGCCGCATTATTAAATCTCTAATACAAAAGCAAAATGATGAAAACTACTACACATTTTTTATTCACCTTGCTCCTCACATTCCTTGTCGGAAATACGACGGCATGGGGGCAAATATTCATCCCATCCGATGCACCATCAAATGGCGAATGGGCTGAAAACACTCATTGGTATTATATCCAATGTATGGATGGCAATGGTTGGATGAGCATTAGTAACAAAGATGACAAAGGTCTAACACTCACCACAACCACCCGTTCTAACACGGACGAAGAGAAATGGTGCTTGGTAGGCGATGCCACCAACGGATATCGTTTCTACAACAAAGCATCTGGTACAAACAAAGTATTGGGCCTAACCAATAGTAGCAACGACACCTATGGCGATTCGCGCGCATCAATGATAGAATACACAGATGGCACCACCACAAGTTCTATCGCCGACAACAAAGTAGGCTTCAACTTCATCTGTACAAATTCTTCATACGATGCCACCAATTGCAATGCATTCAAGCTATCGGGTATATCTGGAGACTACCAACGATACCTAAACAAGCGCGGTAATTACCTATCCTATTGGAATCACAACAACGTGAGCCAAGGTACTCATAAAGGCTCTTCATTCAAATTCGTCGGTGCTGACGATTTTGAAGAAGCCTTGCTCGGAGCACACAAAGTTTCTAGTCTTGACAGAAGTGCTATGACCAGTCTCTACATGTATACCGAAGATTATTACGATAAAGTGTCAGCAGCTTTTCAGACTTACAAGAACAAAACAGCCGTTTCGCTCGGAGAAACTAAAACTACAGAAGCTATCTCAGAGTTACAACCCACTATTCAATATAACCTTCCCCAAGGAGGCGAGAAAGTGATGATTGGCAATCTGCAACATACTTCTCTCTACGTATTTGCGAAAGAGAACGATCGTGACAACGAAAGTGGAGGTCACTTAGGTTCTAATTCTACTAGAGATAGCTATCGTTACCTTTTCACCCTTATCAAGGGAAGTAATGGGAAGTTTAAGTTTTATAGTGATTATTATGGTAAATATGTCGGTGCTATTCCTACGAAAAACGACCATGAATATCAACTCACGGATGAAGCCAATGCGGGAGAATACACTCTGGCATTAAGTTCAACCCTAGGATATTGCAACATATATGATGCTGATTGCACATACAAGAGTGGTGAAACAACTGTCAATGCATGGCACATGGTCAACTGGAACAACAACCCTGCTGGTAATGGTGTGGTTCGTTGGGAAAGTGCAGCAACAGCTTCATGCTTCAAGCTTATCACAGATATCTCTACATATACCGATGCTTGGGATGCAGCGATAATCCAAAAAGCAAGCAATCCCCTTAACGCTATTGGCTATGTCAATGTAACAGACGACCTTACGGCAGCTCTGAATGCTTTCAAGAGTGCCTCTACCAATGAGAAAGGCATTAAGTACAAAGCCTTGGAAGAAGCTATCGCTGCTACTCCGACCATACTTCCCGAAACAGACAAGTACTACACTATCAAGTGCGTTCGCGGTTCCGCTAATGGTAACTACTTGTCAGAAAACTACGGAGATACCAAGAAAGAGAACAGCGAAACAAACGAAGATACGGGAAACAACGCGCTTACACATGGTACATTAGCTACCAACATCGTCCCCGCATTATGGCAATTCGAACAACTGACCGCTGATGGTAAGACAGATAGATACTACATCAAAGGATCTAACTCAAAGAACTATCTAAGCAATACGAATGGCACACAGACTTGGATGCGTATCGTGCCCGAAAGCGGAACACGCGGAGAATTTATCTTCAATACATCATCATCGAAAGTTAACGTTGCGAACGCTGTTGCCTTAGTAGACAAATCAAATTCCTCAGCTGATGGTTACGTTTCATGTCGCAACGAAGATCTGCACGTTGTAGCATGGGATGGTGGCAACGATGGTTCATCCAACAACTTCCTCATCCAAGAAGTAACCGAGATTCCCGTCACCATCAGCGCCGCAGGATATGCCACACTGAATCTGCCAATGGCTGTCAACATTCCCGAAGGCGTGAAAGCTTACACTGGAACGGAAAGTGAGGATGAGATTAAGTTGACCGAGATCACTTCGGGCATTATCCCCGCTGAGACCCCCGTCATCCTCGAAGGAACAGGCAGCGAGACGCCGTACAAGTTTACCATCGCCTATGGCAACACTGACGCAGCTCTCACCACAGCCTTGAAGGGTACGCTCACACCGACCACCATTGCCGATGACGCTACGGCTTATATACTGAAGAATGGCGGCCAAGGCATCGGCCTATACAAAGTGACCTCTACCACCGACCGCGAGATCAAAGCCAACAAAGCCTATTATGGCTCCACCACGGGTAGCGAAGCTGCACCCGTCTTGCTCTTCAACTTCGGTCAGACTACAGGCATCCATTCTTCAACGAACGCTACAAGCACTGCAGCGAGCGAGACAAACGTATACTTCGATCTGCAAGGTCGCCGCATTCCCTGCCCTGCTCACGGAATCTTTGTAAAAGCCAACGGAGAGAAAGTGTTCATCAAATAAGACACACTCACCCTATCTATCAACACATAACGATACACACATTATGAAGAAAACATATATACAGCCCACGGCATGCACAATAAAATTTTCCACCGAGGGCATGCTCGCCCTATCCAAAGTGGGTACACACGATACCGACACCACCGCTAGCGACGGCCTTTCCAACAAGCGCACCGACCTAACGCACAGTGGCATTTGGGAGAACATGAGCAACTAATGCCCCACCTAATGCCGCATCCATGAGCAATTTACTCAAAATCGCTCATGACTCAGACAGCAGCATACCAACAATCAGAACCGCAAGACAGAGCATTATGTTCTGCCTTGCGGTTCTCTTTTAGTTAAAATGCACTCCTTACCTTGCAAATAAGGTAGAAATGTTGTACATTTGTGGCGTAATTTATGTAAAATGAATACGTAATATACAAAGGCTTTCTCGTAAACTACGAAAAACAACAAATCTACAAATATCAATTCATCAACACTACAACAACTATGAGAAGATTTACCCTTTTCTTCTTTGCCCTGTTCGCCTTCCTTATGGCAGGTGCACAGAGTTCGTTGCCTGATTTAAGTACTGAGGACGCCCCTACGTACTACCCCATCAAATTTCAGACAGGGGGTGCTTACTTGGGCGACCAAGGAGCAGGCAAAAATATGCTGACCGTGGCAAGTTCTTCAGATGCCACACAGTTTCAGCTAATCGGCACAAAGTCGAGCTTCATACTAAAGAGCAAGCTCGGCAACTACGTAGCTTTCAACACAACAAGCAGTCGATTCACCACCACGGCTACCAAGTCAGGAGCTGTAAAGCTGAGAATTATCAATGGTAAGACCAACAAATACTATGAGCTCCAGCGTGAGGGTCAAAGCCAATGCATGAACCAGTATGGTGGTCAAGGCGCAGGCAAGGAACTCAGCGAGTATACCGTAGGAGACGTAGGCAACCAACTCTACTTCGAGGGAGCTAGCAACACGCTTGCAGACTTGCAGACCCAATACGACAATCTCGTATCTCAGATTCGCGCCGCCGCCGCTTACAAGTACTTCTACGCTGATGCTACAGAAGCGGTAAACGCAATCCCTGCTACTACTCCTACCACAAAGGCTGATTTGCAAGCAGCCATCACGAAGTTGGAAGCAGCTCTTGCAGCCCTCAACACAGGCACCCGTCAGGGCACTGAGATTGAAGGTAAGCAATTCTTCATTAGCAGCAAGGCATACCCCAACCTCTTCATGTATAGCAAAGGCACAAGCATGGGTCGCAATGGAAGTAAATACATGAAGAACCACTTATGGGTCTTTGAAAAGGTGGAAGGCCAAAATGGTAAATATCTATTGAAGAACGTTGGTGATGACCTCTATGTAGCTCCCATCCCCACAGCCAATAATAAAGCAGTAAGCCTAGTAAGCAGCAAAGATGAAGCTGGCGTATACACCGTAGTAGCCTCAGCCACCAACGGCTACTGTATGATCTACGATGAAAGTTGCTCTGAAGCTAATCGCAATAGTCTGCACATGCAAGGCGATGGCGACAATATCGTACGTTGGGAGAAGACCTCTGAGCCCTCACAGTTCATGTTGAACGAAGCTGATAATTTCATAGCTTCACTCGATACTTACTACACCATCAAGAATGGTAAGGGTGGATACGTAAGCCTGCAAAACGGATATTCCGACAGCAAGGGTTTAACACTCAGCAATAGCAAAGCCCCTTCTAGCCTCGATGGTCTATGGCACTTGATAAAGAATGCTGACAACACATACAGTTTCATCTCTGCTGGTACCACTAGTGCAGGAAAGATTTTGGGTATCAAGGGTAGCGAAGGATCAGCTCGCACCAATATGTATGATACCAATGAGCTCAATAGCACCATTACGACGAATTTCGATGGCACCTTTGTACTCGATGGAACTCAGCCTAGCTACATCAAATTGGTAGGTTCGAGCAACAATTATCTCAACAACCGCGATGGCTACCTCGCCCTTTGGAATAGTTCATTGGCTGCAGATGGCGACCAAGGTTCACAGTTCTATATCACCCCCATTGTGCCCAATGATGAATTCATCTATGCAGAATTCAACACCGTAGAGGCTGGTACTCGTCCCACCGACATCAGCGACTACGCCCTTTGGTACAATGTGCCCGTGGCTCACACTAATGCCTCTGACACTTGGATGGAATACGCACTCCCCTTGGGTAATGGTCAGATTGGTGCTACCATTCGTGGTGGACTCTTTAAAGACGAAATCCAATTTAACGAAAAGACACTCTTTGAAGGCACTAACGGCTATTGTGGTTCAGGTTCACCCCAAGAAGCGCAGGGACGTGGTTGGTACCAAAACTTTGGTTCAATCATGGTGGTAGATAAGAGCAACAATTTCTCACTCAACGATGACAGCAAGCCCGCAAAGAGCTATGTGCGCTACCTTGACATTATGAATGGTGTGGGTGGTGTAAACTATAAGAGCGCAGACGAGGCTACAACCTATACCCGTCGCTACTTTACCTCAGCCACCGATAAGGTACTCGTAGCTCACTATGAAGCCAACGGTACTGATAAGCTAAACTTGAAGTTCACTTACCAGCCCGACGCTCAGATTAAAGCAAGTGACGTCACTTATACCAATGGCACTGCCACCTTTAGCGGTAAACTCAACACCGTAAGTTACAACACAGCCATGAAAGTATTGGCCAACGAGGAAGCCACCATCACCACCGACGAAAATGGCATCCATGTATCCAATGCCGATTGGGCTTACGTAATGATGGCTGCAGCCACCGACTACGATGCGACAAAGAAAGGCTGCGTAAGTGGAGAATCAGCTGCCGACATTGCAACTACCGTGCAGAACCGTTTAACAGCTGCCTCTGCAAAAGACTACACTACGCTCTATAATGACCACGTAGCAGCTTTCAGCAATTACATGAACCGCGTAGACTTGAAGTTGGCTACCCCTTGCACCGACAAGACCACAGAAGAATTGGTTAAGTACTATGCCACCGATGCCAACAAGACAACCAACGATGGTTTGTATCTCGAATCGCTCTACTTCCAGTATGGTCGATACATGACAATTGGTGCTAACCTTGACGGCTCTATCCACGCTCCTAGCAACTTGCAAGGTATCTGGAACGACCGCTCTAACACCCAGTTCTGGCACTGCGACATCCACGCTGACATCAACGTGCAGATGAACTACTGGCCTGCAGATCCCACCAACCTCAGCGAAATGCACCTGCCTTTCCTCAACCACATCATCGACATGGCATCTGCCCCCAACTCTCCCTGGGTTGCTCTTGCACAGCGCATTAAGAGTGGTGCTAAGGGTTGGACGGTAGCCGTTGAGAACAACATCTTCGGTGGTTCTACCACTTGGTGTAATGGTTCGATCAAGACACTCGGTGCTTGGTATTGCGACCACCTCTGGCGCTACTACAAGTACACCCTCGACCGCGACTTCCTTAAGAGAGCCATCCCCGTGATGTACCAAAATGCACTCTTCACAAAGAGCATCGCTACGAAGGACAGCAAGGGGCTCTATGAAATCAAGGGCGAATGGAGTCCTGAACACGGACCCTCCGATGTTACCGCCTTTGCTCAGCAAACAGCTTACCAAGGCTTAAAGGATCTCTATCTTGCTCACGAAGCCCTCGGCGATGAATCGCCCATCACTGCTGCACAAATGACAGAACTCGATGACCTCTACAAGAACTTCGACAAGGGTCTCTGGGTTGAGCAGTACAACCCCGGCGGTGTAAATTGGAGCGAGAAAAAGCCTTGTATCTCTGAATGGAAGAACAATGCACTCTCTGAACCGGGTCACCGCCACCTCTCTCACCTCATGTGTCTCTACCCCTTCAATCAGGTAAGTGCATTTGCTACAGACGCTGACGGCAAGAAATTCTTCCAAGCTGCTTACAATGGTCAGATCGCTCGTAACGGCGACGTAACGGGTTGGTCAATGGGTTGGCAGACGAACACTTACGCTCGTGCTCTCGATAGCGACAAGGCTCACTACAACTTGCAGCGTGCCCTAAAGCACTCTACAGCCTACGACATCCAGATGGCAGGCCAAGGTGGTTGCTACTACAACCTCTTCGATTCTCACTCACCTTTCCAGATCGATGGTAACTATGGTTGCACCAGCGGTGTGGCAGAAATGCTCCTCCAGAGCTACGACGACGTAATCACTATCCTCCCCGCTCTCCCCTCAGCATGGCCTAATGGTAGCGTAAAGGGCTTGAAGGCGCAAGGCAACTTCACCGTTGACGAAGAATGGACCGATGGTAAGGCTACTTCTGCCAAGGTGACTAACAATCTTCAAGAAGACCGCACCGTAAAGGTACGTTACAACAACATTGTAAAGGCTTACGACATCAAGGCTGGCGAAACTCTCTTAATCGACCTCAACAATGGTCTGCCCACCGCCATTGCCTCTGTGGTAAATGGTGTAAAAACTCCCAAAGCTATCTTCGACCTCAGCGGTCGTCGTGTTAGCAAGACTGCCAAGGGCGTATACATCGTAGATGGTCAGAAAGTAATCTTCTAACCACTCCTCTTCTGATTAAGACTATTTCAGAGCAGGCGTTTCTCATCATGAGGAGCGCCTGCTTTGCTTTTTTTGTGGACAAACAATATTGGTTGTGAGCAAACAATATTAGTTATGTGAGCGAAGCATCTCGCGTCTGCATCGCAGCAGACAAGAGGTAAGTTTACAGGAAGTGGGGGCGAAGCGTCTCGCTTCGGCACGACGCGGAGGGCTCGATGCCCGAGGTGGTGTAAGATATATTGAGTGGCCTTGCCCTGCTTCGGAATCGAGCCTCGCGTGACAAGCCGAACCGAGACGGTTCGCCCCCACTTTCCATAAAAATCATTTCTTATTTGCAATGAAGGTACTGTTTGCTGCCTACGCGAGAGGAGTCGCCCACAGAACAAACACCTGTAGCCATAGCCAGGGATGACATTCCACCTCTAAAATTCCAACTCGTTTCCTTGGCATTCTCAGAATAAATGCCGAACTTAGCGGCTGAAAAACACGGAGCATTCCGCTTCTCTCAACAAAACATTTTCACTCAATGAAACTCTCTTATCTTCTTCTCCCCGCAGCCCTCTTGCTAGTCGGTTGCCAGACCGATTCGGTCGACGAAAACTTCACCCCGACTTCCGTCCCTACGGTTCAACCCTCGCTCAGTTCTACCACCACCACAAACTTTCCTAAGCCCGATGGTGCGCAAGCCCTTAGCGCCAATGGTTCACAAGCTGTGTGGCAAATACTGCAAAAGGTCAACCCTAAGCAAGCTCTTGAGATGGGCGAAACAGAAATCACCGACGCACAGTTTGCCGAAATCAAAGATTTTGTAGACAAGAATCTGAAAGACGAAGGAGAATATAAGACCTACCGCAACATATTTAATTGGATTACGAAAAACATGAGCTATGCTTGGAGCGAGCCCTCTTACCTCCTGCCCTACGAAGTATTCAAGAACAAGCGCTGCGTATGCCAGGGTTATGCCAATCTACTCAAGACAATGTTGCTCACCCAAGGTATCCCCTGCTTCATTGCCAACGGATGGCTCGTCTCCGTAGGCGGACACGCTTGGAACTACGTATACGCCGATGGTCAATGGTATGTAAGCGACCCCACCAACAATGCCGAGTACAAAGCCTCCAACCTTAGCTCGTACCAAGGGACGCTCGTGCCTATTCGCATGGACTTCACTCTGTTCGAGGACGACCACTTCACATACAGCTACCTAAACAGTCGCCTGAACGTGCAAAGCATAAAGTCTACCACCGACGAATCCGTCATGGTGCCCTACAGCATAAACGGTCTGCAAGTATCGTCGTTCCAGCCCACTGAGAAAATTCCCGATTGCATCACGCAACTCATCGTAGGCCGCAACATCACCACCTTTGGCGACAATCCCGAGAATCTCATTCAGAAGTGTCCCTATCTAGAAGAAGTGCAGGTAGACCCACAGAATACAGAATTAGAATCATACAAGGGTGTGGTCTACTATAAAGGGCAGGAATATCCCTACTACGTGCCTTCGGGCATTCGTCGCGTGGAACTTCGTGCCATGGAGACAATAAGCAAGAACACACTCTACTACCTCAACCAACTCGAAGAGATTGTTGTGGCCGAGGGAACCAAGCGCATAGAAGACTATGCCATAGAGCGCTGCCCCAACTTGAAGCGCGTATACGTGCCTAGCACCGTCACCTACATTTCTCCGCAAGCAATTTCCGAATGTGGCAACGACTACGAGATTGTTCGCACCACCACGGGCATTCATGAAGTAACGATTCACTGATTCCGTTCGTTTAAAATTTGTTCGGCCACACAAGCCATGCATCGATTGCCGAGCCTCAACCTAGATTAAGCTCATGCAAAGTTGTTAGCTTCCTGCCGAGCCACCCCGAAGAGTGTACAAGTTTTGTACACTCTTTTTTAATTTTCCCAGCCCTCGCACACGTGCATCCACACATTTCAAGCTAGCGAGTATTTCTGGTTGGTTAGGGTACTGCGATTTCGCATTATCTAGAAATGTGCTAATACAGGAGAATAACCACCGAGAGAGATTGCGTGTCCCGAAGAAGCGCTGTATCTTGGCACGCTCCGATTATTACTGATTATCAAAGCAGATTCAAAGTCCGAGTAATCGTAGTAAATATATTACTATCCCCAATGACTTGTACGTGTGCACGCAAGGAGCTAAGATATAATGCCACGCAATTTGTCATAGCCCAAGAAAAAATGTACCTTTGCAAAGCAATACCCACCAAGCTCAAAGAATCACAATGATCCACAAGTTCCTGACGATGCTCATCATGCTGCTCCCCTTGAGCACTGCAGCACAAGAGTATTCCTCATCGTTCAACACGTTGAAACTCCCCACCTCCACCCATACGGCAGCCCTCGGCGGACAAAACATTTCGCTCATCGACGACACGCCATCGGCTGGATGGACCAATCCCGCACTCTATGCCAACGTGAGCGACAAATCACTCGCGCTCAACTTCATGACCTATGCGAGCGGAAGCGCATGGATGGGGGCTCACTTTGTGAAAGCCTTTGGCGAACGACATACTCTGGCCACGGGAGTGCAACTCATGAACTTTGGCAAGATGGACGAGACAGACGAGGTGGGCAACGTCATAGGCTCTGTATCAGCCAAGGACTTCGTAGTTGGGGCAGGATATAGCTATCTGCTTACCGACCGCTGGAGTGGCGGAGCCAACCTCAAATTCATCTTCTCCAACCTTGCTGGCTATTCATCCATCGCTATGGCGGTGGACCTTGGAGTCAACTATCTCGATGAGGACAACGACCTCTCACTCTCGGCCTCGGTACAGAATGTGGGCACGCAACGCACGGCCTCCGACGACCGCGAACATACGCATGTGCCTTTCACCCTCTCGCTTGGACTGAGCAAAGGACTGGCTCATCTGCCCGTACG
>ERZ1023641.148-NODE-148-length-25991-cov-11.475440_pt1 | contig 25991 bp, 9 predicted proteins | sample MGYA00380335_ERZ1023641 | MGnify/ENA primary metagenome ERZ1023641 (study PRJEB33179, sample SAMN07448970) | human gut metagenome | biome: Human-gut; feature: Human associated habitat; material: Faeces | host: Homo sapiens | place: India: Bhopal | collected... | reverse complement strand
TCGTCGGCAGCGTCTTATGTGTATAAGATACAGTTCTTAAACTGTTTCATAATCTATACATTTAAAATTATTAATTATAAATTTCTAATTCTACATTCCAATCATCTTGCTGTACACCTGTTCTGTACGGCTCTTTTCCTTTGGAAGTGAAGGAGCACCACCGCCTCCATCGATGTTGATGTTCTTCTTGCCGCCCTGCTTGCCATCATGCAGTTGTTTCTGCTGATCAATCTTCTCGTTTTTGCCACGCTTGTAGCCTCGCTCCTCGGCATCAGCCACAGCCTTGTCGAAGTCCTTGATTTGAAAGAGGCGCAAGAAGTCTTCCTTCTTCAAGCCATAACGAGCTGCACGCCATATGAAACCATCATCATCGTGATCCTCGCCATCATCGCTACGCTTGTAAAGCCATTCTATCAAATCGGTAATCGCCTCAGGCTTCAATTTCGCTTCTTTAATAGCAGCGTCAAGTTCGGCATCTTCCTGCTCCATATTGGCAGCAAGTTGCTCATTGTCCTTTGCTAGTTTCTCGCTGGCTTCAAGTTTTTCTTTTTCACTAGCCTTCAAACGAGCCTTAGCCTTCTCGTCACCATTGATGGCATCAATATAGTCCTGCCCCATTTCATCAATCATGAAATCGATAAAATTGAAGTCGCTGCCATCGGCATTTTTCTTGGTCACAAGACCTGTCACCAGACTTGGAGCATGAGGGTTGTCCTGCAACATTTTGTTGAAGTCATCCATTTTCTGCTTATTCTGGTCATACTGGTCGTAATCGGTCGAAAGTTGACCATAAACAGCCTCATCATCGTCCATATTCAAGTCCGGATAACGCTGAGCAAGACGCTCTCTGAAAGAATCTCGCTTTGACTTAACTTTCTGATTATCAATAGTTTCTTTTGCCATAAATATTCATTTTTAATATTTGTGTGCTAAATTAAGGAAAATTTCGCATTACTTTGTGATAAGTTCTGCATCTTGATGAATTAATTTTGCTGATATGAAACATCTAAATTCCATATCCGAAATTTACCTTAAAAGAGACCAAGAAATGTATCTGCTCTTTCGTAAGGCCAAGAGGATGGTAGAATATCCTACCACCATGGCTAAGATATGCGATTACATCGCAAAGATGCCTGCATCTTGCTATTATCTTGCAGATAGCACAGCCTATCGGTATGTATGTAAACGCATCAAGGGGGATAAGCCTAAATTCGGCAAATACCAAGCCATGAAAGAAAAACTCTTTGAAGATTTCTATCAGGATTTCTTGCGTCTCCGGCAGATGGATCAATACAAGGAATACAATACCAAAAATCTTGTGTATGAATGCCTGAATCTTCCTGCGCCCAATTTGGGTATGGCTCCACGCTACATACAGATGAAAATAAACAATTATTTCCGCAATAAGAAAACATCATTCATAACTCGATAAATCACTTCCATTATGCGTACATTATATATTACACTTCTCATCATCCTCCTGATGGCTTTCATCATTCCACTTCATGCCTCGCTGGCTGTGTCTCCATCATCGCCATTATACACCCATTTCGCCTATATGTTCGGTCATGCCAACTTTATACACTGGGGTATCAACGGCTGGTGCATATTGATGGTTCATCATCAGTTCCGCTTCCATCGCCTACTGGCTGCCTGGCTCTGCTCCGTGTTGTTGTCGTTCATATACTATCCGGCATTACCTGTATTGGGTGCATCCGTATTGATTTCTTTCTTCATGGGATTCTCTGCGCAATGGTATTATCGGTATCACCGCATCTACTTCTGGCAGATGATGCTCGGTATGGCTATAGGTTTCCTTCTCCCTTACATAGCTGGTATCTTCCACATAGTCCTATTCTGTTTAGGTTTCATTTATGCTAAGGCAGAGAAATTTATCCGACATGCCAACACACTTAACATTTAACATTCAACACTTTACATTATTATATATAACGAATGCCAGTAGCAAAGTCCTCCTTAAAGGTTCGACCTCAGCAGCAGATTTCTGATAAGGAGCTCAAAGAGATTCTTGAAGAAGATAAGAGAAGACTCAAAAGTCTCCTCGCTAGTTATCGTCCCATTACTGGAGAGAATGCCCCTGGACTTCGATTCGAATGCGTCATCACTGATTTTCTGAATGGAAAGAAGCTCTGGCTCCCGGTGGAAATGTTGAAGGAAAAGAAGTTCTGCGCCATCATCAAATGTGGTTCTATAGAGGCCTTTTGCGATAAGTACATGCCAGACTTCGACCAAGAGAAGGCTCGCGATGCTGTCTTCCGCTATCTCATACGCCTGCGCTGTAAGCACGATTTCTATTTCTTCGCCTACGCCTACGCCCGAATCAAGAATAAGGATGGTGGTGAGGATATACCTTTTCTTCTTCGCAATGCCCAGATCAAACTAGCCAAGGTCTTCGAACAGTTACGCCTACACAGTCAGTACCACTATATCCGTGTCATTCTCTTGAAGTGCCGTCAATGGGGTGGTTCTACCCTCACCGACATCTACATGGCATGGTTACAGATCTTCTGGAAGACAAACTGGAATAGTAATATCGTTGGACACCAATCTTCATCTGCCACACAGGTATTCGATATGTACGAGAAGCTAATTAATGCCATTCCTACATGGCTCTTCTACGACATCGGTCAACCATTCAAGCCTGATACTCGCAAGTTGAAGACTTCTGGCACCATTCAGAACATCAAGTACCTCATCCCTCGTTCCTGCAAGATTCAGACTGGTTCGGCTCGTAACCCTGAGTCCTGTCGTTCCGGTGATGCTGCCCTCGCACATATCACAGAGGAAGCCTTCTTCCCGAATACTACAGAGTGGACCCCGGCAAAGGTGATCAAGGCTGCGTCATCATCTATTCAGCCAGATCCTTTAACATTCATCGTCAGAGAGTCAACGCCTAACGGACGAGAAAACGAGTTCCACGATGCCTGGGTAGCCGCAAACTCAGTAGACAAAGACGGAAAACCTCTGTCAGCATTTACTCCTGTCTTCGTGGCATGGTTCGAAATTGAAAAATATATATTGCCATTTGCTTCCGAGGATGAACGTGCCGATTTCGCCATCTGGCTGTGGAAAAATCGCAATGACGAGCAAGGTCATGGTAAGTACTATTGGTGGCTCTACGAATGTAAAGGCGCATCTTTAGAGGGCATCCATTGGTATATTGAGAAGTCCAAGGAGTATGAGACTCTTGACGATATGCGTCAGGAGTTCCCTTCTGATGATGTAGAAGCCTTCCTCTTCTCCGGTACTACAGTCTTCGATCCATACAAGTTGAAGGAAATGGAAGAGGACTGCAAGGGTATCGAGCCTATCATGGTGGGTGACATTGAAGGTGACTCTTATGATGCTGCCGATGATGCTTGCATGAACAATATCCGCTTCATCGAGCGTTCAGGCGGACCATTGAAGGTGTGGGCTGGACCAGACAACTCTGAGATTGTCAGACATCGGTATATCGTAGCCTGCGATATTGGTGGTTCTCATAAAACCTCCGACTTCTCAGATATTGTAGTCCTTGACCGCTATGATGAAATCTATGGTGGTGTACCGGAAATCGTAGCTGAATGGCATGGTCACTGCGATGCCGATCAGTTAGCTATGCGCTGTGCCCAGTTAGCCCATTTCTATAATGATGCTTATCTGGTCATCGAGAACAATACTGCCTACTCGCGCATGAACAATACTGAGGGCAACCAGTCAGAGCTGTTCTTCCCTATCCTTCTGCCTCTATACGATAATCTCTATAGTGCATCACAGTCCAAACTGAAAAAGGTGAAGAATATCGAAATGAAATGGGGATTCAATACTAACAAGGCAACCAAGGTGGCAGTAGTGAAGACCATGGCCCGCATCATCCGTGATTCTGGCTATATGGAACGAGAACTTGCGGCAATAGACGAATGTACCTACTTCCTCTATTACAAGCAGAACGATTGTTATGGAGCCGTAGCCGGAAAGCATGATGACCGTGTCATGGCGCGAGCCATTGCCCTCTACGTGGAAAAGGATATGCCAGCACCGGAAATTGTTCCATTCCGTTCAAAGGCAGAGATAGAACGTGAACGCCTCCGCAACCGCCCACCAGTAGTAGCTGATTTGGCCGGAATAGGTGGTGGTAGCTAACCTCTATCTATCCAGCAGCATGATACGTCCCCTGTATAGTCACCGTTCCAGGCGATTCTATCGCCTGTCCATATAAGTTAATAATTAAAAGTAAAAAGAAAAATGAAACAAAGTTATTCAAACCTGCTGCGTAAGATGCTCATAGCCATCTACCAGCCTATCGTCACTCGTATCGAACTCTTCCGTGCCACACGCATGTGGCAAAAAGGAATCAAGGCAACCATTGCCAAGTATAAAGAATGTGGTGCGCCGAGATTCTACATGCTCTACGACCAGTCGCATAAAGATTTTGCGATCATGACCTACGATCCTAACAGAAAGAATATGCTCGCATATCGAAGATTAGTCCAGATGGGCAAGTGGAAGGCAACACGCTACTTCAAGAACGTAGAAGACATCAAGGCTGCCTCCTACTACTACACTCCTTCCAAGTGGGGAGCCATCGGCTGCGATGCCGACAACAAGGTAAGAGCCAAGAAGTTGAAACAATGGCAAGAATACTACATGTACCGAGTTTCTACCCCGATGTTTAAGTTACGCATATACAAGAAGAAACATTGTATTGACTAAACAAAAAGAAGAGGAGACCATCACGGCTTCCTCTTCACAATCAAATTACCTTAAAAACTAAACACCTATAAAATAATCTAATCTAAGAACTGAACAACATTTCGTTCAATATTATGAATTACCTAAGAACTTCTTTTCTACATAGCTGCCGAAGGAAGAGCTGCCAAATCATTTGCTCCATCGTTTACATCTTTCAGATGTGCTGCAGGCGTACCAGTCTGCTGTTGTTCAACTCCAGCTGTAGGCATTTCGCCATTCGCTTGCTGCTGCGCTTGCATGGCTTGTAGCTTCTCCAACTGTTCCTTGAAGTACTTCTTCATTCTGCTCGTACCAGGGAATTGCCCTACCGTAAGCATCGTATATGGGTCCATCTTACCGCTGGTCATGAAGTTCCAAGCCATATCGTTGTTGGCAGCTCTGATAAGTGGACTGTATGCATCCAAGTCGATAGAAACATCTAAATCCATATCCCTCATGGTCTCTGAATTGAAGTGAATTTCAAATTCATCACCTGTCAGTTTCACGCTGTCAGCATCGGTACAAAATTCCTGTATCAGGTAAAGTTTCTTCTTGGCCACACGTACCTTAAAGTTGTTGAAACTCTCAACAAAGTCCTGTATGGTGGTAGATGATGATTCTCTTTCCAACTGATATTGCTTACCGCTGGTATTCCGGTGCTGTCCTTGAAGAGCACCCTGTACACCAGTTCCCTCGCTTGCCATCGTCTTGGCAAAGTTCACCATGAAGTCAACACCTGCCGGAATACTCTTGTTGACCAGTGTCTGAGGTGGTTTACCTCCATTCTTGGAGTTCCATAAGACTAAACCATCTGTCTTGGTATAGTTCACCTGCATTTCATCGATGCTCTGTTTCTCGCTCAGAGCATTCTCGTCCACAAGCATCGTTCCCTTGGCACCATTGGCTACGATGAAGTTAATCATCATCATATAATGGTTCAAGGTGCGCTGGTTGTTCTCGGCACGCATAGAGAAACTTCTTATCTCACCATTCAGGCAAGGATAAGCCACGAAGGTATATGGCATGATGGAAGTTCTGAAACCGTCTCTCAGCACATAGTAGGGCGATTCCCTGGCATCCAGCAGATAGCCATTCGGGGTAAGGTATCTTCTGAACCAGTAGGTCTCAGCCTCATCCTTAATTTCGATGGTCTTAAGTTCAGAAGGGTCTACATAGTAGATAGGCTCACCATTCTCATCGAGCACAGGTAGGCCATTCTCATCTTTCATGATGTTGGATTCCTCTATCTTGCGCTTCTTTTCCTCATAGAAGGCTCGCTGGTCAGGAGAAGCATAGCCGCAATCTCCACTCTCCCAGTCATGCACCCAGATGGCTGGCCTGGTTTCTTTTGTCCAGATTTCCAATACCCGGTACTTGCCTACTACTGAAGAATGGGTGAAATCATCTATTCCGGCATACTGGGCTTCACCAGTCGGGTGATAAGTCTGTTCGGGCGCAAAATGGTGCTGCGTCTGTAGATAGATCTCACTGAGTTTATTAGTCTCTTCCTTGCTTCCATTTGTAAAGGTAGCAATAATCTCTCGCCAAGTCAAATCATGAGCCTCAGCAATAAATTCCACATCGCTCAGGTCATACTTAAAGAAAGGTGGTAAAGCTAACTTAAAGATGTCTACAGAATAGTCAAAGATGCCATTCTTGCCATCCCTTCTGCCATAATAGGTTTTCATGCCCACAAAGGCGAAGACACAGAAGGAATAGAACATTCTCGCATCTAACTCTTGCCTGTCGTTCAAGTTGTCGTTCTGACGAAGATATTCATTGAAGAAACTGATATAGTCTTCCTCGTTTGGATCCACGGCACTACATGTAGCAGTACTGCGCTGCTGTCGCACAAGACCTACGAGCGAAAGAAGTTTGTCTCCGATTACATCGTATTCCAGTATTGGCATACCTTTCAGTTCCATATACTGCCGGATGGTAATCTTTCTTCCGTTCCATTCTATCAGCTCTTCCAACTGTCTTCCCATCACGAAGTCTTGCGCTCGCTTCCACTTCTTTCTCAGTTCTGCACCATCATAGAAGTATTGGCAAGCCCATTGCAGCAACAGAAGATTGCTTTCGCTCTGCGTAAACCGCTCCCGACTCACTCCTTCAAGTGAGTCTGGTCCAGGCTCTGCATAGTTCGATATGTCATTTATTACATGATTGTCAACCATAATTCTCAATTTTTCGCCAAAAATACCGCATTTTTCTCGCTTATTAGTGATAAGTTGCGCAACTTAACATTACTTTTTCATATTTTCTCCTTATTTTTGTTCCGCATTTCATTTAAAACGTTTTAAATCTTTTAAATCATGGGTAAATCAATCAATGTGCATGAAGCCTGCGTCATTACTAAAGATGATAAAGGCAACCTCTCCATGGTAGGCAAGGCGAAAGAAGCCCTCACCACCTTGAAGAAAAATAAGGTTTCCGTCTGTATTCTTCTCTGCGACAACAAGAAGGAGGATGTGGAGAAGTTCCTTAACGACAATAACGTGCCTTTCGCCTCTCTCAGTACCAAGGAGGAGACCGATAAGGATGGCAACACCAAGCATGTTGACCCACCAAAGGCAGATGTCACCATCATGCCAAGTTCCAAGGTCATCACTCTTCGAGACGATTGGCAGTGGTGTTTGGATGATATTGCCAGACGCCTTTGGGGAAAGGAAAAGAAGGAGAATCCAAAGAGTGAGCAGCAGCGCATGGATGACAGCATGGCTGATTACATACGCTGGGCAACACCAAAAAATGAACCAGATAAAGTATCTGGTACTTCTCTCGGATAACATCGCTCCAACATCTTCAATTTTCAAAATACGATTTTTATCTTTTTGTTAAAAATAAAATTTATTTGGAATTTAGAATTTTACGACTATCAAAAAGGGACTCGCTGTGAAGCGAGTCCCTTTTTCTGTTTCAGAGTTACGAGTAAGCCCTCGTAGCTTTTATCATGCCGGGCTATTTTTTCTTCTGGCGAACAGTCTTCAAAATACTATCTCTCAGCTTTCTGATTGCTGCCATGGTAGCCTCATCATTATCAGAAGAAATATCAGCTTTCTTTTTCTGCATCTCTTTTCTAGCTTTTTGGATAGCCTTTCGTTTATCCAAATCAGCCTTATGCTTGGTCTTATAGGCTTCGATTTCTTCCTCTGATGCACCATTGTCCTTCAACTCTTCTAATCCAGCATTTGCTGCATTTGTGGTTTCCCATTCCTTTTGCAAATACAGATCATCCATCAAGTCCGAAAAGTTTCTCTGACGAAGGTATGAAGCATCAGCCTTAGCCTTCTTGACTGCTTCGGAATCCTTAGTTTCCAATTCGTCCGCTATGATCTTACCGATAAGTTTCTTCTCCTTCTGACTTCTGGACTCGGAAAACTCGTTCTTCAAGTCCTCTCTATCCATGCCTGCCAAGCGTTCTGAAACTTTCTTGTCGAAAGATTTTTCAATAGCTTTCAGCTTCTTTTGTTTCTCTTCATCAGAGTAGAGTTTGCCTAAGCCAAAAGTGTTCTTGCCAAACTTATATTCTGCATATCGCTTGGCAAGCTCCTCGTAGCTTAGTTTCTTGGCATCCTTGCCTTTCATACCTAATTCATCGATATAGAGATTGTCCACAGTTGCTGCAGGTCCATTCATCAAACGGAACACAAACAACGCGATCTCCTTAGCATTGGTCATATCACCATTGCCATAGTCGATACAAGCATTGATGGCATCGGTCAGAGTCTTTGGGTTGAAACCCGTAGCACTCTGCATTACAATAAACATTAGGTCTTGTGCTCCTGCCACCTTGTCATAGCCAAACTTCTCTATCATAGAGCTGAAATCTGAAAGCATTGGCATACCAGAGAAATCTACATTTTTCAGTCCCTTAAGGCTGATTCCATCAGATGTAATTGTGTTGGCAATGGCAGTGTTGATAAACTGACCTCCTGCCAAACCATCAACTGGACCTTCAAGCAAACCGAGAATCACGGCATCAATTACCATTTTCTTCTTTTTCTCATTGTCGTCACCAAACATAAGATAACCAAGATTTCCTCCAAGATTCCAGATGATAGCTCCCAACCACAAAGAAACTATTGCATCAGCAATATTATGCATCAACCCCTTCTTGTACATCTTTTCTGCAGCCTTAGTAGCTTGCTCATATCCTACGCCTTCTTCCATCAACTGGCCAGCCATAAACTTAATGGATGCCTCCTTGTGTCCTTTCTCGAAACGATGCTTCAAGTTTCTAAGTGCATTGATACCCTTTCGCTCATAAAGCATACTGGAGTTTCTGAATGGCGTGAGAATCGCGGCCCCTAATGTCTTATCCAACTGCATTGGAGAAACAAAGGCACCTTCAGAACTTTGCTGAGAAGTATTAAAGTTAATCTCTGCATCGCTGAGTGCTTTTTCCTTAGCTCTCTCCTCGGTCAATCCATATTTGATATACTGCTTATACTTGGTATCATATACGGCTCTCGCTCCTACTGCACAAGTCACGGCATCAACAAGTGCGTTTGGTGTCATACCATAGTAAGCAGCCTTTTCCATGAGATTGGTGTGCCATAGTTTCCAATCAGTCGGATCATCCATCAGAACGGTATCGCCCAACTTGCGCCCAGACCAGCGTTTATCAAAATTCGGCAAGTTCTCAATAGCCCACTTGAATGAGCCGTAAGGATGGACAGAATGCCTAACGAATCTACCAAGGTCAACATCAGGCAAGAACAAAGGAGCACTAAGTACCTGCTTGAAGGCAGTGTACAGGCGGAACGAGATTTTTGCTCCTGTAATACCCTTACCAAAATTTCTAAGAGCTACAGCAGTTGCACCATCTATCGTTGGGCGATATGTACCCATGGCCACAGCGGTTGCATCCTTCACGTTATTCCAGAGTGTTTCCCCACTGCCATAGATGGTGGTCATATTCTGAACACGATTTCTGAAAGTTGTGTCAGATAAAAGCGTATTGGCATCCTTGCGGATAGGCGCATAGTTGTACCAGTTTTCCATCTCATTGATGTTGTCGATGGTCACACTAAGGGCATCGGCATTAAGGATGTCCAAAGGAAGTTTGTTTATCTTACGCTTGATGATGGCACCTGTAGCTGTAGAAGGCAAGGCATTGCTTCCATCACTCGTATTGTTCACATCTTCCTCCACATATCGGGCGTTCTTTAGCACTCTCAATGGGAAATAGTTCTCCACCATAGGCATAGGTGCTCCAAACAGTTCCTCATGTCGCTTATTGTACTTTGTACGCATCTTTGGCAAGAACTCACCTTGAATCCAGTCTGCTAGCTTCAAGAAACGAGGATCAATGTTTTCCTTGATTCTTTCCACATCAGCATCAAGGATGCCCATTTGTCTTAGCTTCATGGCACCATCTGGCATTTTGTTCACCATATAGATGTACATCAGGTTGCCTTGCTGTAACTTATAGGTCTGTTCGCCCTCTATATCACGGATTGTCACATCCAAGCTCTTTACCTTATTGCTACGCTCCAAGGCATACAGATCGTTCAGCGTCATATTGCCCTTCTTGTTACCGTTCTTATCCTCAGTAACCTTGCCAAACAACTCTGAAACTTTCAAGTCTATTTCGTTGTTAGCCTCTCTTACGCTCTTGAACACCTCGTTTGATGCTTTCATCGCACCACGGACAAAATGATTCCACAAGTGTCCCTCACCATTGATTTGTTTGCTACCGAACTCACGCATCAAGGCATCAAAAGAACCTAAAGGAGAACCGAGTCCTTGCACAAAGTCACTATTAGACAATCTGGTTTTCCAATTCTCCTTATGGTGCTGGTTCATGCTCTTGCCACCCAAATCGGCACTAGCCATCATCTTCACTTTGATGGCACGGCGAGCATCACGCACCTGGAACTCTCTAGCTCCCTTCACGCTTTCATCTATCATGCCTCCAAGGTTAGCCAGAAGTTGCGAATATCGTTCCATACGCTCCACCTTATTATTAAAGAGAGCATCATCGTATTGGTTCAGCCGTTCCACATGTTCCTGAAGAAGAGCTTTAGTTAGTTCACCTTCATAGATACCTTTTCTATTCTTGTAGCCTTCAATCTCCATTCTCTTCATATCCTCGATTTCGATAGCATCATTTCTGCTGGAGTCTATGTAGTCCACATATTGCTTGGCAAGATTCAGGCCCAACAGCTCGTCTTGATAGGATGAAGCGTTCTTCTTGTCAGCAGCCATCTTGTCAATCAGGTTGCTGATTTTCTCATCAAGCTTATCAGAAGAAATCCTTGAAGAGACAGCATCACGGAAGGCTTTGATTGTAGTTTGACCTCTCAACTCCAGCTTACCCTGAACCTGAATACCCTTGGCATTCTCTTTCAGCTCCTTAATACTCATGGTCTTCATGACAGTCCTGTCGAAATTTCTGAGTTGATTGTTCATCAACACATCCATCACTTGATAAAGATGCTGAGAAATCTCATACGATTTTTTGCCTGTACTATTTTTCACGATAGTGAGCAAGGTGTTTATACTACCTCTACCCAAATCATCACCATAGCCCAGACTCATAAATCTTTTAGCAAACTGCACAACGGCATCAGTTGTATTTTGATCATACACCTTTTGATTTTGCATCACATGGCGCATATGCTGAAACTCTGCCTTCATCGTTTTCAATCGAGCATATTCACTGAATGGGTGCTGCACAGCATCCATGAGAGCCACTTTTGATATGATTTCGTCCTCAGCCATTCTTTCATACTCGTCCTTGTTTGGGGCGGTCTTCCATATTTCATGCTTTCCCAGAGCCTCACCATAGTCCTGTATGCTTTGATAGTCGCGCATATCAGGAATTTTCAGAGGTCTCTCCTCGCCTTCCTTTATTTTAGGATGATCCTTCCTCCAACTAGCCATATCATTCTCATATTGCTTCTGATACTTCTCTCGGATGGCTTCCTCATCAGGAGGAGTGAGGGCAGCAAGCGTGTTCTCGTCAAATTCGTCTATACGCTTCTTCCAATCAGCCTCAGTCTTAGGCCAATCCTCTAGGGCTTGCGAGTAAAGCATCTTGCGCCCGAAGAAAGTAGCTTCATCCTCTCCCTTGCGTTTCTTTGGCATGGTTGGTTTCTTTGGTCGGTTCAAATAGCCTTCCACGTATTTCTCCAAAGGCTCACCGTTAGCATCCAGCTTATTCTTAAAGTCCTTTGGTTTCTTCTCCCAATCACCGCCAAACCAATCTTTAAAGTTCTTGGTACGAGCTTCAATATACTGTTTCTTGCTCAGATTAGACTGTTCACCATTAGGAGCCAATTTGAAAGCACCAGTAGCCTCATCTATGCGACCACGCTCAGTTTTCTTCTTTGGCTTATTGTCCTCTTCAGAAGGTAGATTAGCACCATCAGATAGCGCATCCTTGATTTCAGCATTGCTAGCCTGCTTCATCATGGCTTCCTGCTTCTCCTTAGGCATATTGTCCCATACATGGAGAGCCTTGCCAGCCTTCATCAGGTAGTATCTCAAATCCTTGTCATTGAGAAGTCCCGGCACACGAACACCCAGCTTCTTCAATACCTTGATAAGATAATGCTTAATCTTGGTCCAAAGAGAAAAGTCCTCAGCAGTCTTAGGACCATCCTCAGCCAAATGAGCGATATACTCCTGCGTTCCCACATTCATGCGGTCAGGGTTCTTCCAGTCCGAATCATATTTATTGGCAAAGTCAATAATCTTGCCTCGAACATCCTTACCTACGGAACGATAAACGAAGTTGGCGAACTTTCTCACGCCATCTTCACCACCAAGAAGTACTTCCATTCCCTCATGGCCTATCTTTTCATGGAAGACGGTTCGCTGGGCATCATTGCCATCCTCACAGTTCGGCAGATACACATGCACGCTATGAGTCTCCGGGTCGTACCATCCCTTGGCTCCCTGCTCTACCTCAGAGAGATATTCCTCAGGCACATCATCCAAAGAAGAATAAACAGTAGCCTCAGCACCACCCAGCTTATTTGCTGTATTCACCACCGAATCAGCGATTTTTCGCTCACTTTCTGCTGTTTTTTCTTGCTCAATTGAGAAAAAGTTTATACCTTTGCCATCAGAAAGGGGTGAACCAGAAGACGCTTCGGGCGTAGGGAGAAGGGAGTTCTTAATCTCCATGACTCGCTGGTCAACCCCCTTTTTCGTCTTATAGTAGCTTTTGGCTGTAAGATTACCCTTCTTATCACTATAGATCTCTGCCATATTTAATGTACCATCCTCAGCTTGCTTCAAGAAGAAGAAAGCCTTGCGATTATCCATCTTCTCGATGCCATACACCACTTGCTCAGGATTCATGATAACATCCACCATGGAGCGCAAATCTTCCTCTGTCAAAGGAATATTTCTTCCAGGATCCTTCTCATTATCTCCGAAGTGGTCTTTGTTCATGTGCTTCAAGTCAGAAGGATTCAGAACAAAGTCTATCTTATCTTTCATCTTCAAGCCCGACAAATCTTCTAGGAACTTCTTGCCCTCTTGCGTAAGAGTACCTATAGACTGAGGTTTGCCATTAAACTCGCCACTCTTTGCCTTATGAAACAGTTCCACCACCTTATCCTTTGCAGCCTTCAACCCAATTGTGGCAGAGCCGAGACGAGGTTTCACATTAGCCTTCTTACCATACACCTTGGAATAATGCACACCATCATTCTCGCCTCCTACGATTCTTCCTCTGTTATCGGTCTCCACAAACGGCACACCTCGCTTTTCCAACTCTTTTCTGAGACTTGGAGTAACCACATTCGAAGGCATAGTGATATTCTTGCCCTTGAACATATCATTGACGATAACATCAGCCACCTCGCTGTCAGGCACGATACGCACAGGCTTATCCCAACGAGAAAGCACCACCTTGCGCTTGCCTGTCAGCTGTCCTTGGATGATACCAGCCTTCCACTCTACTTCGCCCACGGCATCCTTGGCTTTATCAGCCTTGTAGCCACTGGTCAGCTCGCTCTTTGGCACCTCAACCTCTACAGTTACGATGTTAGGGCGATTCTGAGCCTCGCTAAACTGGTCATTCAGTGGAGTGCGAGAAGTATGAAGGTAAGGATTGTAAGCAGCCTTAAGCGACTTACCATTACCCTTGTTGAGGGTAAACATACCCTTATCATCAGCAAGCTCTGGTCGCTCGTCTGCCTGTTCCCACTTACCGAGTTCAATAGGATCCACAAACTTGCCCTTCACCTTTGCAGCCATCGGTGGATAGAGTTTTCCATCCTCGCCTACCTGCATGGCACGATAAACCTTCGCCGTGTCTTCCTTATCCAGCTTCTTGATGGTCTCAGGGTCTTTCACGATGCTATAGCTAGCATCATTCCCATTCATCACAATCTGCTCATCACGGTTCACGTCCTCAGTTTCAGATGCCAAGGAGTTTCTGCGCTCCTCGTCCGTCATACCCAAACGCTTCTCCACATTTCGAGATTCAACTTCACCAGCCAACTTTCTATATTCTTGGTAAGAATCAAAGTCTGTACGTTGGAACCTATCCAAACGGAAACGCTTAATGGCATCATCCATACTTCTGTCTGCATAGCCACGTGCGAAGTAGTTGAATCCCTTAATTCGGGTTTCCTTGTCAGGAATGAACTCAGGCATATCCATGTCCTTATATTCTTGGATAAGAGCTTTCTCTACCTCAGATTGGTTGTACTCACCACCCATTTCCTTGGCTTTCTCTTCCAATTCAAAGGCATAGGAACGTGCCTTCCATTCAGCCTTAGCAGCATTGAAATCTCTCTCCACCTGCTCGGGTGTGCCACCATGCGCAAACCCCTCTTCACGCTGAATTACGTGCTGAATTTCATGATTCAGAATGCTATTCAGATACTTTAATTCATCCGCATGAATGGTAATAGTCTTTGTTTGTGGATTGTATTCCCCATTTGAAGGCATATCGTTCATAATGGCATCCGTATCAATACGCACATCCTTCAACTGAGGATAAGCCTCTAAGAGTCCAGGCGCATCAATGACATCAGCAAGTTTACCATCAGTCCAAAGCATATCCTCTTCAAAACGCTTAACGATATTTCCACCACCTACATCAATGGTGTCCTTTATCTTGGCATCAGGCATTTCGTATCTCCACTTGCCATCTACACCTTTCTCCCAACCTGTAGCCATCTTGATAATCTTGGCATCCTTCTTTGCCTTTTCCATCTGCTTGGCTACATCAAGATTATCCATGCGGATAGTTTGCTCATCAGCCTTGTCAGCCTCAGCCGCACCCTTCTCGCCAGCAAACATGAATCTCACATCGCTCTTGCGAGAATTGAAACGCTTAGAAGGAGGAATAACGTCACCCTTATTATCATAGGTAACAAGGTCGTTCAACTTTCTGTTATTCTTGGCATTCTTATATTTATATGCCTTGCCATCATCAAAGCCAAATTCGTTTGCGTCATTACCGTCCCACCACAGTTGAGTAGCCGGAACTTCATCCTCGATGATACGATATTTACCCTCCAGTCGATTATTTCCATGAATATCGGCATATTTTTTAGAAGGAGTAACCCAGTCACCATTACGCAACTTGCCTTCCTTCACCGAAGTAGGAATAGCACGATAAACCTTTACCTTAACATCCTTCTCGCCATTCTTAATGGCATCAATAGCCTCATTGATGGCTTTCACAGATTCCAATCCATGAGGAGTGTTCTGAGAATAACGCTCAGGGTGAGAGAAGTAATCATCCGGCTGAGGAGCATAGCCCAAGGCAATATCCTCCAGGTTCACATCCGAGCCACTGGATTCCCAATCGTCACGTCTCGCCTTGTCGCTTTCATACCCAGGGTTTCCCGGTGCAGCCCATGCACCTACACCTTGGTATGCGCTTTCGGTATCATCATAGCCCTTGCGTCTGGCAGCCTCATCAAGCATTTCCCTGGCTGTAGCATCATCACCTTTGGCAAGAGCATCCATATACTGCTTGTCAAGTTGATCATCAGGAATCACAGAAAGTTCCTCTAAGTGCTTTTGTCGCTTGGCTTCCTCTTCCTCTGCCCTCTTTCTTGCAGCTTCCATGGCGTTACGCTGCGCCTCCACCTGCTTCACGCGCTCCTCGATCATAGCATCAAGGTCGCCAAAGTTCTCCTTCAAGGCATTATTTACAGGTACGGTGTACTTAAGAAGTTCCTTTAAAGAGGAAATCTTATCTTCATTTACCTGCAACAAGTGACGCTTAATATTGGCTCTGGCACGTGCAGCCTCAGCAGTAGAACCCTTCTTAACTGCATTGGCGTACATCGCCACATCTGCCTCATCTACCCCAAATTGCTGAGATACAGCCTTTATTTTATCCTCCACAGATAAATTTCCACCATTTCCCTTGGTGGTTTCGATATTATTTCTTATATTTGCATCGCTATGAGGATTCAGGACGCTATCCTTTCCGCTTGGGTTATTTGCGGATGGAGTTAATGCCGAACCTTGATTCTCGCCCAAGGAATTAGAATCGCCTCTGAAACGATTCCATAGCACTTTTGATTCCGTCAATTCTTTCAAAACTTTCGAAGGATCTATTTGATGTGCGCTAATCGCAACTTCCTCTTCACCCTGCTTTACTGTTATGGATTCATAGTTCAGAATCTTGTTTCCATCAGCCTTTTTAAAGGATTTGATGAACAGATATTTAGTCTGTCGTTCCGCACCCTCTTTTGGTGCAGACTTCTCCAGGATAACATCAGGACGCTCCAGGGTAGGCTTCAACAAACCAAATCTTTTGATTCGGTCGTTTCTTCCTGCCTTCTTATATTGGTTTTCACCAAGTTTGATACTTCCAATAGGAGTAGTAACACGGCTATCCTTGCCAAATTCTTTCAGCCAGTTTTCTTCCGTATGCTCTAGAATCCGTTCTTGCTCAGCATTATCTGCCATCTGTTTACGAAGAGAAACTGCATCTTCCTTAGTCATACGAAACTTCACGTTACGTGGGTCCACCCCATTCGCCAAGTCTCTCAACACAAGATTACGAATATCCTCCAAGGTCATTTTCTTAATGTCCTCTTGCTTCCATTTCGTAAATGTATCAAGTGCCCAATACCAGAACTTCTTCAGCCACTCCTTCAACTTATTGATAACACTCAGTTCCTTGGCTGTATCAAGCGGATTCTCCTTGATAGCATCCTTAGCCATCTGTTCCAGGATGGCAGCTCCGTCCTCACCTGTCAAACGAGCAAAAGCCTCATCGCAAATCTGCTCATCTGTCAGATGATTATAGTTAGGATCCTGCTTCAAATCGGCAAATAGCTGGGTCTGCATGATGAGTTTATCACCATGCTCTATAAGTTCCGGATTCATGTTCTTGGCAGCAGTACGCCAAAGATGCTGGTACTCATGGATAGGAGTATTAGGATTCAGATACTCCTGGTTCAGCACAATCTCCTTGCCATCAGTGTAGCCATAAACCACACCCTTACCCTTCAAATACTGCACTCCCGGCTCAGCAACAGCCTTCAACTGTCTATCCAAATCCTTGTATTTCGCAAACAAGGAATCAAGTTTATCTTGATATTTCTCATGAGCCTTATCATTCAAGTCACTCCAAACATCATCAGGAATATCGTTCTCAGAGGTCAGTCCATGCTCATCCATATACTCCTTCATCAACTGAATCTGATACTTATTACGTTCCTGCCCAGTTGAGTTATATGCATCCTCAGTCTCTTTAATCTGCCTCTTCAACTCATTCCTCTTATTGGTCTGCTCGTCAATCTTATATGGGTCAAACTCAGAAGGGAAAGAGCCAGTAAGCCCAGCCACATTGTCCTCAAAACTCTTATCGAGATTGAAAACCTTGTAGTTACCCCACATCAGTTTATTATAGTAAGAACGCTCCTTTCTAGCCAGCTCCTGCTTCTCAAAGTACTCCGGAATCTTGTTAGGATTGCTCATATTCACCACGGCATACTGCTTCCGCTTATCCGGGCGCAACTCCTTGGCAAAGTTATAAGCATTCTCGGCAGCCTGCTTCTCCTCCGGTGTCTTGATTTTAAATCTCATTTCAGGCTGATTCAGCAACATGGCAAGATTCAGATTATCCTGCGCCTCAGCCACCTTCTCCATATCCTCATTGCTAACCACCTTCACCGGAATGCCAGCCTTCTTAAGCATGGTAGATACGGCATCATAAGCCACCTTCTGTGCCTCCGTCATTTCAGATGGCTCCACCTCCTTCACATCACGATCAAATTTCATCAAAGGAACAATCTTATGAACACCGACAGCAGAAAGATAACCACGATTATTAAATCTAGGATTGACTTCATAAGCACAGCTATTCTGCTTATCTACCCAAGATACGCCTTTACGATATTTTCCTGTACCAAACCATTTCTTTTCATTAGGATATAGCTTATCACCTTGAATATTAGAAGATAAGATAGTATAGCCCGAATCTATTTTGTCCTCCTTATCGGAATGGAAATTAAGCAAACGTTCAACAAACTTTTGCATCTTAGGCTTATCCTCCTCAGATGGGTGAATATCATTTTCGTAATCATATTCCATCTGGGCAATGAAATCACTATTAGTTTTCGCCTGTTCCTTCTGTACCATAGCATACTCCGCAAAAGGCTTAGTCTTGCGGTCAGAAGACTCCAGCCATTTTTCAAAGGTCGCCTTAGGCACAGAAGTAACCTTACCAAGTCCCTTCCAGCCCTTGGAGTAGTTACTGAGATAAGCCTTAGTAGCAGCCTCCTCAGAAGGATAGCCATACATCACCTTATGCTCGTCAAACTCACCAGTCTCTGGGTTCACCTGGTCAACAACATAAACGTTACCATCAAAAGTATCAAGGTCAGCGGCATCATTGATGAACATATCAATATGGTCACCATCAACGCCAATTTTACCAAGAATATAGCCATAAGTATCATGCATGGTCACGCTCCAAGGCTTGCCCTGCTCGTCCTTACCGCTACGAGTCACGCCCTTTGGTGTTTCTACGGTAAAATCGTAGCCACCAAAGGACAAATGACCCTTTTTGTAGTTTCCTGCCTTCTTCTGAGCCTCTGTTGGTTCGGTCTCAGTTTCGGCAATGGCACTCTTTAAACGTTCTCCGAAGGATGCTTCTTGCGGTAGATGTGAGCCTCGAACAGCTGGGCCTTCGCCAGGTTCCATGCTGCCAGTCTCTTGTCGCCCTTTGCGTCCGCTATCAGAGCCTTCTCCAATCTCGGACTCAGAAGATGCTTCTCCGTTACCAACTTCTTCGCCTTGGCTATTTCCTTCATCAACTCCTCTCCGTGAAGAGTCGCTACCCAGGCTACTGCCTCCTCCATATCCTTCTTCATTGCTTCTGTCATCATAATCAGCTAATTCTGGTAAAATTGATTTGACATATTGTTTGTACTCTCGTTCACGATCCTCAATCTCCATCATACGGTCAAATTCAAGTCCATTGATGTAATCAAGTTCGCTTTCAGACGGCAAAGATAACTCTTTGTCGTGAATATACGATTTATATTCATCGATTTCTTTTTGTTTTTCGAAGATTTCACGTTCTTTCTGCTGTTCGTACCACTCTTCTTCGCCCGACAATTCGTTTTCCGCAGCAGCAATACGGTTAAGAAGCGTCACATTACGCATTTCCCGAACACTGTCATAAGTCTTGAACATATCAAGAATAGTGTTGCGTATATCCTGGTCTTTATACGTAGACTGTAATCCGTCACCAGCACCAGATTCCATTGTACCGGAAAGATCTTCCCAGACTCGTTTTGCAAGCTCGTTAATGGTCAATCCTTCGCCTTTCTTGGCAAGAAGATAGTTGAATTTATTTGTGTCGTACTTACTGCCTATACCACGACTAAAGTTGGAAGATCCTAACTCTTGCGCCAGTGATTCTGCATTCAGACTATGAGGAAAGAGCCTTTCTGACACAAATTCCTCTAATGTTCGCGGAGCCAAGTCCATAACATCAGTACTTGCATCCTTATATATTTCCTTTATAGCCTTCATGTCTTCCTCCTCCAAGGCTTTAGCAACCAATTCCTTACGTCTGTCTTTTGGGGACAAAGCTTCAAGATTCTTCTTGTTTTGCTCTGCTCGTTCCTTTATATAAAGAATATTCAAGCTTTCAGCCTTTCCCTTCAAAGCCTTGGCATCCGCTGTAAGCGCATTCTGTCTGTTTGCCAGTTCTGCCTTGGTGGTATTCAGATCTCTCAACTGTTCAGCGGAAAGTTCCATATCCCCATCCATGTATTGATTGAGTATCTTGTCTACACCATCAATTTCTCGTTGGGTTTCTTCCTGCATCTTGTACACGCGTCTGCGCTCTGACGTTATGTAGCCGGAAGCAGCTTCCTGAGTAGGATATTTGTCTTTAAGCTCACTGTTCTCTGGAATACGAACGCCTGTATCCACATCTGGCAGAACGGAAGACTTGTCAACACCAGCCTTCTCTATCTCTGCCTTGCGCTCCTCCTTCATGGTTCTTAACTCATCAGGAGTCATCACACTGTTGCGGATAGTATTCCAGTTCTTGAAACGAGCATCAAGATCAGCAATCTGCTCATTAACCAGACTCAACTCATCCTCCACCTTCTTAGCCTTTTCCGGGTCAAGATCGGCATTTGTATCAAGCCAGTTCTGATATTCTGCAGCTGCCTTCTTCCTGTTGGCAAGTTGCGTCTTGATGTCGTCACGGCTTCCATTTACCAGATTCAAAAGTTTGCCATGGTCTTCCCCAAACTGCTCCTGCAGATACTCAGCCGCCACATTTGGATCTGTATCCTTAGAAGAATAGTCCGGCTGGCCCTCGCTCAGTCCCACGATGCCATTGGCATAACGCTGTTTCTTATCAGCCTCAGCCTTGATTGCTTCTTTCTCTGCACGCTCAACATCCTCAGCATCCAGCTCGGCATTAATGCTATTTCTCAATGCATATTTTTGGAATTTGTTGAATGTGTCTACTGGTACAGTCGTTACATTTTTAGAACCAGCTATATTAAAACTTATGGTTCCATCAGGATTAACTGACACAATCTTAGCTTCTGTTGGCTGGTCTTTGTCATTAATAGACAAGCTAACAGTATCATTTGGTTTCAGACTGGTAGCATCAAACTGGCTGATAAACTGCTTATTTCTTGCATCCTTCTGCTGAGTCACCGCATTTTCAATGTATTCATCAAGAGGAACAGGAGTGCCCTTCTCTATAATACTTGCTTTAGATACTTGCTTAATCGTAGGTAGTCCCTGCTCATCTGGAACAACAACAAAGGCTCCACCATATTCGTTATCTTTTTTCAGGAATACCTGTTTTCCGCTATCCAAAGTAGCAGGAACTATGTTTCCGTCTTCCGTCTGGTATGGCCAAAGCTGTTCCTTCAAAGCCTCACCATAGCCGTCATCGGCATGCTGCAGAGCATCAATAGCACCCTTCTTGGCATCCATTGCCTCTACATACTTACTGATAGCCTCCTTCTGTGCTGGAGTCAAACTACTTGCACGCTGAGCCACAAACTGCTCCATATCTCTACCTTCATTATAGGCATTGGCTACAATATCAGGCATCTTCTCATTGTCAGCAAAAGCACGCTGCAAACGTCCTGTTGCCAAATCACTATTATAGCCGATAGCCTGCAAAGCCTCAGAATCCCCATTCTTATAGGCATTCTGTCCCATAACAAAAGCATCAGAAGTAATAACATCAGCAGATGAGTTATCTGAATTTGCTGTAGAAACGCCTTCACCTTGACCAGATGAAACATCGGTATTACCTTGATAAGGAGAAGGACCTTCTGAAACTGGAGGCTCCTGACCACCAGCAGAACCTTCAACAGGAGCTGTAGGCTTTTCACCCTCAACACCACCCTGCTCAATCCTCTTCTGCTCATTACCATGTGAAGTATTATAGAGATCATCCATCGTCTGCTTCATTTCACGTTTCAGTTCGATGGAATTGTAAAGTTCCTTAAGATAAGACTCTACCAATGGCGAATATTTTTTATCTTTCGACTCCAAAGCCTTACGAAGTGTACCACGTGCCACGCCATGGGAATCCTCAAAGGTATTCACAAACTCCCTCATCACAGAACTGTTCTCCAAAGCACTGTCATAATAATGACGATAGGCATTAATCTGCTTCTGCTCCTCATCAGTAAGGATAATACCCTTCTGCTGCTTATCCATGATGTCCTTGATGGCACCAGCATTCTGATGAAGATAAACAGCTGCCTTATCCTCATCTGTCAATTTCTCACCCATATTATATTTCTGGGCTGCCTTGTTGTATAAGCCTTCAAGATGCTCCTGCGTAAACTCATTATGGAACTCACCTTCCAGCACAGAAGCCAAACCAAGAGTCTTCTCATACTCCAGTTTCTTATCTGCCTTCTGAGCCTCATCAAGAGAAGAAAACTCCTTTCTGTCAATGATACCGCCATCCTTATTCAAGGTTTCGAGATACACCTTTCCGTCATGATCCATCGGCTGTACGATGACGGAATCTACAACAGGAGAGAAAGAAGAAGGGCGTTTGCCTTCCACCACTGCCATCATCTTAGCCTTCAACACCTCCGGCACGCTCTTGTCGTTCATCAGGTCCATATACTTCTGGGTTAGCTGCCCATCAAGTCGCTGAGCATTCTCACCAACCACAGCATACTCCCCGATGCCCATCTTCTCAAAAGCATCACGAAGACCATCATAGCCGAATCTCTTCAACTCGGCAATATCCTGATCTGTGAAGTCAAACTTCTTGTTAAACTCCCTCGCATCCTTGAATCGGGCATACTTGCCCATCATGCCCGGCAAACCAATAGCAGTAAGGTTCGCCATGCTCTCCAAGAAACTCTCGGCAGCATCCTTGCCTGTAGGCTTGAAGTTCGGATCCTGCGCCATACGCTCCAACATCTGATGACCAGTCATAATGCCCGAGTCCACAACCTTACCACCAACATCAGCAAGAATATTGGTAGCCAAGCCTCTGCCTTTACCTACCATATTAGCGATGGTTCCACCCTGCATGATGGCACCTACGGCACTCTGTTTAGCCACCTCGCCCAAAGTATTAGCGATAACCTTACCCACAGAAGGATTGTAAATATTGCCATTCTCGTCAAACTGACCAGTGCGATAAACCTCATCAATAGGCTTTGAAATAGCCGACTGACCGCCAAAGGTAACTGCACCATGCACAGCTCCACTCTTCAAAGCCTCGGCCTTACTCTTGCCGATAAGCACCTTGGCAGCTCGCTCTGCCATCTTGCGCTCCATACCCTTAGCCATCAAGTCACCAGCCAGTTTGCCCTCAGCCTTAGCCACCATGCTCTTGGTCAACTTGCCACCTGCGGCTCCCGGTAGCCAATAACTCCAGGCATCACCTGCAAAGGTCAACGCACCACTTGCCACGTTCTCCCAGAAGCCCGGCTGATACTGCTGATTGGCAATATCCTCCAGCCAGTTCTGGTAGTCCGTCTGAACAGCCTTGCGAATAATCTTACCCACAATAGTGTTACCCAAACCAGTTTTCATGATGTACTCAGCACTACCCTTAGGCATCATACCCTTAATCTCCAGCTGGTCCAACTCATTCTTAATGGCAGCATTGATCATTGGCTTGAACTGCTTAGGATCACCATTCAGAGTGCCATTCATGCCATATCGCTGCATCACCTTAAATGCGGCATTGCTCATGTCATTCAGGAACTTCGGATTCCGGTAGAGTTTGCCAAACTTCTGCTGCAAACCAGAAAGCACCTTTGCAGGATCCTTGGCCTCGTTTGCCTCATACTGAGCACCAAGTGCTGTACCCAGACGAAGATTAGCCGGAATAAACTGGCTTCCTTCCATTCCCTCCGTAAATGCCTTACTGCCTGCCTCCTGAGCCTTGTTGTACTCATCCACTACAGATGGACTCACATATTTATTAATAACGTTAGAAAGCGCATCATTGATGTCCTGATTCATCAGTCTCTCCTGTACATTCTCATCGTGAGAATAGAGGCGAGTTGCGATGCCCTCGGCTATATTGCGATAATTCGGACCATATTTGTTCACCAGACTCTGCACCATAGCAGGCTTCAGGAAATGAGCCACATAGTCATCATAACTGATACCCATGCTGTCTGCCTCCTGCTTCAACTTATCCTGCACGCCATGGCTATACCATTGCGCCCCGATACTCTGCTCAGCATCCTGCACCGTATCATCAGGCAAAGAAGATACTACCTGGTTGGTAACGTCCATGGCAGAACGGTTGGCATATCTGCGCAAAGCAGGCATCACCATATTCACAGCCTCCTCATTGCTATTGGCAGTACCATCAGCCAACAAGTCGGCAACCATATTCTCAAAGTAAGTACTCTGCTTATCCGGTCTCTGCTTCCAGTTCTCAATATAGTTGGCAAGTTTGGCATCCATCAACCCCTCATTATTCACCACACCAGTTGGTGTTGTAACAGGAGCCGCCTCTTTTGATTCAAGAGAAGCCTCCTTCTGTGCTGGCTGCTGTACCTGCATATTATCACCAAGAAGCATATTGGCTATCATTCCACCCACCTTCTGCTCCCTGCCGATATTTCCTGCATCCACCTTCGGCATCATGCCGAGTGCTTGCGAAATCAAGCTAGGCTTCTTTAACTCACCTCGCTTCACCTCTTGCGGATATTGAGACTGTTCTTTCTCTTTAGAAGGTGAAGGTTTCTTTCCAACCTCGTTGATAGGGGTAGCGTTTCCACTGGTATCATACCACATATAGCCCTGCTTACGATACTCGCCAACATCCTCAATAGGAACATCTACCTTCTGCTTTTTATCGTCAAACATGGTGATATAACCACCTTCGAAGTCCTTAGCGAAGTTGTCCATGCCTCTCTGCTGAACAACCTCATCAGGGATGTCATACTCATTGTTGTCCTTATCCCATACATGATAAGTCAACTTAGATTTGTTGTCTTTGTCTGCCATATACTATGTTATTTTCTTATATACTTTGAATAATCTACCTTTGTGCTAGAAGTTCTCTTGGCTGGTTTCCCACCATAAGGGCGAACGGTTCGCTTCTTGCCTTCCTTAGCCATTTTAGCCCTAGCATAAGCTGATGCCTGCTGGCGATTCTTTTCATTAGCCCAAGTGCCACCGTGGCCAACACTTTCTCCTGTAGCATTGCCACCGATTGCCATACCATTGTGTGTAGCCCATTCATTCACATGTTTCTTGAAAACAGGGTCGTTCACATACCTGGTGTTGAAATCATCAGCCTCCTTCTGGTTGGCATTCCTCTGATTCTGTCCCTCTGTTTGCGAATTGATATGCCTAACTTGCGCTCCCTTAACGTTAACGCTAGCCTTATGATCGGCAGCTCCGGCATTGGCATTATTAGTTTGAGCATCAAGTAATTTTCCCTTCTTGTCTCTCAAAGCATCCTCTGTCTCCTTCTTAGAAGTACTGAGTGCAGCCTGTGCTGCAGCAGCATTACCTCTCTCTTTCTCCGTCTGAACCTTAACAGGAGTGAGAGCATCCTCTTGCGCTTTCTGTGAACCACGATAAGCAGCCAGTGCCTCATTTGCCTTTGCAGCAGCCTCTGCCTGCATCTGAGCCTGTTTGTCTTGACGGTCCTTATAGATATTCACCATCATCTGGTCATAGCCCTTAGCTCTTAAAGCATCTGTAGCCTCTCTTATCTTGCGTTGGCGATCAGTAAGTTCTTGTGCAGATTCAATCTTCTGCGATGGAGCACCTTGAACTGTACCGATGAAATTGCCAAGATGCATCAGGAAATTGCCCCATTGCTCCATCTTGGCCTTCCTCTCCGCTTTCTTCTTCAAGGCTTCATTGGCAGCTACGGTTTTATCTCCATCACCCAGAGTATTGAGCCATGGCATGAAGGCAGACCAGTTTCCATCACCATTCTTCTGGTAATCCCTCATAATGTCATAAGGCTTCATCTGCTGCAAGATAGGATTCTGTTCTATCTCGGCATAAGGTCTGCTCCAGTCTATCTTGATACCCTGGTTAGGCTCCACCTTGGTAACTTCCTCGGTTGGCTGTTCTGCAAAAGATTCATGGACACCATTCCCGGTAATACCAGTAGTATCAATAGCTGTATTCTGAACAGGTGTATCATCCGGCTTCACCGCATTATCATCAGGGAAATCAGTAACAGGAGTAACGGCAGTAGCCGGGCGTTTAGGAGTTAAATCATCCAATGTAAATCCCATAATCACCTCCTTCCTTAAAATGGCAATTTACTTGCTGCGCCAGCCAAGCCACCAGCAGCATCCGTAATACCCTGT
>ERZ1023641.145-NODE-145-length-26225-cov-9.760527_pt1 | contig 26225 bp, 40 predicted proteins | sample MGYA00380335_ERZ1023641 | MGnify/ENA primary metagenome ERZ1023641 (study PRJEB33179, sample SAMN07448970) | human gut metagenome | biome: Human-gut; feature: Human associated habitat; material: Faeces | host: Homo sapiens | place: India: Bhopal | collected... | reverse complement strand
GTATATTTGCATATATGCAGATTTATTCGTACCTTTGCATATAGAAAGATGGGAGGTACATTTGACTATGCCAGCCATCTACATGTTGAACCAATTAAAAATTAAAGATTATGAAAGTGATAAAAATTAACAACTTTCCAGAGTCAATGGTATATGTACTCGTAGAAAATAACATAACATTCGCATACAACTGGGGAAACGTTATTGTATTAGGAACAAGCTGTATAGAAAAATTCAAGGCTCGTTTGATAAAGATAGGTATGACTCCTTCCGATGTTGAGAGTCTTACTTGTGAGGTAGTTGAGCTTAACTACGCAAGCGACATATACGATTTTTAACCAATTAAATTCTGAAAAGATTATGACAAGACAAGAAGAAATCAATGTGTTGCAATCGCTTAAAGGTGATACATACTTCGCAATGAAATTCGGTTTAGACATAGACCAAATGTGTGAAAACATTCGCAATGACTTTCCTATTGAAAATGATTGTATGTTTAGCAAGGAAGCAAGTGCTCTGAAAAATGATATTAAGACTATACAAAAAAAGTCGAAAGAAAAAATAATAGATTTTGCACATAAAATGTTATTTGCACTTGATAAAGGTAACGATACAGAAACAATGGCATACCAGTCTATAAAAGACGTTATTGGCATAGAAGAAATTATAAAGTACAAACATGCCAATAATATCGAACTTTATGAAGATGAAATCTCATATCTCGTTGATAAGTTAGAATAACATTTGTTATAGGTATAACAAATTAACATTTTAAAAACATGAACTTCAATACATTAAAATCAGGCTATTGGGTAGTAGCAAACAATACACTGCTCAGTTGTTATAACACTCTTGAGGAAGCAGAGGAACATATTAAATGTTCAGATTGTGACACTACTTCATGGAGTATTAAACATATCACTTTCAAATGTGAAACAGTAAAAACTTATTAATAACCATTTAAAGAAAAATTCGACTATGAGACAAGGATTTTTTGAGTGCGAAAAGCACAATAGTCATTGGCGCAGAAAGGCAACAGATGCGATGCCATATGCAAGTAAAATAGTCCCAGTTGTGGGTGGCTACATAGGTTTTGAATCATGGAATGAATATGAACTGTGGAAAAATCAAAAGTAACAATATACAATTATGAAGAAATATATAGTAGTAAAGGTCTGCGTTATCGTAAACCAATCTGAAATTGTCGCATCCTATGATAGCGAAGAGGAAGCAAAGGAATATACAAAAATGTTCAATAAGTATTACGAGACAGGGGAAACCATTTATGCTTACTACGAATTAAAAGGTAATTAGAAGATAAGGGGGCGTGCCGCCCCAAGCTTCGCCACACATCAATAACAATTAACACTATACAGCTATGAAGAAGTATACAACAAGACAGCTCAAAGAGCTTGTCAAGATAGGTGCAGCAATCGACGTTACGGACGCTATCAGCACAACAGCCATCCCAGAGTGGTACGACAAAATAGGCTACTCAAAAGGCATTAACGGTCTCAATGGTCTGCTAATGAAGGGCAAGAGTGGTAAGCTATACGCAGTAACTAAGAGAGAAACAGCAATACACATATTCTAAAAATATACAATTATGGCATTACAATGGAAATGGTCTGATAAGATGGGTAAGATAACCACCAAGCAGAAAGAAAGAACCTACGATGTAAACATCTACGCAGGCAACGCCCTTGCTATCTTTATCAGCGAGTTTGAACTTGATGGAGAAGAAAGATACCTCGTGTATAACTTCTTTGCTGACAAGAAGCATTGTGACAGCATCATCAAGAGTAAGAAACGGTTGTTTACTGACGAAGTCGTAAACATCGAGCTGAATCTCTTCTATAAGAGCGCACAAACCCTACTCAACATTCTTATAAAGAATGGCTACAAGGTATCGTGCTACTACGAAAAGCCGAAACAATAATCCCTTCATCCGTGAGCGATAAGGCGCACATCGGGTTCGAGACCCGGCACGGAACAACACTACATGTAGAATGCGGTACTGATTTTCGTTAGAGATTCCTTTGAGCCATCCGCCTAAAACGACTGAAAGCGAAATCGAGAGATGTTACTCTAAACACAGTCGCAAGGACTTAAACTTGACGTTCCGCTTGCGGACGCATGAGCAAGCAGCACAGAAAGGAGTGCTTAATATCCACCGTCAAACCTTAGTAAGGACGTTAAATTATAAGGCGTTAGCATTAATCGCAAAAAGCCTGTGTGTCGTACAGTCCACGACACGTTGAAGACAACGTTAAGAGAAGATGACAACTTCGAACAGTCGGATTCCGTGCAAAGAAAGGCTTTCATGTGGTTCGAATCCACACACGGAACTAATTATTAACAATTTAAATACATACGATTATGAAAAAGCCTATTTATTTTGAAAATTCAAACGTTTTTGGTTTCGAAGTAACAACAGTAAACGAAGTTATTAAGGCTCAAGAACTTGGCTTGTGGATCTGTAATGAGAATGAATATTACTTCAATGAATATGTTGTTGAACAGAACGAAGAAGGTATAGAAACAAAGCGAGTGGCTACCGAAGACGAGCGCACGGAAAGAATACTCAACGCACTCAAGGAAGGACAAAAACTATATATCACTTTAAACATAAACGATTGTGGTATGAAGGTAGTTAAGAACTCCGCAACAATTCTCGCAAGCGACTTCCGAATTGGACAGACTGTCTACACAATGCGAAATAACAAGATAGCAAGCGGAACAATACTGTATATGTCTTTGTCTATAAGCGAACAAAAAGACAAATTCTATTTGGATTACCGTTCCCAAGACCTTATTGGAAGGGTCTATTCCTTCTGTTCAAAAAAAGCAGGAATCTTTCAAGATGTGTTAATGCTGCAATCACCGGAATATGATAAAGTTAGAGGTTTGGTTCGTAACGCCATACACGGCAATTCTGTTGTTGTTAGTTTTGACGGTGACAAGGAAGCAAGATACATGAGCGAGATATTTGCGACCAAGGAAGAACTTATCAACAGTCTTTTGAATGAATAAACTCAATATCTATAAAAGTTAAGAGCATTGTCAAATCTAAAAACATAAACAATATGGACACAGCATCAATAATCATAGAAATAGCAACTGTTTGCAACGGCAATATAACCAAAAACAAAGTAACTCTACAAATACCCAGAGACGCAGCTGTTAGGATAGCCAACGCATGGCAGTCAGAAGAACTGCCGCAGCGTAATGCTATTGTAGCACACAATCTTCTTGACAATCAGCTTGCACATTGCGACCTTGTAATAGACAAAGGAATCGCAGGTGGCATGGTTAATATGACAAAAAAGGATTGCGACAACAAAAGATATTTTGTCATAGAAGAAGACTTAGAGGACGAAGATTAAACAAAGGTATTATATAAAACATATATCATATGAATTTATTTTCAAACAACCCCGATTTTTACCCAACACCAAATGAGGTAATAGAGCAAATGATGTTAGGGGAAGATTATGTAGGCAAGACCGTATTAGAGCCTTCTGCTGGTAGTGGCAATATTGTCAAATGGCTACAGCGAAATGGCAGTTGCAATGTTGTTGCTTGCGAAAATGACCCCACTCTTCGCAAATTGCTCGATGGCGTTTGTCCGCTCATTGGTAACGATTTCCTTAAACTAACAGCAGAACAAGTAAGTCATATCGACTTCATAATTATGAATCCTCCATTCAGCGATGGAGCAAAACATATTATGCACGCCTGGGAGATAGCTCCATCGGGATGCACGATAATAGCCTTGTGTAACAGTACAAATGTCAATGCTACTTGTTATAGAGAGTATCGTAAATTACAAGAGATTATTAAATTGAATGGGTGTTCTGAACCTTTAGGAGATGTATTTAGCACGTCTGAACGTAGGACACATGTAGATGTATCTCTTGTTAAACTCTATAAGCAAGCAGACGGTGAGGATGAGTTTTCTGACTACTTCTTTTCACAAGAAGATGAAGATGCAGCCAATCAGAATACTAAGGAAGGTCTCATGCCTTATAATGTCGTGCGTGATTTGGTTAATCGCTATATTTCTGCTGTCAAGCTTTTCAACAGTGTAATGGAAGCGTCAACTCAGATTAACGAAATAGCAAAGGTAGATGAATTTTGCCTGCCTATATATTTTACGGCTGTCAACCAAGAAAATCGCTATACAACGGTAACCAGAGAACAATACAAAAAAGAATTGCAAAAATACTACTGGAAAGTTATTTTCAGAAAGTTGAATATGGAGAAGTTTGCAACATCTAAACTTCATCAACAAATAAACCGTTTTGTAGAGAAGCAAAGCAATGTGCCTTTTACAATGACGAATGTCTATCGGTTGTTGAATATGGTGGTACATACTACAGAATCTCGTATGAGAACAGCGTTGTCAGAAGCCTTTGACCTTATATGCTCTTTATCGGCAGAAAACAGCACGGCAGGTGAAACATGGAAAACCAACGCCAATTATATGATTAACAGAAAGTTCATCATATCATATATAGCAGAATACGACAATAGATGGCCTGCACCTTTTGTTAAGTTAAGAATAGGAGGTAATGAAGACAAAATCGAAGATATATGCAAAGCATTATGCTTTCTAACTGGTACAGATTACAACAACATGGAAAGCCTAAGCCACTTTGTATACGAAAATCAATTAGCATGGAGTGGTTGGTTTGATTGGGGATTTTTCCGTTGTAGAGCATATAAAAAAGGGACTATGCACTTTGAGTTTAAGGACGAGAAAGTATGGATGATGTTCAACCAAGAAGTAGCCAAAGAACGAGGTTGGAGCTTACCCAAAAAGACAAACAAAAAATAAAAAACATGATATATACATCTAAAATGTTAGCAGAGAGGTTCAATGTAACAACTCTAAAACCATACGAAACAGACCTTAGTAAACCTGTTAGGGTTCAAGGAAGAAAGACGTATAAAGAAGCAAAAGCAGTCTCTATATCTGTAACAGAAAACAGGAAGATAGGATTTACTGCAGTTATACATCTTTTGGTTGAAGGCCGTTATCGCAAGATAAATTGGGAGAACCTAACAAGTGAAGAAAAGGAAAGAGTACAAAACGCATTAAACTTATAATCATGGTAAAAGGAACGGAAACATTTAAGAAGGTCATAAAGGGTTATCTTGATCATCGTGCTGCTAATGACGATTTGTTTGCAGCACGATACAAAAAAGCCAATAAGTCTATAGACGAATGTTGTGATTATATAATATCACAAGTTAAGAAATCAGGGTGTAATGGTTTTGCTGACGACGAAATCTTTAGTATGGCCATTCATTATTATGACGAAGAAGAAATCAAAGACATACCCAAAGCCACAGCGTTTTCTGTAATCGTCAACTTATCAGACCATACAAAAGAAGAACTCGAAAAGAAAGCAGAAGAAGAGTATAAAGCTAAAGTTATAGCAAACATAGAAGCAAAAGACAAAATAGCCAAAGAAAAAGCAGAGAAGAAGTTGCAAGCTAAAAAACAAGAAGAAAAAGATGCCGGTCAATTAAATCTGTTTGATTTCTAAATTTGTAAGCAACATGAAACCTAAGAACAAAGAAGAAAAAGAAGTGGTGGCTTTATCGCCAAAACTTCCACAGTTATCACCTAAGCAGGAAAATTGGGCAAAGAACAACTTCATATCAATAGAAGACGCCTACAAAAGAAGTTCACGTATGACAGTAAGTTCTTTCCTTGTAGTTACTACATATAAAGGGTGGCAGGTTATACGTTTCTTTATGATGTATACAAAAGTATCATATCACAAGCCCAAGTATACACATTTTGTGGAATGTTTCCAGCACTGGCTAAAAAACGGCAAATATGTATTTCTCGCCAAACCTCGTAGAATGGGCTACATTAACGATGCCTTTATACCGTATGCTCCTATGACTGTTAAGCGAGAGTACTGCTCATATTTAGGAGACCCACGAGATACGTGCGGATGGCAGGGAATATATTACGCTAAAGTACAGAAGTGTTATAAATACATTATGCGTGACAGAAAAGATATAGATATAGACATATTGATGCGAATGGTAAATGCGAGTCAATATAATGAAACACTTATACGAAACCACCCGAATGTTTGGGAAATGTCCAGGATTAAAGGATTTATATTCAATACAGAAAAAACCGCTGCTATTAAAATAGCCATGCGATATAAATACAATATAACCCCGGAATGGTGGGACATGATAGACAATCTTTATTATCTCGGAAAGGACTTGCACAACCCAACACTTGTATGTCCGACGGATTTAAAAACCTCTCATGATAAATGGTTGCAAGTCGCTTCTCGTAGAAGGGAACGAATGTCAGAAAAAATGACTAAGCTTCGTCAGATATCTGATGAAAGACGAGAGTTAAGACGTATTGAGGAACAAGAACGCATACTAAAAAAACAGGAGGAAGAAGCACGGTCTATTGCCAAAATATATGGACAAAAGAGGAGTTCATACTTTGGAATCGACATTACTGATGGAACAATACACATTAAAGCCCTTCAATCAATAGAGGAATTTTTCGAAGAAGGAAAAGAAATGTGTCATTGTGTTTTTTCAAATAGGTATTACGATGTTATAAAAAAGCCAATGTGTCTTATATTGTCGGCAAAAATAAACGGGGAACGAATAGAGACAATAGAAATAGACCTTAGAACTTTCTCTATTGTTCAGAGTCGTGGTAAACACAACCAAAATTCACAATACCATGATAAAATTATAGCATTACTGAAAAACCATATGTGGCAAATAAAAAATGCAAATCATAACCTCGCAAACGCCGTGTAGCCAGTTGGTATTTTTAACTAATATATACTTTGTTATATTTGCATATATCAGAAATATTTAGTATCTTTGTATATGCTAATAGTAAGGTTGGCTAATCCAGCCAACTATTAATAAACCAATTAAAATTAAAGATTATGAAACAGAAAAGAAAATTTTCAACAAGTCCAAAATGTTTTGGAATCCACAGAGATTCTTCTGAAAGAAAACAACAAAAGCACCTTCTTGATGTTATAGATTGTTAATAGTGAGTTAATTTATAGTTAATTATCAATATATACTATTGCATATATAATTAATAATACTTATTTTTGCAACTGAAATGATATACGATTACGAAAAACTTCGCGAATACGTCAAAAGGTGTAAATGGTGGTGGGCACAATCTATGATTGAAATACCTCATGAGTACATACATCGTGACAAATGCGATTTAACCAGAGAAGAGTTTTACTACTTTGTGAGCGCACAGCGTGAACTTGGAGTACATGAACGGTGGGGAAAATATAATTTCCCGTATCTATACCTTGATGGTTATAAATACTGGACAATGGGAGATCCATTTGAAACAACATGGATTCTAAACCGTCAAAAAGTATTCAAAGAGTTTGACTTTCTCGAATGGCCTATACCACGTATCTATTCTAACCAAGAAATGGATATGATGGCTAAAACAATCATGTTCTCATTCAAGGACAGAAAAATATTCGAGGCAGGGATAGGAAATGGAGATTTCGTAAAATTCTCAACAATTAAACCAGAATTGTATTATGGCATAGACCCAAGTAAAAAAGCAATAGCACAATTCAGAGTGAACACAAGCGGTTTCTACCGTAGATGTTCTAACAACTCATTCGAAGAGTCGATAAATCGATGGTTGTCAGCAGACAGCGTTGTTATAGCTCTCTTTGGAACAGCATCATATTTCATGCATCAGTATTTGAAAAAATTGGGAGAGAGCGGTCTTGATTATTGTTTGATGTTCTATAGAGAAGAATATGAACCAGAAGAGTTCAAGGACATGCATCATTTTAAATACGACCGGGTACAATTAAAATCGATGTTTCCTAATTGTAATATGTATAATCACAAAAAATATATAACAATATCAAGTAAGAAACTAATATGGCAACAGCCAACAATACAAAATGACTTATTCTCAGTATGATGAAATAGCAGACAAGTACGACAACATCTTTCGTGATGAAAGGAGTTTAGTTGAGAATCGCGAGGTGGGAGATATGCTTCCACCTCTTAGCGGTTCAATATTAGACATTGGTTGTGGTACCGGATTGCTAACGGAGATTCATAATGTTTCTCCAAATGATTATCTTGGCATTGACCCAAGTATAGGAATGTTATCACAATTCAAAGCGAAGCATCCTGAATTTTCTGATAAATTGATTAATAGTCCTTTCACAGGACATAATCTTGATAGCAAGAAATTCGATAATATAGTAGCTTTGTTTGGTTCACCGTCATATCTGTCTGGATATGCGTTGATAGCTATCTCTAAGAGCAAGGCTAAGAAATTTCTTATGTTCTACAAGGAGGACTACCACCCTGTTACATATGAAAAATGTAAAGTTGAGTTTCGTCACAACATTTACTCTAAAAAAGTTCTTGCACATCTTTTTGGCGAAAAAAGTATTTCAGAATACCACAACTATATAATTGTAAACGACTATGAAACAGAAAGGTTTAAGGTATGACGGCAGTATTGATAAATACCCAATAGCTGAAGGAGAAATCTATTGTTTAGGTAATGGAAGCAAGATTACGATTGCAGATATTACTAATGGATTGCCAGATTTCTCCAAAAAAGCTGATTGCGTATTCATTGACCCAGCCGGCAACAAAGGTGTCTTAAAGGCATATTATACAAAAGCAGAAAAAGCATGCCCGGTTCAGAGTTTTGACGAGTTCGTTACATACATAAAAAGCTGTATAGAACAAATTAAACCAGAACGTATATTCGTAGAGTGTTTTGCCCGCAACAAAAACCAGATTCTACCAATGGTTGAATCTTTGTTCCCTAATGTCAAAGTATATAACAATACTTATTATCACAGTAAGAAAAATGAATGTTGGATAATCCAAGGTTCAAAACAGACAGAGGATTGGGGACTTGAGGGAATGGACGAATGGGATGCAGTATTTAAAATCTGTAAAGAAGTTCCTTTTAATGCTATTACTGACTTTTTCCTTGGGCAGGGTCTCGTTGCAGAAGCAGCTTATGAAGCCGGAAAGGTTTTCTATGGAAGCGACATGAATCGCAACAGACTTGCAGTAGCAATTAACCGTATCGCAAAACGAGGAGGAGAATGGACAATTAAAAAATAAAGCCTATGATTAAGTTATCACAAATCATAATCCTTAATGTTCCAAAGCGTGAACGTGAAGGAAAATACCTAAAGAAACTAATAGAAACCAGTGCAAAACCTTTAGGCATAGAGGTTAGTATTTCTATGGATAGAGGTTTGGGACTTTGGGACAACTATTCACGTGCTTTGACACAAGATGTAGCAGAAGGAACACATCGCATGATTATTCATGACGATATTTCTTTTGACCGTAATATCTTGGAGAAGATACTCTATATTCTTTCAAAAGCTCCAGAAAACAATGTTATAAGTTTTTACAATCCAACGAATGGTGATTATACAGACTGCTTTAAAAAAGGCAAGCATGTAATATCAACGAAGACAAACTTTTGGTTGCAAGCAAGTGTATACCCTAATGATTTGGCCAAAGACTTTGTTGAAGTATCTAACAAAATGACCGATGACCAGACAAGGTATGACGACTCACGCTTAAAAGCCTATTTGCAAGCAAAAGATACTGTATTGTATGCTATAGTGCCAGGACTTATACAACATTTTGGCGCTTATAGAAGCACCTTTGGAAACCCCGGCTCAGTAGGAGGAATACAAAGATACAGCCAAACTTACGATAACCAACTTGAAGTTGAAAAAGTTGATTGGGAAGAAGAGTTTAAAAACCCTTACTTTGCAAAGTCAAGTAAAGATTGGGTAAAGGAAATAGTCAATAAAGAATTTCTCGATGAATACAAAAAGCTCTAAAGACAGTCTCGCCTTAAAACTGGCGAAAGACAATATAGAAGTAGAACAGATCAAGCCATTGCATATTGAATACGTTAATGTAGATGATATTTATCCAAATGACTACAATCCCAATACTCATGATGCAGACAGCTTTGATTTGTTGATAAAGTCCCTGTTATATTTCGGTTTTACACAACCCATAGTTGTTAACCGTTCTACAATGCAAATCGTAGATGGAGAGAATCGTTATCGTGCAGCTTGTGTTATAGGTTACGAACTGGTTCCTGTATGTTTCGTTGATTTCGACGAAGAGAAACTAAGATACGCTACAATCATGCACAATGCGGCACGAGGGCATAATAACATAGAAATGATGGGTAAACTAAAAGATTACCTTGATACGCATTTTGAAAACTCAAGTGACAAGGTTTTACTAAAAAACAGAAAGAAATGATATTCTACGGAGAAAAAAATGTATACGAGGCCGCTCTTGATAGATTTAGATACATCTTCAATGAGTTTTACGGTAAGAGGCCCATCGTGGTAACAATTTCTGGAGGAAAAGATTCTACTGTTTGTTTGTACTTGGTGAAGGAAATCATGGATGAAATGGGAATAGATAAAATACCAGTTCTATTCCTTGACCAAGAAGCCGAAACACCAATGACTGTAGAGTACATTAGATACATTATGAATCTTCCATGGGTTGAGCCATATTGGGTACAATCCTTCTTCCAAGAATGGAACGCTTCGAAAGGCGATTGGTTCAACGTGTGGGGACCAGGAGAAGATTGGTGTAGAGAAAAAGAGCCCAACAACCCATATGCAAACCTGGACTTAAAGGTTCACCAATACTTTACACACACACTTTCTTGTGTACAGAAAACGCTCTTCGGAAAGAGCTTCGTAAGCATTGGTGGTGTAAGAATAGAGGAATCTCCTGCACGTCTATCAGGACTGACACATGGTAATGTCTACAATGGCATAACATGGGGAGGTGGAGGTGGTTACTACAAGGATGGAACTCCTCGAAGTATGGTACTTTATCCAATATGGGATTGGAAAGTCAATGATGTGTGGTATTATATCTTCAGTAAGAAAATACCATATAACAAACTTTACAATTATGAGTTCACGCAGAAACCATTGAAAGCTTGTCGTGTCAGCTCACTTATCCATGAAAATGCCATACATGATGTTCAGTTCATAAAAGAGGTAGACCCAAAGTTCTACAACAAACTCCAAAAGCGTGTTTTGAACTTGAATTCTGTGGTGCAATCCCATAATAGTTTGATTTACTGGTGTGATCATCTTCCTCCTTATTTCAAGGATTGGGACGAGTATGTGTCTTATCTTGCTGAAAATATTTCCGAGAAGAAAGAGAACGGACAAAAGATAGTAAGAATGTACCGTAAAGTCCGTGACAAATGGCTGGAAAAGATGGGAACATATCAAGAAGGCATTAAGTACACTGAAGAATTTGTAGGATGGTATGGCTGCGTTTGCATTATTGCAGAAGACTTCGTTGGAAGCCGTTTTCGTAATGTAGACCGCACTATGCTACAATACTATAATGACCATTATAAGGAAATAAAATTAGCAGAAATCGAATATAAAAAGAAAAAATAATGGAATTAAAAGACATTTTAAAGCAAGAGTTTGATAAGGCTCCAGATAAATTCGCCTTTCTGAACCAAGTAAGAGAGATACTTTATTCTTTCTCTCCCGAGAAAGCGAACCCGGTAGAACGTGTTCTTTGGATTCCTATGGAAGATATTGTAGCAAACAACTACAACCCAAATTCCGTAGCTGACAAAGAAATGCGCCTCTTGTACACATCGGTGCGCGAGGACGGTTATACAATGCCTATAGTAACCATTTGGGATGAGAACTTGAAGAAGTATGTAATTGTAGACGGATTCCACCGAAACCTCGTTATACGCAAGTTCAAGGACATAGCGGACCGATGCCACGGTCGTTTGCCAATAGTCGTTATTGACAAGGATATTGACCAGCGTATGGCATCAACCGTAAGACACAATCGAGCGCGAGGAAGTCATTCCGTTGATGGTATGGCTAACATACTCTTTAACATGTTACGTGATGGAGTACCTGAGCGTAAAATCTGCGATGAACTCGGATTTGAAATGAAGGAGCTTGTAAAACTAAAATACATTACCGGATTTGCCAAAGTATTCAAAAATTACAAGTACTCAGCAGCCGTAGAAAAGGTCGTAGACGAGAAGCGCGTAGCACGTAGTGGTGTAGAAATTAAACATAACAAGAAATGAAAATACAATCAGTTAAATTAAATGACATCTTTCCTTATTACGATAATCCTCGTGACAATACTGATGCTATAGAACCAGTAAAGGAGAGTTTCAAAAAGTTTGGCTTTATCAAGCCTATTATTTGTGACCAGAAGGGTGTTATCATCTGTGGTCATACACGTTACGTAGCAGCATATCAGCTCGGCTTGGAATTTGTTCCTGTCATTTATTCCGACATGGACGACGAAAAAGCCAAGAAATTCCGTATAGCCGACAATAAACTTGCAGAAAAGTCAGAGTTTGACGAAAACGAGCTTTTGGAAGAACTCAGAAATATGGAAGTTCCTACAGAAATGCAGGCTTTTTTCTTCGAGGACATTGACCAAATGCTCAATTTTGACATCAATTCCATTAATCAGAAAGCTGACGAAATGGGAGGCTTCTCTAATGATTACGAGGAGACTGTTGAAACTGACTACGAAAAGGGCGATTATAATACGGAAGATACGGAGTCGTATCATTCGGAAGGAGACGAGGGAGAGTCTGCTGGAACGATAACAGACGAAGAACTTGATCCAGCCGATAAGTTATTTGTCCTTCAAACTCGCGAGGACGGAAGCCATTTTATGAAGGTTGTTTGTCCTTATTGTGGTAACATAGAAGTAATTGACATAGAAGATTAATTATGAGCGACGTAAGAATAAATACAAACATTATATTTCTTGCCATCAAAGATGTTAAGCCATACGATGGTTCACACAAAACAGATGATTCTGTTGTTGAAATGATAAAGAAATCATTGGAGGATTTCGGGTTTCAGCAACCTATCATTATCGACACGAATAATGTTGTAGTGGCAGGAAATGCTTTGTTAAAAGCAGCATCATTATTAGGTATTGACAAAGTTCCATGTTTAAGAACCGACTATCTCACAGAAGAGCAGATACAGCAATATCGTATTGCTGACAACAAGACCTCAGAGTTCGCAAAGTGGAACGAAAAGAAGCTTCGCAAGGAACTTTCATATCTGGAATCTCCGCAGTCACTACAGTATTGTTTTGACGATAACATTCTTTCTATGCTTGGAATGAACGAGAAGCCCAAACCTCAAAAGCCTATTGTTGCATCAAAGGAAGACGCTAATCTTCCTTCAAAGAAAGCCGAGAAGAAAGTTATAACAGAAGAACAAAAAGACGCAAAGTTCAAACAAGACGCCAATGAACTTGAGAAAGGAATGCAAGCAAAACCTTCTGAGTATTGGGAATATCATTGTTCAAAATGTGGAAAACTTGTTAAAGTAAAGAAATCATGACAGATAACACATCACAGCAGAAAGTAAAGTCTTTCGTTCATAAGATACCAAATCCAGTTGGCAGGCCTTTCAAGATAAAGTCTGCCAACGAGTTATGGGAAAAGTTCAAGGATTACTGTGATGATGTAGAAAGTAATCCTTGGCAGATAAAGAGCGGAAGTAACTCTATTGCCAGTAGTAAAGACAAGCAGAGTAATTCCATGCACCAGGAAGTACGTGTTATGCCAAGAGCATACACATTATATGGTTTCTGTGCATTTTGCGGTATTGTTCAGAAATGGGCAGACTTCAAAAGAGGTAACATGAAACGAAAAGGTTTCGAAGCAGTTATCATGCAGATTGAGAATGTTGTAGCATCGCAGCAGCTTGACGGAGCATTAATACATCAATTCGACAGCAACATTGTTGCCAGATTGAATGGACTTGCCGACAAACACATACAGGAGGTTACCGGAAAAGACGGAGAAGACTTTAAATTCCCCAAATTATCATTGGACGACATTAATGAATTGAAGAATATAAATGGACTTTGATAAGCAGCGATTTCTTCACAGACAGCTCTTAGCATCTTCGCTATTGCAGTTTACCACTAAGATGTTCGCCTACACAGCTCGTCGAGAGTATGTTGTAGGCGAGCATCATAGGATTATATGCAATGCACTGATGGACGTCATTAAAGGGAAAACCAATAAGCTTATAATAAACATATCTCCGCGATATGGTAAGACTCTACTCTGTTCCCAGATGTTTATAGCATATGGACTTGCCCTAAATCCAGCATCAAAATTCTTGCATATATCTTACTCAGGAAGTTTGGTGCAGGATAACTCCATGGCAGTAAAAGACACCATCACATCTACTTATTTTCAAACTCTTTTTCCCGAAGTACAAATAAGAAAGAATGACAATACACGTGCTAAGTGGAGTACTACGGCTGGCGGTGGTGAATACGCTACTTCTACGCTTGGACAGATTACTGGTTTTGGTGCCGGCCAAGCAGAAATGACAGAAGATGAAATAAAAAACATTGATGAATTTACTGCACAATTCAATCCGGATCATTTTTCGGGTGCTATTGTGATTGACGACCCTTTACGCCCAGATGATGCTTTATCTGACAATGTAAGAGAGTCTATCAACAGACGATTTGAGACCACCATAAGAAACCGTGTGAACTCACGTAAGACTCCAATTATCATAATTATGCAGCGATTGCATGAGCATGACCTATGCGGCTATTTGCAAGAAATTGAACCTAACGATTGGACTGTAGTTTCTTTGCCTGTTATACAGCGTGACGAAGATGGAACAGAACGCGCCTTGTGGCCTTTCAAGCACACACTTGAAGAACTTTATAAAATCAAACATGCAAGTGAGTTTGTGTTCGAAACGCAGTATATGCAGAATCCTACACCTATGGAGGGACTTATGTATCATACTTTCAGAACATACGATACATTGCCAGAAAGAAGAAAAGCACGTATGCTCGGCAACTATACAGACTCTGCAGACACAGGATTTGATTTCCTTTGCTCTATTTGCTTTGACGCACACGATGATGGCTACTATGTTACTGACGTATTGTACACCAAACGTCCTATGGAGTTCACGGAGCCAGCTCAAGCAAACATGCTAAAACGGAATAATACCGACATATGTTTTGTCGAAAGCAATAACGGTGGACGTTCATATGCTCGAAATGTAGAACGGTTGACAAAAGAATATGGAAATAGAAAGACCCGGTTTGTTACGTTCACCCAATCCAAAAACAAACAGATACGTATCTTCACACGCTCAAACGAGGTCAACAATAAGCTTGTGTTCCCTTCTAATTGGGAACAGTTATGGCCAGAGTTTGCGCATGATATGAAGGCATATCGCAAAGAGGGATATAACTCCCATGACGATGCACCAGATGCAGCGACAGGCGTTATTGAGAAATGCGAAGAATGGCTGCATAATGTACCAGACGAAAAATTATTGCTTGATTTCTTATAATTTAGTATGAAGAAGAGTTAGTGTTGTGATAACACCGACTCTTCTAACTTATTGAAAGCCAAGGAATTGTTTAGTATTTTTAACTAAAATATTCTTTGGTATATTTGCATATATGCGGATTTATTCGTATCTTTGCATATAGAAATAAGGTAGTAAGGTTGACTAATCCAGCTACCTACATGTTGAACCAATTAAAAAATTAAAGATTATGAATAATTCAGTTAAAATTATTAAGGTAACAAATAAATTCGTAAACAAAGAATTTAAGTTTGACAATAGAGCATGGGTATCAATAGATCCATACAATTGGGAATATAAATCTGATGAAGATGACGTTAAAACATACATCCATGGTAACCTTTGGTTTAAAGAAAACCACCGAGTTGCTTATGAAGGATGCTCTGAATTGCCAAAAGAGGTAGTAATGGCATTGAAACATATAGGATATGATTTACAATAAAATTATTGAGTTGGAAAGTAACTAACGAACATAAGTTGAACCAATTAAAAATTAAAGATTATGTCAGAAATTAAATGCATCACTTATAAGAACCACGTCATTCAGAAATTTGAGGATATAGATGGTTGCGTATCAGTTCTTATTGACTTCAAGACAGAGGCCGTTACAATAAACAACGCTAAGAGAATTATCAATACAGGTTGTTCAATCTATAATTACTAATATTATGAGCAAGGTTAGCATATTCAAAATCAGAATAATCAAGGCTATTAAGCATGGTAATGACTAGGAACGATACATAAGAGAAGCATGTAATGAGCGTGATGTTATGTATCATTGGTTCGATTATCACAAGGCGATTCAGCAGTTGGTAGACGAGGGTAAAATAATGTACAACAAAACTATTGAAGGATACGTATTATGCAATCAGTAATAATAATGGCAGACGGTCTACAAAAAAAAGTAGACCCTGCCAATGGAACGGATTTTTCGATTGACGAACTAAATGAGTTTGTTGATGGGTATATAGAAATACTTCATATTGGAGATAAGCTCCTCGTTTGTAATGAGGAAGGGAAACTTCAAAATCTCCAATACAATGCCACAGCAACGTGTCTTATTAACGCAGCCGGCATAAAAGACTATATAGTAGGTAATGCATTATTTTGTGACAAAGATAAAATCAAATAGCTATGACTAAGGAAGAATTAAAAAAATACCTCATTGAAGAGGCAGAGTGCAAAGAAGAACATGTTAACAACATGAGTGCTAAAGAACTTTTCAACAAATACCTTCAATGGAACGGCATCTGTGGTTATACCGATGATATTATAGATGCATTCAAGGGAGCGTTTGAGGACGAAATATTATTAGATTGGACGGAGGATTAGATTATGGGACAGTTCAGTTGGTTTACGATGGACACCAACCATCGTATAGTAAACGAAGAAGAGCACGAGGTTTATCTCGTTGATGATAAGGGTAATAAATGGAAAGAGACTTGTTATGAAGGCTATGGTGTGTTCGGAGGAAAGGATATATATATTCTTATTGCTGAAATGAATGGATACAGCCACAAGGATTACGAAGATAATAGTGGTGTTGTAACATGTCCAGATGGCCATGAAGTCGGAACAGACAATATGATTGAGGACCTTCGGCATATAGGAATAGAACTTGCATTTGGTGTAACCCCAGAAGGCAAGTGCAAATATCCCAAAGGAGATAATCCCAACATAAAATGGCCTTCAATAACAGAGAGTGGCAAATACATTGACGGTATGCCAACAGCAGATCCAAATCAAGGATTTAGTGATTACGGCAATGAAGAAGAGGAGGATTGGTTATGAAGCCGATGCTCGCTACTAAATATGACAAAGCACAGGTTAAATTCCCGTGCTTTGTTCAACCGAAGTTTGATGGTGTCAGATGTCTTCTTTATGAGGATAATGATGGATTTATACGTTTAATGTCAAGAGGAGGGAAAGAATACGACGTTCCTCAAATAAAAGAATGGGCAGAACATCACCGGAGTCTCCTGCCTTTAGACGGTGAAATATACAACCACAATGAACTTACATTCCAGCAAATATGTTCTGCAGTAAAATGCAAAACAGAACTTACGGCAAAGCTCAAAATGGTAGTATACGACAAGCCGGTTAAAGAGCAAGGTTTTGAAATGCGTTTCACCAACCTTCAATGTGATATACCTGCAGATAAAACTATATGGCCAGTATACCGCTCAATGACATATATGTGCCATTCAGAAGAACAAATAAAAGAATTACACGATAAGTTTGTAAAACAAGGATATGAGGGAGCGATAATCCGAAATATAGGACATGGGTATATAGAAGGACGCAGCAATGACCTAATGAAGTTAAAAGTGTTTGACACAACTGAATTTAAAATAGTTGATGTTCTTGAAGCGGAAGGAAATGACGCCGGTACTGGTATTTTCATGTTAGAATGTGGACAATATAAGTTTTGTGCTCGTCCAAAAGGTTCAAAAGAGCTTAGAGCTAACTATCTAATAAATAAGAATAATTTGGTTGGAAAGATGGCTACAATACAGCATCAAGGTTATACAGATGCAGGAGTTCCACGTTTCCCAGTAATGATAGGAGTAAGAGATTATGAATAAATATAAAGTATGCATCACTGAAAAACTAAGTCGCATAGTCGAGATTAATAGTGACAATATGAATGATGCCGTCAAAGAAGTTAAGCGTATGTACAGAGAAGAAGAAATAATCCTTGATGAATGCGATTTAGACGGAGTAGAGTTCAAAGTATTATGATATTTTTAATCGGTTCAATATAATAAATTATGAAATGATGCGTTAGTAAAATAAATACTAACTAAAGCTGAGCTAACGGCATGACGGGCGCATCATAATGGGAAACAATCAATATATGCCTGGAGGCATGTTACCGTCAGGAGACATTAAGGTAGAGACAAGTAACCAAAAACCATCTGTTGACGACAATGTAGAAGTAGCGGATTGGATAAGCCGAATAGCGAAACTTGGTATAGTTCTTTCATTATTGTCTATTATAGTCATACTGTTTGTCGTATTGCCAGACGAGTATTCGTCCTTTGCATCAACACTGCCAACGCTTATGACAGCTATAATGAGTCTAATAGCGTCTGTAGGTATGCTTGGTTTCTCATGGGTGGTACGAGCTTGTATAGTATATCTTTATAATTCTGGCTATTTCAAAAAGTAACAAAGAGCCAATATTATTACAAAAATTATATAAATGGACGCATCTACAAGTATCAGTCAAATGCTGTCGGGCAACACAATCTTTGTTCCGGCATACCAAAGAGCCTACGCATGGGACATTGAGCAGGTAAGTCAGTTTATTATAGACCTACAGGATTACATCAGTAGTAGATCATCTTCAAAGTACTATTTCGGACATTTTCTGTTTGAAGACAAGGGGAATAAGAACTATGCCATTATTGACGGTCAGCAAAGATTGACCACAATAACAATCTTCATATCCGCTCTTTATGCTCGCATAAAAGGTTGCAGACAATTAAGTGAGGAAGAACTCTTCACCTATGGCGCAATGATAAAGGTTGGTCAGACTTACCGTTTCTCAACAGTTGACTACGACAGCCAACTGTTCAAGGACTATGTAGTAAACCATATTAAGGCCGACACAAACGGTCTTACCACAGAGTCACAAAAACGCATAGTAGCAGCTTATGATTACTTCTGCCGAATAATGTCGGACATGGACGAAGCTACGCTTAGTGAGTTAATGAGTGCTGTTGTCAACGCTTCATGCACTACACATACAGTCAATGATGAAGCGGAAGCCATACAAATGTTCATATTCCAAAACAATCGTGGAAAGAAACCGTCTGATTTGGAAATAATAAAGGCCCAATTCCTCTACAATATCCACCTTTACGCTTCTGACGAGGAAGAAAAACACGAACTTGTTAGCGAGATAAAGAATCGTTTTGAGGAAGTATACAAGTACGTTTCCATCATAGAGGATAAGGTTAAGGAGGACGATGTACTCATTTACACATTGAGAGTGTTCTTTAATTCTCTTGGCGAGAAGAATGCCGTGCAGAAGATATACTCCGAGTTGGAGAAAGACACGAGAATAGTGTTTATACGTGACTTTACACACTCGCTTGTTATGAGCTTCGAGTTCATTGCAGCATTCCTTGACAAGGAGAAATATGACTTTGACTTCCATGTTTTGTATGTGGTGAGCGTACCAGCACTTATGATGCCATTCATCGTAAAGGCATACAAATACAATGTTCCTGAAGCAGACTTCAAGCGATTGGCAAAAGCTATGGTTTCTATCTTTATGCGCAATCGTGTGGTAGGCACACGTGCCATACTCACATGGAGGTTGAGTGAAGTATTCCAAAACTTTGCTGGTGATGTGCATCCCATTATTGACCGCATAGAATGGATGAAAGTTCAAGATGGTGGATTTTGGGGCTATTGGAACAACACTGAGTTCAATCGTGCGTTGCATGGATGGTTGAACCGTGACGTTATCAAGATGATACTTTGGGAGTATGAGAACCATTTGATAGAGGAAGGTAAGCCGGGCTATCCATTGCTACGCTATGATGCAGTAATTAAGCCACAACTGGAACATATTGCTCCACAGACAGAAAATCCCGAGAGTGGGTATTGTAAGTATGACGAAGATTTCCAACAGTCGTATTTGGATTCGCTTGGTAATTATCTTCTTCTGTCGGCACAGCACAATATCTCTATCGGCAATATTCCGTTTGAGGATAAGCGCAAGACATACACTCAACTGCTGCAACAGCAAGAGGTTCGAGACATGACAGAAACGGATAGGACATGGGACAAAGAGAAGATAGCCATCCGTAAAGATAAGATAATAAAGTTCGTTGTAGACTCGTTCTAACACGCTCTTATACAGAGAAATAATTTTAGTTTTCTTGCCTAAAAGTTTGGTGGATTGCGGAAAAATTAGTACCTTTGTATATGGAGAAAAGACGAAGAAATTTGTCCGTTGAGCGCGTTAAGTTCAGACATTTTAGGATTACAGTACAGCCATAATTGTGGGCAGTCGTGATTTACGCCATCCGTCGAATTTCGACGTCTTTTCTCCAACCAGGCGTAATGAGCGGCTGCCTACTCTATTAAATGAGCTCAGGTAAACCATAAGAAGGAGAAAAGATTATGGCACCAAGAACACAATTAACAGAAAGAGTCAAGGAGTTTCAGAAAGACGAAAGCTGGATGGCTCAAATCAAGGAAACTAAGGAGTGGGTAGAACAACTCCAGTTGGAAGTAGAGAACCAAAAAAGAGAGTTCTTGCCAGTGCAGACTGTAGACGATGTGATTGACAACGCACGCTATGCAGAGGAGGTACTCAAAGCTAACGGCAAGTATTACAACGCCACGGAAATGGCAAAGCTACTTGGAGCGAAGAGTGCAGCAGCATTAAACATCGAGTTACAGAACGCAGGGATAATCTACAAGACCAACGGTTCATGGGTAATGGCAGAGAAGTACGACAATGGGCGACTATCTGTTATCAAGACAGGAGTAAAGAAAGGCAAATCCTATTCAATGCTACTATGGACCGAGCAAGGAAGAAAATGGCTTCACAACTTACAAAGGAGAGGTATTATCGTAACAGATCCAGTACCAAGAAAGAAATCAAAGAAGTATCTTCTTGACACCGAAGAACTAAAAGCAGACCTTGACGAGTTAAAGAGACAAGTAGATTACGCCAAGGAAGTAACCGAACATGACCGGACCAAGTGTATGATTATTATCGGCGATATGCTTGACATTTCGGCATCCATTCAAGAGAGAATAAGCAACTTGATGATGCAGGCATACAGAAAGGCAGGTCTAAAAGAAACTTATTAACTCTTTAAACTATGAAGTCACAAAAAGCAACAGATAAATTGAAAAACCGAGCTTTATAATCCAGTTAAAAATACATTGAAGATTTATTGCATTTTCAGCGAAAAATGACTACCTTTGCAGAAGTAAAGTGAAGGTATAAAGATATAGGGATTGGGCATGCCTCTCACATGTCGGTCGATAGATGCAGGCTTCGGGCGGATTCCCAATCCCTTCCTAAAAGACAAGTTAATGATGAACAAAAATAAAGGCATCGTAATTGAAGCGAAAGCTAAGTCCGAAATCAGATGAGGGTAGGGACACCTTAATGGTCTACCCCCGTCTTGCTTCTTTACGATGCCTCGTGTTTTATTAAAAATTATATTCTTTCAACTCAAGTTTCCCTTTACTTAGTATAGCACATAATACATTTTTCAAAGGAGTCGAAGAATTCCTGCTTCTTAAAGCACCTAACATTCTCTGATAGCCATCAATAAGTTTCTTTTCATCAAACAAAGAAGAATCGTGAAAATAAAGACATACATCATGATACTCAGTAGTTATATCTTCCCTTGAATTGAATTTTTTTAGCTGTCGACTTTTGTTCAGTAGTTGATTTCTGTAGTCACGTGAACTGCTCGTAATAGACGCCAAGTCCATCAAGCGACCGTCTAAAATCATATCAAGAGCTGTCATTTGAATTCCAGATTTGTCCTTTTTGCCCTCTTCACAGAATATTACGCTATGACCATTAGAGAAAGCAACTCTTATAAATTCATTCTCTAAATCGTCACCATCCATTGTGCCATTAAAGAAATCCTTTACCGAATAGTTATGCGTATTGTGGCTAACATGAACAGCCTTAAATCCACCAATAGAATTTATTTCAACATCCTTATAGGAAGGGTCATTTTTATATCTAATGTACTCAGTTTTTCTGCGTACTACAAAACGCACACTCTCGTTATAAATAAAATTAGCATTGTCTTCCAAAAAATACGGCAAACTCTTATTCGCCTTTATCTTGTCGACATTATCCCCTATCCACTTGTTGAATTTGTTAGGGACTTCTGTGTATAATTCTTTCGTACCATCACTCCAATATTCTTTTTCCGACATGATTATTGGTATAGCGAAACACATGCAATTCACATGCCATCCATACCACCTAAATGAAGAAGGATATATACCTGCAAGAACATCACACATATCTTCTTTTGGATGGCTACCGCTCATTTTTATCTCAAAACCCTTTATAAAGTCAAGGCTTCTCCAACGTTCTTGTTCTGCAGATCTATATGCCATGTTAATCTCGTTACGTGCAAGACGAACACTTCGATACTCACAACTCTGTATGTCTACAGCTTTACCATATTTCTTCTTATAGTCCTTAGCAAGCGAAGGATAATCATTTAAATATTTGCTGACACGCTTGCTCAGATTAACAGCACTCATTCCTTTCTCTATACCAGTAGATAGAGCACGTTCGAGAGATTTCTTAACATCTTCACGTTGATTCCATATACGCTGCGATAGATTCATTCCATTGATAGTACGCTTCTTGAAAGCTTCCTTGGCAGAATTGTTGTGTTCATAATATCTCTTTACACGTTTGTCACCAATACGTTTTGTGTAAGCTTTAATAACGCGACGCACAAGCAAATCCTGGAATGTATTACTGTTCTCCCATTCGTCAGTGATACCACTATACACAACAGTCTGCATATTCTCCGCATAGAAGTCAAGCAGAGAATTAACCTTACGTTTGGTCTTAGGGTAGTTATCAAAAGAAAACTCCTTATCGCCATCATATCCAGCGGAAATTGCCACCTTAGCAGCTTCATTGGCAAGTACAGCATATATAGCTAATATACGCTTGGTGTATCTATTGAGCCGTTTAGCAAGTTCCCTGTATGCTTTTTTCTGATTTGGTGTATTAATCTTAGCCATTACGTTTTTCTTTTGAAGTTATCGCAAGAGTCATGATTAAGCAGCATACTATAACGCTGATAGTCGCACTTGCACAAAATAGGTTCATTGAGAAGGCTCATGCTGTAAAAGTCACGAGCATGAGCACAATCTCTACACAAACACTTTATTTTAATTACTGATTTCTTTATCATTCTTCAGAGAATAAGTTAGGTAATGATTGAGCAGCTATTGCACTTTCGCTTTGCTCTTCTGCTTGAATCTCTTTGTAAGTGTTATCTGGATTGTCAGTAAGTCCGGAAAACTTTATAGATTCTTTGTGGCTAACAAGAGGCTTGTTACCATTAGCACTTAACCATTTTTCAATTTCCGATTTCTCATCTTCCTGAATAAATGGAGTTATAACGTGCTCCACGTCAATTTCTTCCATACGATTAGACCAAGCAGTATTCATTTTAGCAAGAAAAGCCTTTATGACATTTGTCTCTCTTTCGAAACCTTCTATCCATCTTCCTTTCTCCTCCCCTATCTTTAGGTGTGCATCCATAAGAAGAGTTTTACGAGAATCATAGCCAATGTCTCCTAAAGATTTCATATTCTCAAATGAAATGTCAGGCATCTGCGACTGCATAAAATACAGTTTAACCAGAGTATCAACGTGGTACTTCAATGCTTCTATTGACTGTTGCCAAGAGACATAACTAACATCACCCTCCTCTGACACACGATATATTCTCCTTGTTTCTCCTTTATGTTCTTCTCCCACTATAGAACCGGCAACCTTTAGGATAGGAGCAGAGTTATAAGCTATCACATCGCTATTGCGTGAAAGAGTATACTCAATATTCTCACGTATAGGTTTTAACCCTTCCCAACATGGCTCATGCCGATACCAATATACAGCAGGAATCTTCTCAATGGTAATCTCATCATTCTGTATGATTTGCCATCCTTTAGCCTTATCTTCGGAGGACAATTCCCATTTATAGTGCCTTGTAGCAGTAAAGGTTTCAAAGAACGTCATAGTCGTGTCAGCCACCTTCTTCTCATATTCAAAAGAAAGTGCCAACAAATCTTCATATTCATCAAATAGAGGGTATATCTTCACACCGTCCATTGGTGAAAATGTTCTACATTTAAGCTTGTATTCACTATCAAATCCGTAAAGCCTATTTTTCTTGCGTTGTGTATACCAAAGAGTGAACATTTCACAAGAAGCATAGAAACAATTAGCACGTTTCATATTTTCGGCATCAATATGGGCTACTGTATAGATTTTTTCTATAGCATCCGCTATCGCTTTAAGAGTTTTATCTTTACTATAATAATGGTATATACGCTTGACCGGAATAGCTAATGTAAATTCAGAAATTCTTCGTGTAAGAAGTTTTTCCAGCCCTATTGGAATTCTTGCCGCCTTTTCCACTACACCACCAGAAAGAACTTTGTCTTGTCTGCCAATTTTGTCTGTAACAATTTCATGTAGGCTTTGTTCATACTCGGTAATTAGCTTACCCCAACTTGGAACATCTATTGAACGTTCTTTAAGTGCACCGATAATTGCAGAAACATCTTTCTGCGAAAAAATTTGCTCTAAGTTTATCATGTCTTTTCTTGCAAAAATAGAAATAATATTGGTGATATATGTTAGAAATTTAGTATTATTAACTATAAATATACAAAATATCTATTAGTATATTTGTATATATGCAGATTTATTCGTACCTTTGCATATAGAAATAAGGTAGTAAGGTTGACTAATCCAGCTACCTACATGTTGAACCAATTAAAAATTAAAGATTATGAATACTGAAATGAACAACGAGTTGATGAACAAGTCAAATGAAACATTTGAAAAATGCTCACAGAGAGTTTCTGCAATATTGAGAGACACCAATTGGAAAGTCGAATGTGTAGATTCGACTTATAAAGGAGCCAAAATAACAATTTCTCTTGACAGAGAAAGAAATACAATGTTAGAATTGGTATGGAAAGCCCAGACAAAACGAGAAGAAGAGTCTTTCACAACAAGTATAAGAGCAACAGGTTCATTTGAAATATTCTCTGGAAAAAGTCTTGGAACAGAAGCAAACTTTTATATGGAAGTAGGCGATCTCCTTTCAAATACTGACGCACTAACAAAGATTAAAGAAGCTGCAAAAGACTTCGTTAATGAATTAAATGCTTTAGATAAAGAGTATTCAAAACTACAAAACGAAGATTAATATGATTACTGCAATAGAACCAGAAGTAAATGCAACGTCACGCTACAGCATAGCAGAAGCTGCAAAGATATTGGGAGTTCACAGAAACTCAATATTGAATTATACCAAAGGAGGTTTATTAAAATGTGGCATCCGTAAAGCAACAAAACGGAAATACTACACAGGTTTAGAACTATTAAAATTTTGGAGGTCAAGCATATGAAGTACAACATAGATACTATTACCGGTTGTATAATGACAGCAATATTCATAGCTGAAATATACATACTTATTCAAATATTTCACTAAACAATCAAACATATGATAGCACTTGAATTTATAGGAACAATAACTGAGGATGCTAAGGTTGGCATTTCAGCCGATAACAAAAAAGAAATCATGTTCCCAGTCGATGTAAAAAGAGGTATTGATAAGAACGGATTAGACAAGTCCATGGTAATCTATTGCAAGAAGAAAGGAGAATGTTCTTCAGATAAGCGTCTTGTAAGTGGTCAAAAAATCTTTATTCGTGGCGATGTAAACGTTGCTATGAGGAAAGTATGCACAGGAGTTAGTCGAGCAGCAGTAGAATGTACCATTTGGCAATTTGAATTACTATGATAGACTGGAAAGCATTCTACGCCAATGGTGGCTATTATGGCGATAACGACCCTTACTGCTACGATGATGGCATTGATGACGAAGAGTACGAGGAAGAAGACGAGTACGAACCAAACGACAAGTACCTTATCGATAGCAAGTATGAATCAAGTGGACCAACCTTTTAAATACATAAAAT
>ERZ1023641.144-NODE-144-length-26291-cov-7.428648_pt1 | contig 26291 bp, 18 predicted proteins | sample MGYA00380335_ERZ1023641 | MGnify/ENA primary metagenome ERZ1023641 (study PRJEB33179, sample SAMN07448970) | human gut metagenome | biome: Human-gut; feature: Human associated habitat; material: Faeces | host: Homo sapiens | place: India: Bhopal | collected... | reverse complement strand
TGACGAAGTTAGGAACACTTCGTTCGCAGTTTATGAAATCCTCCGTTTACAAGGGTGAAATTCCCATCTATACAGAGAGACGATTCTCATTCCCTGAAATAAGACTCTATCTTCACTCAACGGCCTTACTACAACATGGAAAATGAGTAAACATACACGACATAAGGAAAATACCAACTGGGAATATCCGCTGACCCGTGAAAGTCACTGATAATTTATTCAGCGACGGTATGGCTCAGTATATCATAGAAATATTTGTAGAGCGGTGCGACCATGAGTGCTTGGCAAAGTTTTCCTTCAAGAAGTAGTTTTCGTACTTCCTCTTCGCTTAATAGGAATACGGAGAGTTCCTCTGTGGCATCGAGCTTTTGTTCGGCCACCTTTTTTACTCCTTTCGCAAGAAAACAATGTGTTAGGTTGTTTTGAGATCCTGGATTGGCACCAATATCCATCAAGTGAGTCCAATCTCCACCTGCATATCCTGTTTCTTCTAGAAGTTCGCGTTGGGCAGCTTCGATAGGCGTCTCCCCTTTTTCCATCACTCCGCATGGAATCTCAGTACTCATCACTTGCATGCCGTGGCGGTATTGGCGTTCCATGATGAATTGTCCATTTTGAGTGATAGCAATCACATTCACCCAATCGGGGTATTCGAGCACATAATATTCATCGTTGATGCGGCCGTCTGCAAGTTCCACCTTGTCACGTCGTGCCGTGAGCCACGGACGTTGGATGAGGTAGTCGCTCTTGATAATTTTCCATTTTTTATCGGTCTGTTCCATCGCTTATTTTACACCTCGCTGGTTAAGTGCTTCTGCATATCGACGTGCATTGGCGGTATGTTCTTCATAAGTGGATGCAAAATTGTGTGTGCCCGAAAAATCCTCTTTCGCGCACATGTACAGATATTTATGGTGTGTGTAGTTGAGCACAGATTGGATGGCGTTGAGTGAAGGAATACATATTGGGCCAATGGGTAGACCTTCGTGTTGATATGTATTGTACGGACTATTGACGCTTAGATGGTTGATAAGGATGCGTCGGAGTGAGAAGTTTTTGAGGGCAAACTTTACAGTGGGGTCGGCCTGTAACTTCATTCCTTGATGTAGGCGATTGAGATACATGCCTGCAATCATGGGGCGTTCTTGCTCGTTGGCCGATTCTTGTTCCACGATAGAGGCAAGAGTGTATGCTTCATCGGGGGTTAATCTCGCTTCGGAGGCTTGCTTGCGGCGAGTGTCTGTCCAAAAGTTGTCGTGTTCCTTCTTCATACGTTCGAGAAGCTGCTTGGGGGTAATATTCCAATAGACTTCGTATGTGTTGGGAATAAATAGGCAGGCAACAGTGGCAGTGTTGACATTAAGCGGACGAAGCAAGGCTTCCTGCTTAAAGGCTTGTGCAAGCGTGGCGGAGTCTGTCTCTAATTGGTCGGAAAGGCGTGCAGCGAGGTTGTCAATAGTGTGTACTACGGGAATAACCAACTTTACGGGGGATTGACGGCCTCCACGCAAGTTGCGAAGCAGACGCAAACTTCCGATGTGGCTCACTTGATAGCGACCCGGGTGAACATGACTGCTATATTGTAGTAATGCAGCACAAGTACGAAATCCTATCATTTGAGATGGTTTTGCAGTGAGATCAAGTTTGTGAAAGACGGAGTCAATGGTATCGTCAGAGTCGATATAAACGTATGCCTCTTTCTTGACAGAAGCAAAGTTGGAGAAAAAGAGCCAATAGAGAAGGACGGCTAGTACCAATAAGCCTCCTCCAACGACAATCCATATTTTCTTTTGTTTGTCCATTGTGTGATGATAAAAGAATGGTTAATTCCCCGAGAGAGGGAGATGTTGCATGCAAAAGTACGGCTTTTTTGGGCTAAATGGTAAGCCTAGATGAAATAATTGAGAGGAAATGCCACTTTACCAATAGTTTTTTCTTATTTTTGCACAAAAGTTTGTATAATGTGCCAAGGCGGTAAAACTTTGGTTTCTCAATAGTAATAAATGGAAACATATACCGATTTTGTCGATCTGATAGCAGAGAGCCTAAAAAACAATTGGGATTTTGATGCATTGACCGATTATCAAGGCGTGACGTTACAATATAAGGACGTAGCCCGAAAAATAGAGAAGCTCCATATTTTGTTTGAAAATGCAGGTGTGGAAAAGGGTGATAAGGTAGCTCTTTGCGGACGAAATAGTGCGCATTGGGCAACGGCATTTCTTGCTACACTTACGTATGGTGCTGTGGCTGTGCCTATTCTTCATGAGTTTAAGGCCCAGCAAGTACACGATATCGTGAATCATTCAGAGGCGAAGATCCTTTTTGTGGGCGATATGGTGTGGCCAGAGCTCGATGCGGAGCAAATGCCCCATTTGGAAGGTATTATTAATATTCCCGACTATTCTTTGCTCGTGTCACGTACAGAAAAACTAACGGAGGCTCGCGAGCGACTCAACGAATTTTTCGGTCGTAAATATCCCAAGTTCTTCCGCAAGGAACATGTGAATTATCCCCATACGCCCAATCCTGACGCTTTGGCGTTGATTAACTATACTAGCGGTACGACCTCCAACTCAAAGGGGGTGATGATTCCTTTTCGCGCATTGTGGTCGAACTATCAGTTCGCGATTGAGGTGCTTGGTCATAAAGTAAAGCGTGGCAATCCTGTGATTTCCATGCTTCCATTGGCACATATGTATGGCATGGCTTTCGAATTTATATTTGAGTTCCTACATGGATGTCATGTATATTATCTTACGCGCATTCCATCGCCTAAGATTGTGTTGCAAGCTTTTGGTGAAATCAAGCCCGTTGTGATAATTTCCGTACCTCTGATTATTGAGAAAATTATCAAGAAAAACGTGTTGCCTAGGTTGCAGACACCTAGTATGAAGGTGCTACTGAAGATGCCCTTTATTAGTGGACGCATACTAGACAAAATTCGTCAGCATTTGGTAGATGCCTTCGGTGGCCAATTCTACGAAATTATTATTGGTGGTGCCGCATTCAATAGTGAAGTGGAAGATTTGCTTCATAAGATTCATTTCCCCTATACTGTGGGTTATGGCGCTACGGAGTGTGCGCCGATTATCTCGTATGAAGATTGGCAGCGTTTTCGTAAAGGATCTTGTGGTAAGGCCGCTCCTCGCATGGAAATAAAGATTGATAGCCAAGATCCGCAACACGTAGTGGGAGAAATCCTTACCCGTGGCGAAAACGTGATGTTAGGCTATTTTAAAAATGAAGAAGCTACTGCTGCTACACTCAAGGATGGCTGGTATCATACGGGCGATCTCGGTGTGATGGATGATGAAGGTAATCTTTTCATTCGCGGACGTAGCAAGAATATGCTTTTGGGCGCTTCGGGTCAGAATATCTACCCTGAAGAAATTGAGGATAAGCTCAACACGTTACCCTACGTGAACGAAAGCATCGTGGTGCAGCGTGGTGAAAAACTCGTGGCACTCATCTATCCCGATTTCGACTTGGCACAGAAAGATGGTCTCGACGAGAATGGATTAAGGATGGCCATGGAGCAGAACCGCAAGGATATCAATACCATGGTGGCTGCTTATGAGCGCATTTCCGCAATGGAAATTCATCAAACTGAATTTGAAAAGACCCCGAAGAGAAGTATTAAACGTTTCCTTTATAAGTAATTGTCATTCGGGTTTAGTATGTTTGTCTAGGGTGGCTCTAATTATTCTGATAAGTTGCATTGTGTGTCTATCAGACCTTCAGAAAGCAAAAATCAGGATGATTAGAACTACCCCTAATATATTGCTCGGATGAGATTAGTTGTTCGAGTAGAATAGAAGCAGACTAAATCCCCCACTAAAGTAAGTACTACCTAAGAATATGATTTCATTCTTGCAATCACATCATACTTCGTCTGAGAAAGCCTCAGATAAGGAAGCAGGGAGCGAACGTGTACCTTCTCCAATGTCAGTTCCGTCCACAGAGACAACTTCCATGGTGCTCCGCTCTGAGGGCTTGATAAAGAAGTATGGAAAGCGTACGGTGGTAAATGGAGTGTCGTTCGATGTAAAACAAGGCGAGATTGTAGGACTTTTAGGCCCCAATGGAGCAGGAAAGACCACCTCGTTTTATATGACAACGGGACTTGTTGTGCCCAATGGAGGACGTATCTTTATTGACGACCAAGAAATAACGAAAGATCCCGTGTATAAGCGTGCACAAAAGGGAATTGGCTATTTGGCTCAAGAAGCTTCGGTGTTTCGCAAAATGAGTGTGGAGGATAATATTGCCTCTGTGCTCGAGATGACAGGACGTTCCAAGGAATACAGAAAGGAAAAATTGGAAAGTCTCATCGCAGAGTTTCGATTGCAGAAAGTGCGTAAAAATTTAGGCGATCAACTTTCAGGTGGTGAACGTCGTCGAACGGAAATAGCTCGCTGCTTGGCCATTGATCCGAAGTTTATTATGCTAGATGAACCTTTTGCTGGCGTTGACCCCATTGCTGTGGAAGATATTCAATACATCGTATGGAAACTCAAAGATCGCAATATTGGTATCTTGATTACCGACCACAATGTGGAGGAAACACTTTGTATCACAGATCGAGCTTATTTGCTCTTTGAAGGTCGTATTCTTTTTCAAGGAACTCCAGAGGAATTAGCCGCAAATCAAGTGGTACGAGACAAGTATTTGACGAACAGCTTTAAACTACGCAAGAAAGATTTTCAACTGATGGGACGCGAACGAGAGGGAATCTAAGCGCAGACTTCCGAAAGAATAGAAACCTGATGCTTTCAAGAGCCTGCAAATCGCACATCAGAATTGGGTACCATAAATTTCAGAATTTATAGAACTACCCTTAATAGTCCTTTAAGTTGTAAAAAAAACTATCAATACATAATCTAGATGATCATTTTACCCTTATTGATGTCCCTTACATCGTGCATCCCGACCGATACATTAGTTGTAGGTCAAGCACAGATGCAAGGACCTTATAGCATACAGCGTCCTTTTGAGACAGACTCTGTAAATATGAAAGGTAAGGCCTATGATGTGCAAGAGGCTTTGCAACAAAATAGTCGAATGGTACAAGCAAGCATTGTACGTAAGACTTCATCTATCACGATAAAACATGGCGATGCTTTGACAGTGGGCGCTGATAGTATTCCACAGTTGAGAGTGCTTCAGTTTAGCGTGCAGACTCCTCGATATGTAAAAGCACGTGTGGAGGTAAAAAATCTGCATAGTTATAAATTGTTTGTTGATGGAAAAGAATGTGCAGACAAACAACTGACGCTTATTCCTGGTCGTGCCGACTTGACGCTGCAAGTCTTTACGCAGAAAGCGGATAAGGATTCTTTCGACGTATGTATTATTGGCGATAACTTGAAAGATGTGCAGGTGAATCCCACGGGGAAACGCCCTTTTACCATCGGTCAGCAAACTTGGGGCAATCATTATCGCAGTGTGGCTCTCTCGCCTAGTGGCAAGTATTTGGTAATAGTAAGTTATTATACTCGCAAGGATGGCACCACACAATATACAACCACACTGACAGAGGTGCAAAATGGGCGTGAACTCCTTTACCGCAATGAATATCTATCTCTATCATGGCTCCCCGGCACGAAAGATGTGCTTTATTATACGCGCAATAGCGGAACGGGCAAAGAACTCGTGGTCTACACGCCTGCCGATGGCAAAGAGCGTGTGTTGGCTGATAATTTGCCTGATGGAGGATTCTCTATTTCGCCCAAGGAAGATTATTTAATTTTCAACAAAACAGAAGAAGGAAAATCCTCGCAGAATGGGCTAAAGCGTATCATGGAGCCTGACGATCGTCAACCAGGTTGGAGAAATCGCAATAGCCTTTGGCGCTACGACCTAAAGAGTGGAATTCTTCAGCGTCTTACGTATGGGTCGGAAAGTGTTTGGTGTGCCGACATATCGGCCGATGGTCGCAACTTGCTTCTTCAGTATTCGCGTACCGATGTAAGTAAGTTGCCAATATCTCGTACTTCCTTCCTTCGTATGGATGCTTATACGGGTAAAGTTGATACTTTGTTGAATGATACAACCTTTATCGGAGGAGGTCGCTTCTCGCCCGATGGCAAGCAGTTGCTAATTTCAGCTTCTCCCGCCTCATTTGATGGAATAGGTAGCGAAGTAAAGCCTGGACAGCAACCACAATCATTCGATATGCGCCTATATCTCTATGATATAGCAAGTCGTAAGGTTACTCCTTTGTTGTGCAACTTCAATCCCTCCGTTTCCGACTACGAATGGAATCCTGGTGACGGACAGATTTATTTCACTGCCGACGATCGCATGGGACGAAATCTCTTCCGTTTGAATCCGCTGACACGTCAGGTGAGTAAATTCTCTTTGCCTGTTACTTATGTGCAAGATGTTACTTTTTCTACGGTATCGAAGTCTGCTCCTAGGGCTGTATTCTTTGGTCAAACTCCGCAGCGTGCTCGCGATATGTATGCTTGCCAGCTGAATAAACTGAAACCTGAGACTAAACGCGTGGGCAGCATCGACTTCGATGAACTCTATAAAGATGTGGCGATTGCTCCTAGTAAAAGTTGGCAGTTTAAAGCTACTCGTGGCGATTCTATTGATGGATTTTATTTGCTTCCTCCCGATTTTGATGCAAGCAAAAAGTACCCCATGATTGTATACTATTATGGTGGTTGCTCGCCTTCACAGAATATGTTGGAGTCGTGGTATCCGTTCCAAACTTTTGCCAGTCAAGGCTATGTGGTCTATGTGCTTAATCCTAGCGGAACAACTGCCTATGGCCAGGAATTCGCTGCTCGTCATGTCAACACTTGGGGACATGAATCGGGAGATGATATCATACAAGGTGTAAAAGAATTTTGCAAGCAACATACTTTCGTCGATAGTAAACATATCGGTTGTATTGGTGCCTCTTATGGTGGCTTCATGACAGAGTATTTGCAAACGCGTACAGATATTTTTGCTGCGGCTATAGCTCATGCTGGTATTAGCAACATCGCTAGGTATTGGGGTGGTGGATATTGGGGATATGCTTATGGAGAAACAGCACAATATGGCAGTTTCCCATGGAATAATCCTGACTTGTATGTAAAGCAGTCGCCCCTATTTAATGCAGATAAGATTCACACTCCTTTGCTCCTGCTTCATGGCACAGCCGATACCAACGTGCCGACCAATGAAAGTCAGCAACTCTTCACAGCTTTGAAGATTTTAGGCCGCGATGTAGCCTATGTACAAGTGGAGGGTGAGAACCACGTAATCGTAGATTACCACAAGCGCATGGCTTGGCTCAACGTAATTTATTCATGGTTTGCTAAGTATCTGAAGGGCGATTCCTCATGGTGGAATAGTTTGCAGTAATGAGCAATAGCTCTTGTTGATTAGCAAAGTTAATTGCTTGCCATTGCGCTCCGCATGGTTTTGAACAGAAATGTTTTAAAACCATGCGGAGCGCAATCTATTTTATTCTATTGCTTTCTGTTGTGTCAGCCAAAGTTTGTAGAGTGCAACACCAATCACAAATTTCACACCTGCATCATTCTGCAACTTCTCAGCAGATGGTTTGCGCAAGAATCGTTGATTCTGCTTGTTGTCAATCAGAATAGATGTCTTAAACATGTCCTTTACGTAGGCTTCAATGTCGTCATTATAAGACTTATGAATATCGGCAAAGAATAGTGGCTTATTGTGTGCAGTTTTGTCAAAAGCTTTAAGCGCTTCTACTAATTCTTTTTGTGCTACGCTCTTTTGTGGGTATTTGCTACGAAAGTCGGAATAAACGAGCTTAAACGCTGTTCGTAGAGAATCTGGAAATGCTCTGTCATCGTAAAAACGATATGAGCGAAATGAACCACCACCGCCATCAGTGCCAACCATTACAGTTGATGATGAGCCGCTTGAAGCGCCAATTGGTGCTGTATTTGCTAATGCCCATCCTGGATTATCGTGAGATTCTTTTAGAACGAACCTATCTTCGGCATTATTTTTACTATACTCATCCATATACTTGTAAATTTTCTGTAGTAAGGGAAAAGGATAGTACTGAGCAAATGTCTTTGAGAGATAACGTTCATAGGCAATAGAATCATTCTTAGCAATAGAACTATTCTGTCCAGCTGCGTTGATAGTCACGCAGACTAAGATAAGGGAAATAAGAATCTTTTTCATACTTTTATTTATTTACATTGCAAATAAATTCGCCACTTAGTCTATGCTCTATCCAAACATGCATAAGACCTTTGTAAAGTCCACCAGAAAGGAATACACTACCTGTGGCAGTAAATTCACATTCGTCTGATCCATAAAATGTGTATCCAATGGGTATAAACGAAGCTTGTCCATCACTCCCCTTATAGGAGATTCTTACATGGACTAATCCACTTCCGCTATTGCCGAAGTTGTAATCAATGATAACGTTAATGCTTTTGTTGTTAGTAGCGGTGTGTTCGTAGTGTCCATTGATTGCAGTCGATTCAAAAGCAGCTCGTTTCCTTTTAAGTCTAAGAGAATTCGAAGTCCTTACTTTGGTGGAATTTTGCATTTTGATGTGAGCATTTAGATTTGCCCAAGCTTGATAATCTCTTTCCATCTGTTCAACGGAAAGCGTGTCTGCGACCTTTTCGAGTTGAGCCTCATCTACTTCAAGGTCTACGTTATACTTCTGAGCGAACTCTTTGCTCTTTTTCAAGAGAAGTTGTGACTTACTCATCGGTTGCGGATCGCTAGTCTCGTCGGAAGAACATGCGTGGAATGTTACAAGGGTAGCGATTGCTCCTGTAGTAAGGAGAAGAGAAATAAAATTCTTTTTCATTTTTGTTATGTTTGAGATTTATAGTTGGAAAAATTCATGACAGGAGGGAGATGCAACGCTACTAATTTGTTCCCAAAGCTTTGCGTGCTTCTGATTTTATGAAGTGAATGTCTTCGCTATCGATTTTGACCTTTTTGAGGAGGATCGCTTTTGCTATTTGATGTGCTCCTATAGAGTCACCACGCGATAGACAGACTTGCATCTGCCCGAATAGAGGCATAAAGCGTACGGGAACCATCTCATGAGCCAATTGAAAATGTTGGTTTGCAGCATTCCATTGATGCATAGACAGGGTGTTATCGCCGGCAAGGATTTCTGTGTCGTAGCTTTGTAGTTCTCCTTTGAGTGAGTTTAGGACGTCTTGACTCTTTGAATATTCCCCGCTTAGGTTGAGATTCACAGCGTAAGTATAGCGTACATCGATATCCTTAGATATAATAGAGGGTATTTCTGCTTGAAAATCAAAACTACTTACGCAATCTTCTGTTGCAAATCGCTCTAGCCATTCTTCTTTTACCTGTGCCTTGTATACTTGAAGAATAGCCATATATATTCCTCCAACGAGGATGAATAAGGAAAACGTTTTCTCGTTTTTAGAGATAATAGTCCCTTGTGGATGTACCATTCTACCCTCCTCTTTGAAAAGGTTGCCAAAACTACCAGCTAAGAGTAAGCAAGCGTAAGGGTAATATGAAGGATATGAGGTCATGCCCAAAGCAGTCCATGCTATGAGAACAGGAAGAATCTTACATCTTTGTGATTGCGCCAAATTCTTCCAAATGAGAAGTATCATGCAGATGGCAACTAACATGCATGTGAATCCATAGCACATCAAACCATTTAAGATCTCATTGAAAGGACGTACTACATCACCTGCTAACCATCTGTAGATATGGCTGTCGGAAAGAAAATGAAGAAATCTGGCTTGTGATGCCATATAGTGAGCATCTAAAGCGTTTGAGCCCCATCCAAGCCAAGGATGTTCCGCAATCATCTGCAAAACTACTTGGTAAGTCAAGAACCTTCCTCTTACGGAATTAGGGTTGCGAAAGTATAAGAGTGTGGCAATGCAGATCGCTGGCAGACATATTCCCACACCGAATGCGAACCATATCTTTGGAGAAATCTTGCTTTTTAGTTGAAATGCGAAGAAAATAGCAATAGACAGAAGTGAAGCTACGAATCCTGTGCGAGAATGAGAGAAAAGCAACGCGATAGAAAGCAAGGCCATGCATGATATCATGGTTATTTCAATCATGTGAATACGCACAGACGATATTTTACGTAAGGAGGGCATCGTAATCATCATGCAACTGAGCCCCATGACTAAAGATGATGCTTCTCCTGCAGAATTGTCGAAGATTTGCAAGCCCCAAGATTCGTTCACTCCGCAGCTGCGGAAAAAGTCCATACTAAGAACTACCAAAAGACTGATAGCAATGGTATAAAACCATTCTATATTTGTGATTCTTTGGCAGAGAATTACAAAGCAGAATATAGCTAGAATCCATGTTAAACTAGAAATCGTCCAGCATTGAGAGAATAGATCTGCTACTTGGCTGCAAGCGATGATAGGAAGGAGAGAGTAAATTATTCTTGTGTGATGAAAGGGATTCTTGAATAAGGCTATTAATGTTGCGAAAAATATCAAAGTACACGCCATCCACTTGCCTTGCTGACAATCGTAATTGGCAGAAAAGCAAAATCCCATGCTAGATAATAGAATGCTTAAAACCAAGATGGGAATTATGCATTTTCTTATGTCTTTGAGATATAGCATGACGCTTGTGGATTAGTATCTTTTAGTGTTTTGTGATTAGCAAATTGAAGGTTTTATTCTTCTGTAATCGGAAATAGACAGTCTCCTAATAGGTGTAAACTAAAGATTCCTTATTCGGATTCTAGAAGCCATTGATGTGGAAATACTTGCACTCCATCTTTGTTGATAAAAAATGGGAGTTCCTCATTACCGCTAGTGATGTCAGAAAGCCAATACAAATGATTCGTTTGGAGAGGCAGGGTGGGTAAGGAGTCGTTTTTAGCTTCTCCTTGGCAGATGATTTCCCATCCTTTGTCAGTCCATTGATAAAGGAGATAAAAATGGTGGCTACGTATGTGATTATCTGCATTCTTGATCATGAAGTGCAAACAGTCAACATATTGAGACTCCTGTAGTTTTAAAGTCACGTTAGGCCATTTATCGGGTGCCGTCTGATAATTGCCATCATATTCGGCTTTCCAACGGCATTTCTCGAGCGGCTCGTCCATTAATCTTTGATAGATGTTGCTGTCGGCCATCGTCGGAATGATGGTGTTGGCATACTGACGAGATTTAAATGTTAGAAACTGAATCTCTGATAGATGAAGATGGGGATCGCTCTTAGGGGCACATACTCTGTAAAAACGATATGGGCGCGTAGGCTTTAATGGTAAATCAGTCCAAACATCTTCAGGCGTGAAGGTAAGTGTAGCCAAGGTGTCGGCTTGGGTGAAGTCATCTGTATTAGATGCTATTATATATGTACCTACAGATTGCTTGGCTTGTTCAAGTAACTTTGGCTTACGTGGAAACTTGCGCAAAAGGGTGGCCGACACCATTGCGGATGGACTCTCTGTAAGTAATGAATGGTAGTAAGGAGAGTGGGAGTTGATAATAACGTTTGATTTCGATGTACCATCAAGTTTAAAAGGTGACGCGAATGGTACAAGTTTATGATCCTTTGTTAGATATACAGGAAAGTAAATGTGATTGGTTACGACGTTGTCGAATCGTATTTTGCGATTCTTTCGATCTATCTTACCCCATGTGACAGCAGTAAGCCCACTATGAGAAGTAAATGACGCAAGATAAGCAAGCTCGTAAGAATCTGGAATCTTTGAGGAAAGAGGAAGTTCCACTTTTGCTGTAGAAGTATATAGGCGGCTGACATCTTCTATAAACGGACTTTCAAACTCTGTAGGGATAGGCTCGTATGAAGCTCTTAATGTATAAGGGCTATTCTTTGTAGGGGAGAAGTGCAATCTGTAGATGTTGAGACAATTCTGAAAACGTTTGCCTGCCTCTTTGGGAAGTTCGCTTTGGGGACTAAAGGATTGCCACCCTTGATAAGCGTTCCATTTATCAAGCCAATCGGCGGAGGGAATAGCTAAGTTGAAGTGTCGTCCAGAGAAGATTTTATATGCTACATTATACTCCACAGCCGCAGGCCATCCGCATGCTCTGAAAATCATAGCGGCATAATTGGCTATATCTACGCAATCATGGTCTGTAGAAGTAAAGAACAGTTCTTTCCAACCTAGTGTATTGTCAAAAGGATATTTACCACCCCAATGTCCTAACCACCAGATGGCACGATTATACCTTTCTGCAATACATCGGGCGGTTTTAGCAGTGTCAACTTGTAGATATTTATCGAAAACGTTGTGAAGAGCGATTTTATCGCTTATCAATGGATAGTCGGGAATTGCATGATAAGCTAAAACGTATTCAAAGAAATCATCTAATGGCATCTGCTTGAGCCTAGGCATTCGTTCTCGTAACGAAAAAGCCAATTCTATTTGCTGTTGGATGAAGTCCCCGGTCAAAGTTGTGATATCTTGCATTTCTGCCTCCGTAATACGTGGTTCTTGCAACTTTAGTTGCTCCAATCTCTTGGCAGATTCATTAGCGGTTTGCTTGATAGTTTCGTGTAGAGGATTTCGTTCTTGCTCATCGCCAGTTGTCCCCTTAATGATACAATAATAAGCTTGATCGTTTTGTTCAAGAATCTTATCGATCTGAGGATCATACCATTCAATCGCCCCAGCTTGGCTATGTAGAGGCATATTGGCTATCAGATAGCATGCAGCAGCATATTTTTCCTTGTCATTCTGGTATAGCTTTAGCACACGCTCTAGGCTCGCTCTATTTTTCCCAGCTTTTAGTAGAGCTTTTTCTACTTGAGAAGGATAGAGCGATTGTGCTAGCATATTGGTCAGACCAATTATGCAGTAGAAAAGAATCAAATATACTCTGTTCATGATATATAAAGGCTGTGGTTTCGATGAACCTAGAATGAGAATTGTGCTGTATATTCTACTGTTCCTTTCTTTATGGTGATAACGTAGGAATCTTGATCGTCTATAATCGCTAATGGTATAGAGATAGTAGAGCCTTCTTTGTGTGCATAGTGATCGCAATAGATGATGGTATCTCCATAGGCGATAGTTACGTCTATATCGGAGAATGTATCATCCTCAAAAGACAAGACGACTTCGTTGTCTGTCGTTATGTTCGCGTGTAAGGATGCTAGCGGAGCAGAAGGCAAATGTTTGTTGCTGCAATTGCTCTTGTCTCTTTTTCTGTAAAAATAGATTGGAACAACTGTTTCATATATCGGAGTTGTACAAGTTGAACCAGTAATTAGGAAATTGCATGCAAGAATTAAAGAAGAAATCATGTGCTGTATTTTTTTAATATTTTGCATTGCAAAGTTAAGCTTCTTGATGATGATTTACAAGCGATGCCTTGCAAAGTGTGACAATTTATAGAATGCTATAATTATTGATAATGAGATGCTTGACGAATAAATAATGCCTTAAAGATCCCTTAAATTGTCACAAAATTTATCGAGTTCAGCATGCGAACTAAGCTTGCTGAGCAATCTGCTTTTCTCTTTCCTAAATGATACATCATTCAAGCAGAGCGTTTCTTGAATTTGTTCTCTAGTCAATCCTAAATAGGCAAGGAGGTAGAATACTTGATTCTGAGTTGTTGTAAGTGGTATAATTATGTCTTTAAACAAAGAATTACTAATTGAGTGTAAACGAACAAAATCAATACGATCTTTTTTCTCAATAAATTTTATAGGTTTTCCTTGTAATATATTGGTAGTTATATTCAGGCCGTTTGCTAGTTGCTCGAGATATTTCTTAGACTCCGCGAGTTGTTTGTTTCTTTGTCTCTTTAAATCTTCTAGCTCGTTATGCAGAGCTTTTATGACCTCTTCTTGATGGATTTTAACATGAAGACATTTTTGGTTCTCATTCTTAGATGAAAGCGAAGCAGTGAGTGATTTTATTTCCTCTAATAGATGTTCAATTTTTTGTTGGTGATATAATAATTGCTTTTTGTTATGTTTTCGAATATAATAAATTGTAAGGAATGAAAGTATGATTACTATGGTAAGTATAATGGCATATGTACATATAGCATTATGCTTTGTTGCTTTTTGCTCTTTACTTAGATATTCTTTATGTACTTCTATAATTTCTGATTTATAGCGGTCATTCTCGATAAGGTCTTGTATGCTATCTGTCATGTCACTATACTTGAATGCCATTTGATTAATTCCATTCTCACGTGCTACTTGCGACAATATAACGTATAAGTTGTACTCTTCAAACAAGTTAGATGGGGATATTTTTTTTGATTTTTGAATAGCCTTGTAAAAATCTTTGCAATTATAAAGTTGATTCCAAATGCTATATGTGCTGTCGTTTGGGATACATTGTGCCGCCAAAGAATGATACTTTTTCGCACTATCAATATCTGAATGATTTTCGTAATAAAAAGCAATATTGTCATATGTGTCCGCCTTGTCATAAATATATTTTACACAATTAATATATTTAATAGATAGCTTGTAATAAGTAAGTGCACTATCGTTTTCCCCGTTTCGCTCGAAAAAAATGGCCTTATTCCCATAGGCACCAGACAAATCTTCTTTGTCATTCTTTTTTTTTGCAATAGCCTCGCTTTTGTTAGAATAATCGAGGCCGAGAGCGTTAGTATTATGTAAGAAGAATATACGAATTAGCCCACTATAAATGTATGGTTCAAGTATCTGATTACCTGTCTCCTTAATGAGCATCTCTGCTTCCTTATAATCACGCATGCTTTGGATTACATTCCCTTTGTTCTCCAAGTTGATTGCACCATGATAGAAATAGGCCATTTGCAGATGATGAGTGTCTTTATGCCCTTTGTAGTAAGAAAGAGCATAATTTATGTCTATAATAGATTGACGCTTGTAAAGTCGGTAAGTGATAATACTTTTTAAAAGTGCATAGTAAGCCTTGTTCTTGTCTGTTTTTAGCTTGGACTTCTGTATTTGTCTAAATGTGTTATAAGCAGAATCAGGTGATGTATATACTAAGTCCTCCGATTGCTTTAGGAGTTCTCTTTCGTGTGAGGAGTTGCAGCAAGCAAACAATAGTATGGATGTAACGAAGATGAGAATATTTTTCATGGAAGAATAGGTTGAATATGGGAGAACTCCAAAATCTTTATAGTAGCTTTTGTAAATATACAGCAAAAGAATGTTTTGCTTTGATGGATGGTATGTTTTTATGTGAAGGCTAAGATTTTTTAAGTAAGCTTATATCGCCGATATACTAGCCTTGATAATCCAAAAGAGAAGCCTAAAAGCAATACGATGCTTTCAAACTTCTCTTGGTATATAAGCTATAAGGAAATATCAGAGTTTAGCTTAGTTTGCTGCCATGAATTCATCGAGGAAACGAACGTCGTTCTCGGAGAATAGACGAAGGTCTTTTACTTGATATTTCAAGTTGGTGATACGTTCTACACCCATGCCGAAAGCATAACCTTTGTAGATTTTGCTATCGATGCCATTAGATTCAAGAACATTGGGATCGACCATACCGCAACCGAGAATTTCTACCCAACCTGTCTGTTTGCAGAAAGCGCATCCTTTGCCACCACAGATGTTGCAAGAGATATCCATTTCTGCACTAGGCTCAGTGAAGGGGAAGTAGGATGGACGAAGACGAATCTTCGTGTCGGGACCAAACATCTCACGAGCAAAGGTGAGCAATACTTGCTTGAGGTCGGTGAAGCTCACGTCCTTGTCGATGTAGAGACCTTCTACTTGGTGGAAGAAACAGTGGGCACGCGCAGAGATGGCTTCATTTCTGTATACGCGTCCAGGGCAAAGCACACGGATAGGTGGCTTTGAATGTTCCATGACACGGCTTTGTACAGAACTAGTGTGTGTACGCAATACGATGTCGGGATGTTGCTCAACGAAGAAGGTGTCTTGCATATCACGTGCAGGATGATCGGGAGCAAAGTTGAGTGATGAGAATACATGCCAATCGTCTTCTACTTCGGGACCATCGGCAATGGAGAAACCGAGACGTGAGAAGATGTCTATAATTTCATTCTTGACAATAGATAGTGGATGGCGGGTACCTAAAGCAATAGGGTAGGGAGTGCGTGTCAAGTCAAGGTCTGAATGATCTTCTTCCTGGGTAGCAAGATTGCTACGAAGCTCATTAAGTTTGTCTTGCAACGCAGTCTTGAGTTCATTCAATTTCATGCCAATCTCACGCTTCTGATCGGCAGCTACGTTGCGGAACTCTCCCATTAGCTCATTTACCACACCTTTCTTGCTGAGGTATTTGATGCGTAGCTCTTCCAGTGCTTTTGCATCGGATGCTTGCAGGTTTGCAACCTCGCTAAGTAATGATTGTATTTTGTCTATTAACATTGCGTTATGCTATTGTAATTTTCTGCAAAGATACTGCAAGGAGGGGGAAGTGCAAAACGAAAGTCAAAAAATCTTTGTTTTATATGTCTGATGGTGTTGTTGGGTAAGCATTCTATGCTATCTGTTTTGTATAGGATGCTTACGCTATTGGTAGTTGTTTCAAGAAAATAGGGCCTTTCATGTATCTCTCGTTAGATTTATTGCCAAGAGCCGTTATAAAATAGTAGAGGTGAAAATGGCATGAAAGAAGTGCTCGCGTCAGCTTAACTTTTGTAAGCTAGATGCGGGCACTTCTCTATAACTGTATAATTTTGTATATACTTTCTAGTAAAATGTGTAAGTGAGGGAGATTATTTACTTGAAGGTATTAGGTATTTATCGCCTGTCTCTTTGGTAATAACCTCGCGGTAGTTTTTATTGAATCCAGGACGCTCTACAGCTTTGCCCAAACCATCGGGAGTCATTTCATATTTGCCATCTTTCTCAGGCTTAATGGATTGGTCATTGAATTTTACAATGAGATATTCTCCCAATTGTTTCCATCGATTCATCATTTGCTTGGCGCATTGAGCGGAATAATCTGTGAGATACGCCTTGGCACGTGCTGGATCTTGGGAAAGTAGTGTCTTTGCTTGTGCTTCTATCTCGGCCTGTTGACTAGCATATTTACTTTCCAATTCTTCACGAGCTGCTTTTACACTTGGGAAAAGTTGAGAGTAGCGTGGGTAGGTCATATTAGATACCCAGTTCTCTACCCAAAAAGCAGAATTCCATGAGAATTTCACGTCACTCGCATCCTTGGGGTCGTAGCATTCTGGTGCTTTTGATGCACAGCAATATACGGGGGTGTAGGCCACCATGTTAGGATCGTCATTGCCATACCAAAGCACTCCTCCAATCGCATTGGGTAAGGAAGCGCGTAACTGAATCACATAAGTTCCAGCCGTTTGCTGTGTGGAGATGGGGCGTTCGTTGAAATACTTCTTCCCTTTATGCTCCCACACAAGTGGAGTGGGGCGGTAGGGGGCTTCGTATGGACCAGCACCTACATCTTTGGTGATATCGAAAGGAGTACCTTCGTAATGATCACGCATGGAGTTCATTACATCCTGTAAGGAAAGCTTCTGCTTGGGCTTGAAATAAAGCGGCATGGGCTTCGCTTGACCGATATGCTTGCCATCCACGTAGTCTAAGTATTGCTCCATTCCATTTACCCATTTGTTGTAGAAACTCCAAACGCGAGTTTCACAGAAACGAATAGCGCTGAAGTCGGCGGGGGCATAAGCATCGGCAAATGAGAAGTCTGCATCTTTGCCTGTGAAATAACCTTGTTTCCGAGCAAAGGAGATGACGTCTTTGGCATACATTACATTCTTCTTATCCTTCATATTAAACTGATGGATGCGGCTTTGGTTGGCATGACAAGCAATGCAATCGTCGGGGATGCGTATGGCTACCCATACTGCACCTTTCTCTTTGGGACCTTTACCAATCATTTCCAAGATCCATACTTCGTTGGGGTCGGCAATAGAGAAGCTTTCCCCTTCAGAGGCATAGCCATATTCTTGTACTAGAGAAGTCATTACTCGAATGGCTTCACGGGCGGTCTTAGAACGTTGTAAGGCGATAGTCATCAAGCTGACATAGTCAATAATGCCCTTCGGATCTTCCAATTCCGAACGTCCGCCAAAGGTCGTTTCGGTGATGCCTACTTGGTGCTCGTTGATATAGCCCATTACGGCATAAGTGTAAGGTGCTTCTGCTATTTCTCCATGATAGTGATTGGTATCGCCGTCATAGATTTTGCGCATTTCGCCTTTGGCATGTTGGGCTGCGGGGAGATAGTGCAGACGCCCAAACATTCCATAATCGTCTTGATTGTAGGTGATGAAAGCAGAGCCATCGGCAGAAGCATTCTTTCCTACTAAGAAACTGGTGCAAGCCTGAGCTTCGGTAGGAGTCAAAAACAGGGCAACGCTGGCTGCTACGGCGGTAAGGGCTTTTTTAAAAGAATGGGTGTTCATAAGTGAAGCAGAATTAGCAAGCTTTAAACGACATATCAAGCCCCTTGACCGAGTGGGTCAAAGCACCAACGGAAATAAAGTCTACACCGCATTCGGCATAGCTGCGGATCGTATCGTAAGTGATACCACCGCTCGATTCTGTTTCAAATTTGTGATCAATCAGTTCTACAGCCTTGCGAGTGTCGGCTACGGAGAAATTGTCGAGCATGATGCGGTCTGCGCCTCCATGAGCCATTACTTGCTTAATTTCGTCAAAAGAGCGACATTCGATTTCCACTTTTAAGTGAAGGCCCTTTTCCTTTTGATAAGCAGCACAGCGATCCAAAGCATTGGCAATACCGCCACAGAAGTCGATGTGATTGTCTTTGAGAAGAATCATGTCAAAAAGTCCGATGCGGTGGTTGCATCCTCCGCCAATCTTGACAGCCTCTTTTTCAAGCATGCGCATACCTGGTGTGGTCTTGCGTGTATCGAGCACACGAGTGCCTGTGCCTTCTAGGCGTTTTACGTATCTTTGTGTCATGGTGGCAATGCCGCTCATGCGTTGCATTACATTGAGCATTAAGCGTTCCGTTTGAAGCAATGAACGAACTTTTCCTGTTACGATCATGGCCACATCGCCTGGCTTTACGTGTTCGCCATCATTTATGAATTGTTCCACTTGCATGGTCGGATCGAAACGATGGAATATCTCCTTGGCAATGCGCATACCTGCCAATATACCCTCTTCTTTAATTAAAAGCTTCGACTTTCCCATTGCGTCTTGGGGGATGCAGCAGAGGGTGGTGTGGTCGCCATCGCCAATATCTTCGGAAAAAGCAAGATCTATTAGTTTGTCGTTGAGTTCGTCTACGGTATACATAGGTTTTAATTTATTAAAATGTGAGTATTCTTTTGAGCAAAATTACGAAGAAACTCTCATATATAAGGAAAGAGTAGGGGCAAAAACGAAAAATACAACGATTTAACGCTGTCACGACCTCTTTGTGGCATTTCTTTTGTATGCTTGATTGATAAATAAAAACATTCGACTTATGGCATTCATAGATTATTACAAAATCATGGGTGTGTCAAAAGACATACCTCAAGCTGATCTACGTAAGGCTTATCTGAAACGAACCAAACAGTTCCATCCCGACCTTCATCCCGACGATCCTAAGGCGAAAGCAAAGTTTCAAGCTTTGACTGAAGCCTATGCTGTGCTATCCGATCCAGGAAAGAGAAAGAAATACGATAAATATGGTGAACAATGGCAGCAAGCTGATGCTTTTGAACAACAAGCACAAGGTGGCGCTGATGGAGGTGGACACTTCTATTATAGCGGAACGGGGGAAGATGGCTTTGACTTCAGTCAATTTACTAGTGGAGCAGGAGGGGGATTCTCTTCTTTCTTTGAAGACTTGTTTGGTAAAACTGCAGGTCGCAGTTCACGCAGCCGTTCTCGCTCGTATACCTCACCAGAACAATTTGATGCTCATGCGACGGTGTCAATTGATATGTATACGGCTCTCTTAGGTGGTGATATCATCCTTCAAACGCAAGAGGGTAAATTAAAACTGAAGGTAAAACCTGAAACTCAGAATGGTGCCAAAATTCGCTTACGTGGTAAAGGGTATCAGAAGCCCGATGGTACATTTGGCAATCTAATCATTACCTATAATGTGACGTTGCCGCAAAATCTTACAGAACATCAGAAAGATTTGCTCCGTCAGATGCGCGATGAAGAATAATCATGCGTATTGATAACATAATGTGACAAAAACAGCATGATGTAATGAAAATATATTAAAAATAGGAGAGAAAGCTTTCCTATTGCTTGCATTGTTAGGCGATAAGCTCTACTTTTGCATTGTTTTTCATGGTATTAGATTTAAGGTTAGTAAAAGATTGATTGTCGTGAGACAGTCAATTTTTTTTGTGCCTATTCTCTCAACGCATGTTTAGGGGCAGCGGATAATTGGGTTGATATGATGAAAAAAAGTAACGTGCTCCTATCCTGCATATAGAGAGGCAATTCTGTCACATCGCCTGCGATGTTCAATCACCTCCAACTCCCCGTTTTCGGGGAGAGCAACATTTTTATCAAAAGTACACTTCCCATACCATGCAAATCCTATCATCAGAATGAATAGAATCGCTAAGGTTCGTTGTAATTGCTAAGAGGACAAAATCTTACCACGTAGATAGTGCCCTCTCTATACAGGCCGAGAAAGGCAAGCGTATAGGCTCAATGGCCCATACGCTTGCCTTTCTTTATGGTATTTCCGTATGTTCTTCATCCTCTCCTTATCGGTGAGTATGGGTGAAATCCTTACCAGTTTGTTGGCTCTGCAGAATGTCACGATGCCCAAGTTCCTCCTGATCCAGAGCAACGCTTTGTTGACTTCGTATGTGCTGTTCACAGATGTACGTCTTGCTGTTCACGAATCTCCATCTTGCCGTCCTCAAATCTCCATCTTGCCATCGTTCACCGCCCAGTGACTGATCGTTCACCGCCCAGTGACTGATCGTTCACCGCCCAGTGACTGAACGTTCACCGCCCGGTGACTGATCGTTCAACGCCCGGTGAACGATGGGAAAGTCTTCAAATAGAAACGGAATGGATTAGGTTTTAGTATGATAATGACGAGGTTCGGAGCACTCCGTTTGCAGTTTACGAAATTCGCCGTTCACAAGGGGAAGAATAAGGCCTTGCAGAAAGAGTGCATAGATAGAATTGTGCTTCGTAAACAGGGATGATGCGCTTCCTACACAAATACATTCTATACTGCACATTCTTTGTATATTGTAAAGCCTGTCATTCTTCATCTTTACAACATGGAAAAGAGAAATGAGTAATGGTATTAGGGCATGCGTTGTATATTTCAAGTTCCGTGTTTTGCTTAATGGTGTTGTGTTTATAGTGCTATTAAAGGCGAATTATCAGATTAAGAGCCTGCGTTGGTTAGTGCGTATATAAAATTTGTGTATTCCTCAAATGTTTTTTTTGTGACAATTTGATGCAAATTTTGCTTTATGGAATAATATTTCTTATTGAATATCAGGACAAAACAAAAAACCTAAATTGTCACAGTCAGACGGAGGACACTTGCAACCTGTTTGGTTAAGTGTTATCTTTGCGGACGTTTATCGATAAGCTGTTTAACATCTACAAATATTTAAAACAGTTATAATGAAAAAGATAAAATCATCTTTGCTATATTTATAGCCGTTCTTATCTCTTGTGTATTTCATGCATGTTCATCAGATGATGCTCAGCAAAGTCAAACAAAATCACAGATCTTGCTCAAAAAGAGCAAAGAACTTGCAAAAAATACAATGTAGACCTGCATCTTAAAACCGAGAACATTGACAAGATAGCGGGAACCTTGACCGTGGAACAGATGGAAAAGGATTATCAGGACTTTGCCCAATCGTGTGACAGAGTTATGCAGTTCTCTGCTCCTAAGTCTGTTACAACAGCAAAGACTAGAAATAGGATTTCAACAGCGTTAAAGTCTGTGTTTTATAAACTCTATTATCATGAAAAAGTATATCTTCTTTTTCCTATTGCTTTTCAATCTTCCCACCTTTGCCCAGCAGCAAACGGCGGAGGAACTATTTGATTTATTTAAAGCCACTTCGGGGTTTGACCGCAAATACCCTCGCGAGAAAGTCTATTTGCACATGGACAATACGAGCTATGTAGAGGGCGATACATTGTGGTACAAAGCTTACGTGGTACGGGCTTCAAGTCTACGGCCTACGGATTTGAGTCGCGTGTTGTATGTAGAATTGCTGAATGCAGATGGTGGTCTTATAGAGAAACAAATGCTCCGGTTGGATTCAATTGGACAAGCTGATGGATGTTTTAGTCTGAAACGTCCTGTGATGCCAGCTTATTATGAAGTAAGAGCCTATACAACGTAAATGACCAATTGGGATGAACCGGCCATCTTTTCGCGTGTAGTTCCGATTTTTGGATTTGATGGTAATAATACTCAGAAGCAGACAAGTGACTTGTTACATTTATCTTTACCTGTTCCAGAAAAGCGTAAAGGCGTAACTATCGCAATGCCGCGTCCTTATACCATGACAGATAGAAAGGAATATGTGCTTAATTTTTATCCTGAAGGCGGAAGTAGAGCAAAAGGGGTAGAACAATATATCGCATATCAACTTACTGATGGAATGGGAAATGGTATGAATGATACGCTGCAATTATGTGATGATAAGGGGAATGTGTTAAGTGAATTCCAACCAGAATATGGTGGACGTGGCACGTTCGTGCTCTCTGCTCAGCAAGAAAATGGCTTTGTTAGGATAAAGAATGTATCTCGTAATACTTTCGCTCTTCCTGCAACGACCGTCTCTTATGCATTACATGCAGAGCCTCTCACTGATGGTGTGAATATTAAAGTGCAAGCCAATGATTCTGCCATTGCAGCAAATAGTTTGTTAGGTTTGGCTGTAATAAGCAGAGAGAAGGTGTGCTATTTTGACACGCTTACGGTGATCCCGAATGGTACAGAAGTGTTTGTGCCGAGAAAAGCCTTGCGTGGGGGAGAGAATCGAATAGAACTCTTTGATGTAAAAGGGCAGAGTTATAGCACTCGACTAATTTGGATGCCTATTACCGAAGAAGAGAACAAGCGCGTAAGTGTTAGCATGCAACAAAACAAGGCATTCTATGAAGCATTTGAGCCTGCAGTGGTGAAAATACAGCTAAAAGATGCTAAGCAACATCCCGTCCAGACTGTTTTCTCTATAGCTGTGCGTGATATTAGTGGAAATATAACCAATCCGAACGATGGAGGAGTGGCTGCAGATTTGCTCCTATCTTCAGAAATCAAAGGTTATGTGGCACACCCTGAGCTTTACTTTGTAAAGGATGATGCTGCTCATCGTCGAATGCTAGACCTCTTACTCATGGTACAAGGATGGACTGCGAATCATTTCTCTACCATGTGTGGGAAGACGCCATTCGTTCTGAAGCAACCTATTGAAGAAGTTCCCATACTGCGCGGTACGCTATATGCAGACAACAATCGCTTACATCCTTTGAAGAATTACAATTTAAAGATGCTTGCTTATTCTCTGAATGGGAAAACTTTGCAAGGAAATACTTGCACGGATGAAAATGGGAAATTCTCTTTTGCTAATTTTGCCGACTTTAAGGGCGATTACTATATGCAATTTTCCATTCGAAGCGACAAGGATCATGCTTCATGGTCACGCCTTGCAATTGATCAATGGTTCGCACCTCGTCCACGTGCTTTCGCAGCTTCTGATTTGCGTTTGTCCATTCCCATGCAAAAGGATAGCATTATAGTCTATAGCAAAACTGACACCCCCGATACGTTTCAATGGACAGACACTATTCCACGAACTGTTCCTACAATCCTCAATGAAGCTAAAGTAAGCATTAAAGGAAAATACCGAGGATTTACAGGAGGTAGATACACATGGAATGGTGGTGAACATCATGGAGAAGATCGTGCCATCAAATACTATAATGTGGCTCAAATTGTGGAGCAACTGAAAGATAGCGGAAAGGCCACTCCCGATCTAGGTGAACTCTTGCCTATGCTTGATCATAATTTCAGTGTTACACGCTATGGACTCTATAAACCTAATGGACATTTTGAAGAAGAGGATGATAAGGATGCTCCTGAGCAATATGACCCTAATAGTGGTGGTTCTGCAATCTTTCCTGAAAGTAATACAGAATCAGATCTCTTTAAAAAGTTGCCCGAAGCTCTGAAAAAGAATCTTCCTCCAGATGAGCAGAGGAAGGTCGATGCTGTAACGAACAAACTCTATAAAAGACCAAGAATAGAGTACAAAGCGAATTATGTAACAATCTATCTCAACAACGTAGCATGGTATGAAGATGGATTGTTGCAATACAATGATAATATCTTCAATAATCTTGCGGACAATTATCGAAGCATTTGCTTTGTGCCTAATGCTCAAAGAGAAGATGCCGTGATGGGAAAAGACAAACTCCTTTCTGTGGCCAACAGATATATGCTTTACATTTACGAACAACCCAACCTATATCGCGTGAAAAGTGTGCGTGGTACGGAGCGTCGTCTCGTACAGGGCTTTGCATCTCATTCTGAGTTTTATTCTCCAGATTATCGCCGTTTTGATCTGCCCAATCCATCAGATCGCCGTCGTACACTTTATTGGAACCCGTCGGTAAAGACTGATGAAAACGGAGAAACGAACATCCTCTTTTTTACTAATTCACGTCTAGAACAACGACTTGATATCTCGATAAGAGGCGTATCTACTGAAGGAGGCTGGATTGAAAACTGAGGATATTGTTGTTACATTGTGATCAATAAAATCCCTCACCATTCTCGTATTTATAATGTTTCCGATAAACGTTTCTAAATATGTGAATAGTGAGGGATTTTTGAATAGTTTGAAAATCTGCAGGATACGTACTTAATGCACTTCGCCTTCACGTGTTTTGTCTCACATTATGCCCATAATGGCGGCTGAATATGGCCTTTCAATGATTCTTTTATGCCCAAGAAGGAAATGCTAGATGCCCATGTCGTATTTTCTTTTTGGGCGAATCGTTTTATTTCGATGCACAGATAAGGATTTCCTAGCTATATACAAGGCTATTTCCATTCTAGTTTGAGAAAACAGAATGTCAATATTCTTTACCAATATAAGGGTGCATAGTAAGGGAGCACTCGGCTCAGATGTGAGCGGAATTGACGAATAAATAATAGGGGAAATCGGTGTCGTCAGAAAATAAAAAAGAATCAGTCGGCCTATAAGCCGGGTTCTGTGCTTATAGTTACCAAGGGCAACTATAGCGCTTGTCATTTATCCGCGCTTGCTGTCGCCAACAAGCTGTATCGTTCTACCCTCCAGCGAGATGATTGGAATCATCATCGGACGAGCAGCCCTCTGACGCTGGTATACATGAACTTTCAACCTCTGATGTGCACAGCACATGTGTCGCCACATGCCTGGTGAGCTCTTACCTCGCCTTCTCACCCTTACCTTTTCCTGCAAGTAGCAGAAATGGCGGTTGTTTTCTTCTGCACTAATCCACCTTTACAGACGGCTTCGAGTTAGGAAGCAGAGTGCTCTGTGTTGCCCGGACTTTCCTCCTGCATCCTTCAGGCAGACAAAGATGATGCGCTTCTCGCTAGGTTTATGCCTAACGGAAAGATGAAAACATCGCATGTCCCTGTCTATGAAAATGCACACGACAAGCCAGCCAACTGATTCTGTTTTGTCTGCAAAATTACAAAAAACTGTGCAGTCTAGGCGGGTAGTGTACATAAAAAATCGTATTTTTGCTCATCATTATATTATCCTACATTTGTATGAAAAGAATCGTAATAAGTTTTTTATGTGTCATCTTGTTCTCGCTTCCAGTAGAGTTGCATGCGCAGACTGGAAATAAACAAACTTATATGCCCACATCGGGAAATTTGCAAGCACGATCCAATTTTGCTGAATCTAGATTTGGTATCTTCCTCCATTGGGGAATTTATAGTATGTTTGGCCAAGGAGAATGGTATATGCAGAATGACGACATTCATCGTGATGAATATGCCAAAGCTGCTAATGCTTTCTATCCACACGATTTTAACGCGAAATCTTGGGTGGCAGCTATCAAGGATGCAGGCGCACGCTACCTGTGTTTCACAACTCGCCATCATGATGGGTTTTCAATGTGGAACACGCAGCAAAGTCCTTACAATATCATGCATACTCCCTATGGGCGCGATATCGTGAAGCAGATTGCCGATGAATGCCACAGACAAGGGGTGGGGCTACACTTGTACTATTCATTGATAGACTGGACTCGCGACGATTATCCCATAGGATTTACGGGACTTCATACAGGGAAATGCCCGGAAAAGGCTTCTTGGAATAGCTACTTTCACTTTATGAAAGTACATATAAAAAGTGTTTGAGAGAAGAATGAGGAAAGTTTACTGGTTA
>ERZ1023641.143-NODE-143-length-26346-cov-11.134190_pt1 | contig 26346 bp, 17 predicted proteins | sample MGYA00380335_ERZ1023641 | MGnify/ENA primary metagenome ERZ1023641 (study PRJEB33179, sample SAMN07448970) | human gut metagenome | biome: Human-gut; feature: Human associated habitat; material: Faeces | host: Homo sapiens | place: India: Bhopal | collected... | reverse complement strand
TGCCTTCTTTTACTTGGGTCTTCAAGGTCTAACGACTTTGGAGACCTTTTTTTATGCTTGTATATTAACAAAAAAATGGCTACGACATTCATGCCGTAGCCTCATTAAGAATTTAGATTTTCACTTTCACGATACACTTGCGCACTTTGCCTTCGCCGATGATAGGAGCGTGGGCGTCCTCGGGCCAGAAGATAGCAAACTGTCCTGGTTTGAGTGTGGAGTAGCTTGTGCCAGGCTCGTCGTAGAGAGCGCAGTCGCCTTCCTTGTCGTAAGGCTTGGTAAGGTTGGTGCAGTTGTCGAGAGGTTTCCATCCGATAGTCTCCTCACCTTCGAGAAGAATCTGAATGTCGATGTAGTCGCGGTGAACCTCGAGCACCTGTTCATTGGCAGCCTTAAGTTCAGGATTGCAGTTGTTAATGAAAATCTCATCACCCTGTACATCTATTCTTCCACATGGAGTGTTGAGAATGTCGTGGCTCTTCACATAGTCGAAAGCCTTCTTGAATAATGGATGCAGCGACTCGATGCGAGCGCTATCCTTAAGTGTTGATAAAACCATAGTTTTCTTGTATGTTTGATTATTTTAATTTGAATTAGTTCTAAACTATTGATGTTAACATCGCAAAAGTACAACTTTTTTATTAATCAAACTAATATCTTATACATTTTTATTTTGTTAGTAATGTAGTATTTCCAAATTTCATGCGTTTATATAGTGTAAGAATCAGAAAAACTATATTCATTATGGAAAATAACAAAGAATATTTTGAACGCCTCGTGCGCAGCCATAAGGATACGATATATACCGTGTGCTATATGTTCTCGAAGGATGAGGACGAAGTGGCTGACTTTTTTCAAGAAACACTGATAAATATCTGGAAGGGATTGCCCTCGTTTTCGGGTGAAGAGGGAGCTTTGCGCGGATGGATTTATCGTGTGGCCTTGAACACCTGTATCTCCCTCGACCGCAAGAAACGTAGGCGCAACACAGTACCGTTGACAATGGATGTCAATCTGTTTGACCCATCGTCTGAGAGCCGTGTTCAGCGTGCCGATCAGTTGCACAACCGCATCTGTCAGCTCCAGCCCTTCGACCGTGCTATTGTCCTACTGTGGCTTGAGGACTTGCCTTATGAGGAGATAGGACAGATACTTGGCATATCGGCAAAGAATGTGTCGGTGAGACTGGTGAGGATAAGAGAGCAGATGAAGCGAATGAAATGATTGGTAAATGTTTAATGGTTAAATCTAACAAATTATATATTATGGAAACAAATGAAAAATATACGGATGAATTGGAGCAGATGCGCCATGACATGAACGAGCTTCGCTCGCTACTCAGTGAGCAACAGATAGTGAACGAACGTTTGATGCGACGAGCCATGAGCAAGGATATGGGTAAGGAGCGCAGCACTATGATTTTTTCTATAGTATGTGTTCTGTTTGCCACGCCAATATATTATATCTACATGCCCCAATGGGGAATGCCAATGTGGTTTACATTAGCTACTATAGCTTTCTTGCTGATTGCCGCTGCCGCTACAGTTTGGTCGGTAAAGCGACTTATGAAGGAGAGTTTGCTCACGGGCGACCTGCTTGTTGTTGCCAAGCACATCAATGATTACAAGCAGTTTTCCATCGACTGGCTCAAGTTTGGCATACCATTTATCATAGTTTGGCTCTCCGGTTTCTTCTATTATGCAAGCCGTAATATGGATACCGATTATCAGATTGGGTTCTTTTGCGGAGCAATAGTAGGTGCTGTTATTGGTGGAGCTATTGGAATATATCATCTTATACAATCGCGTCGCCGACTCAACAGAATCCTGAAGCAAATAGAAGAGATAAAGTCGGGAGAGTAGGGTGTAGTTTTTTTAGGTGCTCATATTTTGGTTAAAGTAAGAGGGTTTGTCTATGCGAGGCATGCCCTCTCTCTCGCTGAATAGTTACTATATGTAGTTTGGTTACCAAATTATGTTAATTGGCTACCATTTCGATTGTTGTTTCAACAAAAAAGCGTATCTTTGCATCGTAAACAAATATATTGAATTATGGTTGTAGTTAGCACAAGAGACTTTCGCACTAATCAGACAAAGTATCTGAATTTGGCAAAAGCAGGAGAGTACGTAGTCCTAAAATCGCGTGCTGGCAGTTTCCGCATCTTCCCAGATGACGGAAGTAATACCATTGACGCACCGCGCGACTTGATGAAAGAACTCAGAAACGCTTTGACGGAGGTAAAGGAAGCCATTGCCGGAAAGCGTAAACTTCAATCTGCAGAAAGTTTGCTCGATGAGTTGTAATATTACAGTATCGGTTTCTGACGACTTCGCAAAAGAAGCAAAACGTCTCGCTAAGAAATATCCAAGTTTTAAACAAGACTACAAGGAGTTTCTTGAAAGCATTAAGAACAATCCTTTGCAAGGCGATGAGATTACAAAAAACATACGCAAAATCCGTATGGCTATCAAAGCTAAAGGCAAAGGTAAATCTGGTGGAGCAAGGGTCATTACCTTCAATGTCCTTACAGATGTGGAAAACGGTCATGTGGTTTTTCTTCTTCTCTATGATAAAGAGGATGCTTCAACCGTCAAAGTCAATGTTGTCAAGCAACTTGTGCGAGACATGGGATTTGATATTGAATAGAATCTAACAGGTGTATTTATCACTTATAAAACCGATGATACCAAGAGCAAATGGTACCATCGGTTTTTTATTTATGAGTCCACTTTAAAAAGTGGGTTCTATTTAAATTAAACAAAACACTTTAAGATGCGTCAATGTCATGAAACGCTGATTTATAGGGTTTTACAAATCTTGTTTTGAGATTTATTTCGCCTCATTTCGAGGCGTTTTGACCCGAAATTAGAACATGTTGGAATGATGCTGCATAGACTTTGCAACTTGGTTGCAGAAGATTTGCCGTAACTTTGCACCATAATAAATAATGTACTATAAAAATATAAAGATTATGGGCAAATGTAAATGTTGTCATACTCATGAGCATAGCCACGGTCATGAGCATGGACATGATCACCACCATCATGAGCATGGCGAAGGAGGACTGAGAGGAAAGCTGTTGCTGATAGCGGCAACAGTTTTCCTGCTTATAGGAGCAGTGGTAGTGGAGCACAATACAAGTCTTGCCACATGGCAGTTGCTACTTGTGTATCTTGTGCCATATCTGTTGATAGGTCATGACACACTTGGCGAGGCATTAGAGGGAATAGCCAAGGGCGACATGTTCAACGAGGACTTCCTCATGTCGGTAGCTACGATAGGAGCCTTGTGTATAGGTTTTCTGCCGGGAGCCGAGACACAATTCCCCGAGGCAGTGTTTGTGATGCTCTTCTTCCAAGTGGGCGAACTCTTCGAGGGTTATGCCGAAGGCAGGAGCCGTGAGAGCATTTCGCATCTGATGGACATACGTCCGGATGTGGCAAATGTGGAGCGTGACGGAAAGGTAGAGTCAGTAAAACCAGAGGACGTAAAGGTGGGCGAGACAATCGTAGTGCGTCCGGGCGAGAAGATACCTCTCGATGGAATAATTGTAGAAGGCACCACATCGCTCAACACAATAGCCCTGACAGGTGAGAGTTGTCCGCGAGATGTAGAGGAAAGAGACGAGGTAGTGTCAGGTTGCATCAATCTTACGGGAGTGATACGCGTGAAGACAACGAAGACATTCGGCGAGAGCACAGTATCCAAGATAATCCGACTCGTGGAGAGTGCCGATGAGAACAAGTCGCGCAGTGAGTCGTTCATCACCCGTTTTGCGCATGTCTATACCCCGATAGTAGTGTTTGCGGCATTGGCATTGGCCTTCATTCCGCCATTCTTCTCGGCAGAAGGTTATGGCACAGCATTCTCCACATGGTTGTATAGAGCATTGATATTCCTCGTAGTCTCTTGTCCTTGTGCCTTGGTCATCAGTGTACCGCTGTCGTTCTTCGGAGGCATCGGAGCTGCATCGCGCAGAGGAATACTCATCAAGGGCAGTGGATATATGGACACATTAGCCAACCTTGGCACAGTAGTGTTCGACAAAACAGGTACACTGACCCATGGTGAGTTTGCTGTAGAGGCAGTGCATCCGAGTGATTTCGACGAGCATGAACTGCTTCATCTTGCAGCCCATGTGGAGCATTTCACCACCCATCCCATAGGAGCAGCCTTGCGTGATGCCTTCCCTTCGGAGGCAACCGATGGTTGCAAGATAGAGGATGTGGAGGAGATAGCTGGTCGAGGAATACGCGCCAAGGTATCAGGTCGCACGGTATGCGTGGGCAACGGAAAGATGATGGAAGACATAGGCTTGGAAGCCCACAACTGTCATTTGGCAGGCACAATCATTCATGTGGCTGTCGACGGCAAGTATGCCGGACACATTGTCATCAACGACAAGATAAAGGAGGACAGCGCTGAGGCTATATCCTCGCTGAAACGTCTTGGTGTGGAGAAAACGGTTATGCTCACTGGCGACCGTGAAGCCGTAGGCAAGGATGTGGCAGAGCGTTTAGGATTGGATGAATACCATGCCGAACTCCTTCCTGCCGACAAGGTGGCCCATGTGGAGCGGTTGTTAAGTGAAAAGACCGAAGGAAAGAGTCTTGCTTTTGTTGGCGACGGCATAAATGATGCCCCGGTGCTTAAGCGGGCAGATGTGGGCATAGCCATGGGTGGCCTTGGCAGCGATGCAGCTATAGAGGCAGCCGATGTGGTGCTCATGGACGATAAGCCTTCGAAGATATCCACAGCCATAGGCATAGCACGCCGTACAATACACATAGCCCGTGAGAACGTGGTGTTTGCCATTGGAGTGAAAGTGGCAGTGCTTCTGCTTGCAACCGTAGGCCTTGGCAATATGTGGATGGCAGTGTTTGCAGATGTGGGCGTGACGGTATTGGCAGTGCTTAACGCAATGAGGACATTGAGCAAAAAATGACGATATTAGTATACTCATTTCCGCTATGTGGGAACTTGCGGAGACCTATGCAGATATATACATACAAAAAAATGAGGAGAGTACCGAAGCATTCTCCTCATTTTTTGCATGTATGCAATTACTGCTGTTTAGTATTCCATTGAGAATGTGATGCCGCGACGCATCATGTCGTTGGCAGTTGACTTAAGGCGAACGAGGAAGTCCTCATACGAAGGCTTGTTCTTTGTCCATCCTGCCTCGGCAAGAGCAACGGCACGTGGATAGGCCTGATAGTAGATGCGCTCGGGAGTTGTTATGCACTCGCTCCAGAGAGTTCCTGCCACACCAAAGAGGTTGTTCTTCTCGAAGTTCTCGTCATTGCCCCATGAAGGGTCGAGAGAGTAGGTGGCCTTGAGTGATGTTGTAGGCATACCCCAGTTCACTTCAGGCATGTCACCCTTGGCCATAGGATAGTCGAAGTAGCAATGCTCGCCAGGGCAGAGCATGATGCGTGCGTTGTTCTCCACGGCAGCATCAAGAGCCTTCTGTGTGAGTCCGTGACGCCAAGCGAATGTTACGCAACCCGGCTGAATCTTCTTAAAGTCGGTCTCATACCAGAACATAGGAGTCTTGTGGTAGGTGTCGCGCAAGAGTTCGATGATGCGGTCGAAGAGATAACCCTGCAATTTCCAGTTCTCCGAACGGTCGGTGGTTGTGATGCCGAGCTTCTGCTTCAAGGCCTGACACTTAGGACAGTCGGTCCAGCAGTCGAGGGCAGGATTGCCTGCCTCGTCGCCACCAAGATGGATGTATTTCGACGGGAAGATGTCGGCAATCTCCTTGAACACATTACCCAAGAACTCGTAAGTGAACTCATTGCCAGGGCAAAGCAACTCGTTGGAAACACCGCAAGTGGTGCGGATAGGCACCTGGCGCTGGTGGCATGTGAGTTCAGGGAACACGCTGATAGCAGCAACCTCATGACCAGGCATCTCAATCTCAGGCACAATCTCAACGTGATATTGTGCGGCAAACTTCACCAAGTCGCGCATCTGCTCCTGAGTGTAATATCCCTTGTAAGGTCTCTGCAAGTCGTCCTGACCCCAACGTGATGAGGCCTGTTCAGTAAGCTGCGGATACTTCTTTATCTCTATACGCCAAGCCTGGTCGTCGACCAAGTGCAGGTGAAGAGCGTTGAGCTTATAGCGAGCCATTTCGGGGATAAAGGCTTTCAGTTCGTCAAGCGGAATGAATGTACGGGCAGGGTCGACCATCAACTCACGTACATGAGTGCGTGGAGTGTCCTTGATTGTGAGCTGAGGAATGGCATCAACACACTCCTTATTGCCCGAACCAAGGAGTATCTGGTCGAGAGTCATCAATCCCCAGAACACACCGCGCGGAGTCTTGCCCTTGATGTTCACGCCCTTAGAGTCTACAGTGAGAGTGTATGCCTCGTCATCCTCGAGCGAAGAGTCGATATCAAGGAAGAGCTGCAAGCCACGCTGGCGGCTGTTCACTATGTTGCCGATGCGGTTGCTGAGCATTTCGCGGGCACGCTCCACCTCATTGTTCAATATAGTGCCAGCACCATCATTGTGCGAAACAACGATATTCCAAGCAGTCTGCACGTTCAGAGTCTTGGCACCCTTCTGTATTGTGAGCACCTGCGGCATAGGAGTGAGACATTTTGTAGGGTCGCTCACCTCGTTGGCCATCTTAGGCTCTGCATAGAAACGGCTCCATCCGGCAGCCTTCATATAAGCCTTCTCGCTACCCTTAGGAACGATGAGCTTCACGCTGCCCGGCTCAATGCCATAGAAAGAAGAAACGGCAGCCTTGGGCGGTACCTTAGAGTTCACCTTGACGGTCTTCAAGCCCGACAAACGTGAGAAAGCATATTCGCCAATGACTGGCGCTCCCTCGATAGTAAGCTCCGAAATGCTCTTGCATCCCGAGAAAGCGGCGTTGCCTATAGTCTCTACCGATGCAGGGATAGTGATGCTCTGGAGTTTGTCGCAAGCAAAGAAAGCCTGGGTGCCTATAGTCTTCAGCACTTTAGGCAGAGCGATGCCCTCAAGCTGATGGCATGAGTGGAAAGCGTTTTTAGGAACGTCGGTGCTCTGAGCATCGGCAAGGTCGATATTGCGCACCTGGAAACACAGGTCGCGCATCTGACGATAGTCGCCTTTGCGTTCAGTAGAAAGTTCACCCGTGAGTTTCAAGTTCACAGCCATTGATTTCTGCTCCGGCTTAAGGTCGTTCATTCGAGCGACAGTCTGAGCCGAGACAGCTGCCGACACGATAGCAGCGGCAGAAAGTAGAAAGAATCTTTTCATTTGTTGTTTAGATTGTTGTTTATAATTACAACTGCAAATTTACAGTCTTTTTCCGAAATAAACGACATTAAGCCACACTAATTAGTGGCGATGGCTATACAAGCCCGTCGATATGCTTCTTAAGTTCCTTCAGTTCCTCGCGCACACTAATCAGAGTGGCAAGTATGTCGGCATTCTTGTCAACACCGGCGCGGTTCTTGTTAAGCATCTTGCGTGCGGCGGCAATCTTGAATCCTCGCACCTTCACGAGGTTGTGTATCACGCGAATTTGCTCAATGTCCTTCTCCGTATACTGGCGCACATTCTGTCCTACGGTCTTAGGTTTCAGATGAGGAAACTCCGTCTCCCAATAGCGCAATGTCGACTCGCGCACGTCGAACATCTGTGCCACTTCCTTGATGGAATAGTAGAGTTTCACGTTCTTGTTGGTGTTCAGTGCCATATTATTTATTAATTTATTTGCAAAAATAACCAAAACGGAGTATCTTTGCAAATGTTTTAGAAATAAATAAACAAATATAGATAACATATATACAATATGATGACAGCTAACGAAATCCGCGACTCGTTCAAGAAGTTTTTTGAGTCGAAAGGACACACCATCGTGCCAAGTGCTCCGATGGTAATCAAGGATGACCCAACATTGATGTTCACCAACGCTGGTATGAACCAGTGGAAAGACATCATTCTCGGCACACGAGAGCCAGAACCACGCCGCCGTGCCGACACTCAGAAGTGCCTCCGTGTGAGCGGCAAGCACAACGACCTCGAAGAGGTAGGCCACGACACCTATCACCACACCATGTTCGAGATGCTCGGCAACTGGTCGTTTGGTGACTATTTCAAGGAAGGAGCCATCGACTATGCCTGGGAATATCTCGTAGACGTACTTAAGCTTAATCCTGCCGACCTCTACGTCACAGTGTTCGAGGGCTGCGAGGAAGAAGGACTCTCACGCGACGATGAGGCTGCATCATATTGGGCAAAGCACGTGCCTGCCGACCATATCATCAATGGCAACAAGCACGACAACTTCTGGGAAATGGGCGATACAGGTCCTTGTGGTCCCTGCTCTGAGATTCACCTCGACTCACGTACACCCGAGGAGAAAGCCAAGACTCCAGGACGTGAACTCGTAAACAAGGACGACCCACAGGTGATTGAGATTTGGAACATCGTGTTCATGCAGTATGAGCGCAAGGCCAATGGCTCTCTCGTTCCGCTGCCTATGCACGTGATTGATACAGGTATGGGATTCGAGCGTCTTGTTCGTGCCATGCAGGGCAAGCACTCCAACTACGACACCGACATCTTCCAGCCAATCATCAAGGAAGAGGAGGCTATTACAGGTCTTAAGTATGGTGTAAGCGAAGAAACCGACGTGGCAATGCGCGTATGTGCCGACCACTTGCGTGCTGTAGCCTTCTCTATTGCCGATGGCCAGTTGCCTTCTAACGCCAAAGCAGGCTACGTAATCCGTCGTATCCTACGCCGTGCTGTGCGCTACGCTTACACATTCCTCGGACAGAAGGAGGCATTTATCTATAAGCTCATCCCCGTATTGACCCGTGAGATGGGTGAGGCATTCCCAGAGCTCAAGGCTCAGCACGAGCTTATCCTCCACGTTATCAAGGAAGAGGAAGACTCATTCCTGCGCACACTTGAGAAGGGTATCAACCTCCTTTCTTCGGCAATGGAAGAGCTTAAGAAGCAGAACAAGACACAGCTCGACGGTGTTCAGGCATTCCGCTTGTTCGACACTTACGGTTTCCCGCTCGACCTTACCGAGCTTATCTGCCGTGAGAATGGCTTTACTGTTGACGAGGCTGAGTTTAATGCCGAGATGCAGAAGCAGAAAGACCGTGCACGCAATGCTGCGGCTGTAGAGAATAGCGACTGGGTGATACTCCGTGAGGGCGAGCAGCAGTTCGTAGGCTACGACTACACTGAGTACGAGTGCCATATCCTGCGCTACCGCAAGGTGACACAGAAGAAGAACACATATTTCGAGCTTGTACTCGACAACACTCCTTTCTATGGTGAGATGGGTGGTCAGGTAGGCGACAATGGTGTTCTCGTAAGCGAGGACGAGACAGTTACCATCACCGACACAAAGCGCGAGAATGGTCAGTCAATCCATATTGTTAAGGCCCTGCCTAAGAATCCGGAGGCCGACTTCATGGCTTGTGTAGACGTAGACGCTCGTGAGGCTTCAGCAGCAAACCACACTGCCACCCACTTGCTCGACTATGCCTTGAAGCAGGTGCTTGGCGACCATGTGGAGCAGAAGGGTTCGTTCGTATCGCCAACAACATTGCGTTTCGACTTCTCTCATTTCTCTAAGGTGTCCGATGAGGATCTCCGCAAGGTAGAGCGCATTGTCAACGACCTTATCCGTCAGGATCTTCCGCTTGACGAGCATCGTGACACTCCATTCGAGGAGGCTAAGAAGCTTGGTGCTATTGCCCTCTTCGGTGAGAAGTATGGCGACAAGGTGCGTGTTGTACGCTTTGGTCCGAGCTGTGAGTTCTGTGGTGGTATTCACGCAAAGTCAACAGGTTGCATAGGATTCTTCAAGATTATCTCTGAGAGCAGCGTTGCAGCAGGCATCCGCCGTATTGAGGCAAAGACAGGTAAGGAGTGCGAGGAGTTGATGTATAATGTAGAGGACGCATTGAAGGCCATCCGTGCATTGTTCAACAACGCTAAGGACTTGCAGGCTGTCATCGGTAAGTATATCGAGGAGCACGATGCAATGAAGAAGAACATCGAGCAGTTCCAGGCTCAGGCTGTGGAGCGCACCAAAGCAGAGCTTATACAGAAGGCTCGCGAGGTGAACGGTGTTAAGGTTATCACTGCCGTGTTGCCTATGGAGCCGGCTGCTGCCAAGGACTTGATGTTCAAGCTCCGTCAGGCAGTAAGCGAGAACATGCTTGCTGTTATCGGTACTGTAGCTAACGACAAACCAATGCTTAACGTAGCAATGAGCGACGACCTTGTTAAGGAACACTCACTCAACGCTGGTCAGATGGTTCGCGAGGCTGCCAAGCTTATCCAAGGTGGTGGTGGCGGTCAGCCTCACTTTGCCCAGGCAGGTGGCAAGAACAAGGATGGTTTGTCGGCTGCTGTAGACAAGGTAGTTGAGTTGGCACAGCTGTAATAAAAATCTGTATAAAAGGCAATATAATCAGTGTTGCCGAATAAAATAAAAGGAGGTTGAGCGGAAACAGCTCAACCTCCTTTCGTATTCATACTCCAGCCAACTCTTCATGCAAGGCGAAAAGGAGATACAATGGGATGATGGTTTGACTCACCCCATCCTCGTACTATTACTCGGCAAGCATAAACTTCCGTGCATCTTCACCCTCAATGCCGTTCTGCTTAAGGATGTCGGCAAGCGAAGCGTAGTTCTTGCGGAATGTCTCCACAATCTGCTTCTGCTTTTCGGGGTTGTAGGTCATTGCTATTCCGGCAGACTCCATTGTTCCGAGTGGCTCGGCAAACACAATGCCCGGGTTGTGATATTTCACGGCAATGCAGTTCTGCTGAATATGGCGGAACTTGCCGATGAGTCCGTCTGTCAGAACGGGGGCATCCTTCGCATAGACCACTTCTATAGTCTTTTCATTCGAGCAGTCGGTCTCCGGAATGTCAACCATCAGGCTGAGGTTGTTGCCGTCGTATTCAAAATCGGTCTGCTTTCCGTCCACTACGACCTTCTCAGGCACTGCCGACGCCACGAGCTTCAAGCGGTATTGGCGGTGTGCAGGCATTCCGCTGTACTCCCCTTTACGTGCTCCTATACTTACACGCAATGTGCCTTCGGCTGAATGTGTGGCAGACAGCAAGGTAGAGGCATAAGCTGTGGCATACTGCTTGTCGTTGCCGTTGTCCTCATACATTACGAACTGTGCATCTACGTTGCCCGGATATACCGTCACGGTGACAGCCTCGTCATTACGGCGCAGGTTCTTCACGTCGCCATATTGCGGAATTATGCTGCCCGCCTTGACGTATATAGGATACTCGTCGAGCAGGAACCGACGCTCAACCGTCTGTCCGCCCTTCAGCATTGTGCCAGATGTGAGTTCATACCAGTCGTTGCCATCCGGCAGCCACACCTTCTGTAGCGACACACCGTCGTTCATAGGCTGCGTGATAGGATAGACCAGATAGTTGTCGCCAAACATATACTCATTGCGGTTGGTGTAAGCCTCCTGCGCATCAGGATAGTCGTAATACATCGGTCGGCACAAAGACACACCGGTGTCGTAGGCATGGCGCGCCATAGTATATATGTAAGGTGCAAGCGAGTAGCGCTGCTTGATGATGTCGCGAATGATGTCGCGCTCCTTGTCGGCAAATACCCACGGCTCCTTGTTGAGTCCTGCATTCTTTGTAGAATGGGTGCGCAGAATGGGGCTGAAGGCTCCGAACTGCATCCAGCGTATGTACATCTCGGGATTGATAGAGTCGGCTCCCATGTGTCCGCCGATGTCGTGGCTCCAATAACCGTAGAGCACGTTGGAGGCGGTGGAGTTGTAGTAAGGCTGGAAGTCGAGCGATTTCCAGCTGATGATGGCATCGCCCGAGAATCCTATCTGATAGCGGTGGTTGCCCAGTCCGCCCCAACGATGATAGAGCATCGGACGTGTGTCGTGATGTCGCTCCATGTCGGTGAATGTGGTATAGTTTATCCACCAGGTGTTGCTCAGACGCGGAAATTCCTTGTCGTTTTCCCACTGCTGCCAGTCGAGCCACCAGAAGTCGATGCCGTCACGTTCCATGGGTCGGAGAATCTTGTCGTACCATCCCTGCATGAATCTCTTTGACGAAGCGTTCCATGTGATGTCCTTCTTCTCGGCAGGATTGATGCCCATCCATCGCGCCATGTCGTCATATCCTTCTTCATAATACTTTATTCCGTCGGCGGGATGCAGGTTGACTGTGGTCTCGAGTTGCTGCTGCTTTGCCCATTTCAGGAAGCCCTTGGGCGAGGGGAAGAGTCGCTTGTTCCATGTATATCCGGTCCATCCGCCACGTCCTTCCTCGGTGTAATGCCAGTCCATGTCCACTACGAGCACGTCCATCGGTATGTTGTATGACTGCATCTTGCCGACGAGCTGGCGCAGTTCGTTGTCGCTATATCCCCAATAGCGCGACCACCAGTAGCCGAACGCATAGCGCGGCGGCAGCGGTTCCTTTCCTGCGAAGACCGTAAAGTCGTGCAGAGCCTTCTTATAGTCATTGCCGTATGCGAGGAAATACATGTCCTGCGTCTTGCCCTCGTTAGGACGATGCTCCACCCACTGCCAGTCGCTGTTGTCGAAGACGTAGCCCTCGGAATCGTCTATGAGGGTCCAGCCGCTCCTTGAGAGCAGTCCGTCCTCAATGGGCATCTTGCCAGTATCGCCACGCGAGTCGCCATCATATCCGTCAAGAGTGCGGTAAGTGCCTTTCAGATTGGCGTCAGGCGCGTCCTTCTGTCCCGGATGCCATGCGAAGGGAATGAGTTGTTTGCCGTCGGCAGCCTTCTTCTTGGTCTTTGCCGAGACGATGGAGAGATTGCGTTCGGTGAGCGGACCTGAGCCTTTCGTGTAGGAGAGAGTGAGATAATCTGTGGATATCACAACCTTCTTAGACGTCTCGTTCTTCTTGTATTTCACTTCCGGATACGAGCGGTTGACGGCAATGAACGACTTGTTGTCAAGGAATTTGCCGTCCGGCGCATATTCCATGCGCACGGTTCCGTCGGTGACAAGCGTGAAGCGTACGTTGCTGTCCTGATAGACAACATTGGCATTCTGGGCTGCTGCGGTGAGCGAAAGAGCTGAGAGAGCTGAGGAGAGAGCCAACAATTTGTAAGATGAATACTTTTGTTTCATTATCAGTATAGGTTTATTGTTTGTATTGTTACAGGGTACTTGTCTTTATAAATCAGCAATAGGAGAGTGTGATAAAATGTCGCACCCTCCCAAAAATATACTACTACAAAAATCAAACCGTTTTTTATTTAGCCATAAGGCTGACAGCGAATCCGCCGCCACGTGCCTGCTTCAGCTTCAGCACATCCCCTTTCTTGACTGTACGGTGAGTGATGACGTAGGCTGAAGGATTCTTCTCGTAATCGGCATCGGGTGCATCCTGATAGATGGCGCAGTCGTACTTGCGTCCTTTGTCAAGGAAATCGAGGCGCACTACCGACTGATGGCCTTCGGCATCGCACTTTCCGCCCACAAACCAATTGTTTGTTCCTTTAGCCTTGCGGGCTACTGTGATATACTTGGCAGGCTCGGCTTCCAGATAGCGAGAGTCGTCCCAATCGCAAGCTACGTCGCGAATGAACTGGAAAGCATCGTCATACTTCTCGTAATTCTCAGGCAGATCGGCTGCCATCTGCAACGGCGAGTACATAGTTAGATAGAGTGCCAACTGTCCGCAGAGCGTTGTATTGACATTGGATTTATTGTTGCACCACTCGCTCAGCTTCGTTACGAATATGCCGGGAGTATAGTCCATCGGACCACCCTGCAATCTGGTGAACGGCAGAATGACCGTATGGTAAGGCTCACTGCCTCCGAATGCCTCATACTCTGTGCCTCGTGCCGACTCGTTGCCTACGAGATTAGGCCATGTACGGCACAATCCAGTAGGACGTGTAGCCTCATGCGCGTTGACCATTATGTGATGCTTGGCCGCCTCCTTGATGCAGTAGAGATAGTGGTTGTTGGTCGACTGCGAATAATGGTAGTCGCCTCGTGGAATGATGTCGCCCACATAGCCGCTCTTCACGGCATCATATCCATACTTGTTCATAAGCGTATAGGCTGCCTCCAGATGACGCTCGTAGTTCTGTGTGGATCCGCTCGTCTCGTGGTGCATCATCAGTTTCACGCCCTTGGAGTGGGCATAGTCGTTGAGATACTTTATGTCGAAGTCGGGATAAGGTGTCTGGAAGTCGAACACATAGTCCTTATAATGACCGAACCAGTCTTCCCAACCGATGTTCCATCCCTCCACCAGAACCTCCTGCAGTCCGTTCTTTGCGGCGAAGTCGATGTAACGCTTCACGTTCTCGGTGTTGGCAGGATGCTGTCCGTGGGGACGGCACTTCGAGTAGTCAAGGTTCTCCAGATTTACTGATGGCAGATCGAAGGTGTAGCTCCATTGCTTGCCTCCGGCTATCATCTCCCACCACACTCCGCAATACTTCGTGGGATGAATCCATGACGTATCCTCTATCTTGCACGGCTCGTTGAGATTAAGAATAAGATTGGAAGCGAGCATGTCGCGAGCGTCGTCGCTTACTATCACTGTGCGCCACGGCGTGTTGAACGGAGTCTGCACGTAGCCCTTCATTCCCGTAGCGTCAGGTGTCAGCCATGACTCGAACACCATGTTCTTGTCGTCGAGATTGAGGTGCATCGTTGGGAAGTTGACGCAGGCAGCCTCATGCAGATTAATGTAAAGACCGTTGTCTGTCTTGAGCTGAAGGGATGTCTGGACACCGGTTGGTGAGAACTGTGTCTGAGAAGCGTTGGACGTTATGGCAGCCTTCATCTTTGATCGTATCTCGCTCATCTTTGATATGACGGTCTCATACTCCTGCGTGTCGTAGTCGCCGGGAATCCAGTAGGCGGTGTGGTCGCCCGTCATTGCAAACTGCGTGTGCTCTTCCTTCACTACTATATAGTTGAGCTTCTGCTGCTGCGGAAATTCGTAGCGCAGTCCCATGCCGTCGTCATATACGCGGAAGCGGATGCGTATGTCGCGTTGCATGGAAGCCTGATTGAGCGTTACGGCGAGCTCGTTGTAGTGATTGCGTATTGTGGCAGTCTCGCCCCATACCGGACGCCATGTCTCGTCGAAGGTGGCAGTCTGCGTGTCCTTCACCGTAAAGCCATCCATGAGGTCCTGCTCGTTCGTCCCGTTGGAGGCGTGCTTGTCCTTCGCCAGTTCCAGTCCGAGATGCGACGGACGTATCACTTCCTTCTTCTTGTAAGTCATCTCGTATGTGGGGCGTCCGTCCTGCAGATAGAACTTCACAGATACGTTGCCGTCAGGCGAGGTCACTGTCTGCGCATTTGCCCCCAAATAGAGGGCAAGCGCAAGGGCTGTAAATAATGTTTTCTTCATCTTTTGTGCTTGTTTATTCCACTACTATCATTGTCCAATACTTCAGCTGCGGCACCGTGAACACCACGAAGTCGCCTTCCTGACGATACTGCAGTTCCTGCGGAGCGCCACCGAGTTGGTCAGGCGATGCCACCCACAGCTTCTTCACGTTTTTGGCACGCATTCTTAGTGTAAGGTTATCCACGGCTTCCGGCTCCGGCATCGTGCCGTCCATGTCGCGCCAGCTGAGGCTGTTGGCTTGACGGAAGTTTATCAGATTCACCACCTGCTTGCCATTTACGTTCTTGCTGTATGCCGTGACATTGCCGAGAACGGGCGGCCAAGCATTGATGGTTACCACCGACTTGGCTGCTGCAATATCTGCCTGAGTCTCGCTGCCACCGTCGCGAAGCAGGTTCTGGTAGGCTGTGAGGAAGTCGTAGTAAGCCACAATCTGCTTCTTTAGCTCGTCGCTCATCTTCACATCGGCATACGGGAAGTATTCTGAACTGAGCATATGTCCGGCTCCAAGCTCGAGATGTGATGCTCCGAGAGCGAACATCACGGCGTCTGTGAGCAGCACACCGGGAGCGTTAAACTCTGGCTTCTTGTGTCCGTAGTCCATGTAGGCGGCGTACACCTGTCCGAGTTTGTTGCCCGAATACAGACGATTGGCTTTCAGAATGTCGTGGAGATCGCTGAACTTGTCTTCGCTTCCCCATAACTCGGTGTACATAAAGTCCACACATCCGGTGGAAACAATCTTGTCCGAGCCATAGTTGCTCACGGCGTTCATCACCAGACGCTTGTCGGGCTGGCGTTCCTTCATGGCGCGAATGAACGATGCATAACCGTTAGGCAGATTCACCTGCGAGCCATAATAGTCGTAATCGGTGCCACGGTCGCCAAGCTGGTCGATGTGGAAGCCGTCGAAGTCGAGCGCTTTATACACGTCATCGTTGCGGTCAGCGAGATAATTCTGCCAGTCTTTGTTAGACGGATTGACGAGATAGATGTCGCTCTTCCAGTCGGACGGCAACTGATGGCGGTCGCACTTCGAGTGGTTCTGGTCGGTGTATATATACCAATGGTCGCCCACGCCGTCTGCCTTAGCGTCGTCAAAGACACCGAAGCAGAGATTATAGAACATGGCTTTCATGCCGAACGAGTGAGCCTGGGCGATGTAGTCCTTCACCACAGAAGTGTAGTTGTCGCGGTTGGCGATGTCCTTGTAGCTCTCGAGCAGATTGTCGGGAGTGCCGCCGAGCGGCCATTGCTGCTTGTATTGCCAGTCATAGAACTGCAGACCGTTGATATGGCAGCGGTTGAGCAGCGACAGTTCGGAGGCTATCACGTCCGAAGTACGGTCGTTTCCGTATGAGGCAATGAAGCCATAGCGCGGGAATCGTGCCCAGTCGCTCGACACATCCACGCCGATAGTGGCGTAGATGGTCTGCTGGTTGTTGGCGTCTGTGGTGTAAATGTCAGCCATATAGCCAGTGTAGTCGGCCTGCGGAGCTGTCCATGTCCACGATGTCGATCCGATGTTCTCGTCCGCAATCACGTCCGCACCGTGACGATAGCGCACATGTGCCGATGAGGGCAGTGTGCCGTCCGTGACCGTGAAGCGCACCGTCTCGCCGGGTTTGTACGCCGCCTTGTCAGTGGAAATGCCGATAGAGATGTTGTCAGTGGTCTTCACCACGGTCTGTATGATGTCCGTCGGAACGGTAGCGGGGTCGTTATAGCTATTGTTGTCGTCGCTGCATGAGCCTATCAATAGGGGCAGCGCTATTAGCAATGCATTCATTTTCATCTTATGTTTTTGTTAGAATGTTAATTTTTTGAGATAGTGATGGTCTCGTTGAGCTGATCCAGTGTGATGGTGTAAGTGCCCGACGATGTGATTTTCCATTTATAGTCGATGTCGCTGACGTTCACTGTCAGATACTGAGCCTTCAGCGTTTCGTTGCTCTTGTTGATGAAGAGCGCATGTTCGGCAGTGCCCTTTGGCTCGGCGTCGGGAGCAGAAGGCATAAACCAAGCACCGTTCCAGTCGCTCTGCTTGTCGCAAGAGAACTTGAGTTCGCCTGCGTTGAGCTGACCTGTCCATGTGAATACATAAGGACTCTCTGTAGAAGTCATCGGTGTGGCATTGCCAAGATCCCATCCGTTGGGTGTAGCATCACCTACAAGGTATATCATTTCGTATGGAGTGAACTCGTTCATCATCATACGTTCCTTGCCCGAACGAATGTCAACGCATATCTTATAAGCCTTGCCAGTCTCGCTGTCCTGCAGGTTCCACTTGTTGTCGGGGTCGTATCCAGATACGAATTCCATGCTCTGGTCTGTGTAAGGAGCGTTTGCCTGTGTGGCTTTATACATGTTCTCCCATGAGTTCATGGATGTTCCGAACTTAAACTCGCCGCCAACTCCCTGCTCAAAGTAGCGTCCCATGCGGAAGAGGAAGGGATCAAGAGCATCCTGTGTCATCGGTTCAAAGCCCCATCCGGTTGGATTGCCGACAAAGAAGAGCTGGTCGAAGGCAGGGCTTATGCCCTCTGTCTTTTCTATGCTGACTGTAGCAGCAAGTAAATCCACGGTCACCTTATAGTCGTGTGCTTCGTCGATGGTCCATTTCTCGTCGGGTTGGTCGTCGCTTGTGCGGAGCACTGGACCACCGTTGTCGCCGCGTCCGTATGAAGGCAGAAACTGTCCGAGAGTGGTTATGAACTTTATCTCGCCGCTATTGAGCTTGCCTTCCCAAGTGAAGAGGCCGTTGGTGGTGCGTGTCATCTCCGATGCATTGTCGGCGCTCCATCCGTTTGGAGCTGCGCTACCTATAATATACAATGTGGATGTGACGGGTTCGTACGGTGTAGCGGTGAACTGCGTGGTGGCAGTCTGTGTCTCTTCCGCGCCGCTGACTATGGCAGTGATGCGTGCTTCGATGTCAATGGGTGTGCCAACGGTGCCTCCCATCTTGTCGAGAATGATGTTGTTAAGATTCTCCACGTTGGCGCTCCACGTGTAAGTCTGCGTCTGTTCGTCCACAGCCACGTAAGGCTGGGCGAAGTCGGTGCCAGCCTTAGCCAGCTCCAGACGATAGCTGATGCGGTTGCCGGTACCGTAATTGTTGCCGGTGGTCCAGTTCAGGGTGACGGCGTCACTTGCATGGCTGGTCTCTTCCAGAGCGGTCAGGGCTTGGTCAGCCGTGATTGTCAGCTGGTCGCGTCCTTTGTCCAGTTCGGTGTAGTCCTGGTCAGAGCAAGCGGAGAGGGCAAAGCCTATGAAAAGAAGAGCCAACAGACTATGAATGCAATTTATATATCGTTTCATATTGATTCGTTTTATTGTTTATAATGTTTCCTGACGTTTTAATATCCGGGGTTCTGTGTCATCAGCTTGTTGGCGTCTCTCTCCGTCTGCGGGATGGGGAAGAGCAAGCGCTCCTTTGTGACGCGCGACTTGCCGATAGACTTCAGGAACTTCACGGCATAGTCGCCATGCTGCACGCGTATCATGTCAAACCATCTGTGGCCCTCAAACGCCAGTTCAATACGGCGTTCGTGTATTATCTTTTCGCGCATAGCCTCCTGCGATAGTCCGCTCACATCCGGCAGTCCGGCACGGCGGCGTACGATGTTGAGCGGTTCGGCAGCCTCAGAAGTCTTGCCCTGCTCATTAAGAGCCTCCGCCTTCATCAGCAGCACGTCGGCATAACGATAAACAACGAAGTTGGCTGGATTAGTGTTAAAGTCTGGTGATACGCTCTTCGAAACGAGGAACTTGCGTACGTTGTAGCCCGTTGTGGAATAGCTGCTCTTGTATGCCATGCCGTCAAAGTCAGGACATCCCTCGTACAGTACGGTGAGGTCCTTGCGCTTGTCGCCCTCCTCATACTGCGACATGAACTCTTCTGTAGGCAGGTTCCATCCGTAAGATCCTGCCACAAAGTTGGAGTTTCGTGGTCCCATGAATGTCGACAGCCAGCTCGACTGCGGATTGTTTCCCCAGAAGTCGTACTCGGTATTGCCAGAGAACTGCACTTCGAAAATTGACTCAGGACCATTGTTGATGGTAGCGTCAAAGTTTGATTCGTACGTGCATTGGCTGAGGTCGTAGCCGAGAGCCGTCACCTCGTCGCACAGGCTTACCACCTTCTGATAGTATTCATTGTTGTCGGGAGCAAGTGTGAGGTATATATCGGCGAGCATTGTATAGGCTGCGTCCTTCGTAGCACGTCCAAGATTGTCGTCGTCCAGCTGGCTCTTGGCAGGCAGCAGTTCTGCAGCACGGTTGGTGTCCTCGATGATCTGCTTATACACATCGTCCACTGAAGCACGTGCTATGTCTGTGCTCTCGCCGGGATTGAACGGCTTAAGACGCAGAGGTACCCCACCATACAAGCGTACAAGTATATAATAATAATGTGCACGGAGGAAGTAAGCCTCACCGAGCGAACGTCCCAGAATGGTGCCCTTTTCCGGATTCTTGTCTTCGAGAGCATTGATGAGGATGTTGCACTGTCCGATACCGACCCAAGGCGAGCGCCACATGTACAGCGCCATACCATTATCGCTCTGCGTGGTGAAGTTGGAAGCCTGAACGGTCTCAATGCCGTCGGTACCTCCACCACCGCCTACTATGCTGTTACCAGCAACGATGTCGAGTGTCCACAGACGTTGATTGTACATATTCGACGACTGGAGTGTACGGTAGCAGGCATTTGCCATCGACACCGCCACGTCCTCGTCGACCGTCGTTTCGGGGTCGACTGTGTTCTTAGGCTCACGGTCGAGGAAGTCGCTGCATGAACACATCGAGCCTGCAAGCGCTATGTTGAGAGCCAAAATAAATATCTTTTTCATAATGATTCAGTTGTTAGAAGTTTAGGTTTAATCCGATGTTGAACGTGCGCGAGATGGGATAGCTTGAGAGGTCGATTCCGTTGACACCCACTTCGGGGTCGAAACCTGAGTATCCGGTTATCGTTGCCACGTTCTCGCAAGAGAATGTGATGCGTGCAGAATTGAGTGTCAGGGCACGAAGCCACTGCTGCGGCACATTGTAAGAGAGCGAAATGCTCTTCAGACGCAAGTATGCACCATTCTCAACGAAGCGGTCGCTGATGCGGTTGTTTTGGTTGGGATCGCCATAAACGGCACGTGGCATCGTGGTGCTTGTGCCCTCGCCATGCCAGCGTGACAGCACGTCGGTGAGCTGGTTGTAGGCTGCCGACATGCCCGTAAGGTCTATCTTGTTGGCATTGAATATCTTGTTGCCAGCCATGCCCTGCAAGTATACCGACAGTTCCAGACCCTTCCATGCGAGCGTATTGCTCATCGAGAAGATGTGTGTGGGGTTAGGATTGCCTATCACGGTGCGGTCGTTGTCGTTGATAACACCGTCGTTGTTGAGGTCCTTGAAGCGTATGTCGCCAGGCTCGGCACCTGCCTGAATGGCGTGTTCTTTTACTTCCAGCTCGTTCTGGAATATTCCGTCGGTGACATAACCGTAGAACACGTTGATGGGCAGATTGTTGGCGAGCATCGTTACGTACGAGTTGTTCACCGGATTGATATAGTAAGGCACGTTGCTGTTGAGACTCTTTATCTTGTTGCGGTTGTATGTATAGACGATACCTGTCTCCCACTGCAGCGGACCCTGAATGTTGACGGTATTGAGCGAAACCTCAAAACCCGTGTTGCGAACCTTTCCGGCATTGGTGTAAGTGGTGCTTGTGTCCTCAAATCCCGAAGTGATTGGGATGGAAGCCTTTACGAGCATGTCGGTCGTATTCTTTATATAATAGTCGAATGTGAGGTGGGCACGCTGATTGAAGAGTGCTGCATCGAAGCCAATGTTGGTCTGTGCCACCTGCTCCCAATGAATGTTAGGATTGGCAAGCGTTGCCGAAACGAGTGCCGACTGTTCTGTTCCTGTCTTGCCGAACGGATATACACTGGTGTTGTATGAAGCCAGATAGCTGTAGTTGCTCACACTGGCCTGACTGCCCGTAACGCCGTATCCGGCACGTATCTTGAGGTCGTTGAGAATATTGTTCTTCGGGAACCACTCTTCTTCAGAAGCGCGCCATGCCAGCGATACTGACGGGAATGTTCCCCAACGGTTGTTGCGGCCGAAGCGCGACGAGCCGTCACGGCGTACTGTAGCGGTAAGAAGATAGCGGTCGGCAAACTCATAATTGAGTCGTGCCATATACGACATAAGTGCCCATTCGGTCTCGTTGCCGCCGATGGCATGCATCTTCTCGCCGTTGTCCATCTCGTGTACGCCATCATAAGCGAACACGTTCTTCTGTGCGTTGAGATAGTCGAAGTTGTTCCACTGTGCCGATGTACCAGCCATCAGTCCTACGTGATGCTTCTTGGCGAACGTATGGTCGAAGATGAAATAGTTGTCCCAAAGATATGTGAACGACTTGTTGTCGCTCTTGTAGCGGCTGCTCTCCTCAACGGGCGAGGGTTTCCAGTTGTGCTTGGGGGTATAGCTGTCGTTATACCAGAACTTGGCGTCAATGCCGAACGTGCTCTTCAGCTTGAGCCACTTAGCCAAAGTCACCTCTGCCGAGATATTGCCAAGGAGGTTATAGCCCTTAGTGCTGCTGCGGTCGGTTGTGGTTGGACCGATCGGGTTGCGTGCGCTGCCATACCAAAGCGAATTGCCCTCAGGTCCGGTCCACTCGCCACTGGCGTCCTTAACGGCAAAGACGGGCAGTGCTCTGTATGTATTGCCCATGTCATAACTGCCCTGCTGCTTGTGGTCGGCCGAAACGGTTATGTTGGATGTCATCTTCAACCAAGGCTGCACCTGGGCATCAGAGTTCTGCTGGAAGGTGAATCGGCGGTACTTGACGCTTCTTACAATACCCGTCTGATCGAGCATACCTCCCGACACATAATAGTGTGCCTTGTCGCTGCCACCCGAATAACTCAACGTGTAGTTCTGCATATATCCGGTACGGAACAACTCGTCTACCCAATCGGTTCCTTTGTCGAGAGCCGACGGATTTGTCCATTCGGGATTGGCGGTGTTGCCCGAATTGTTCATCATGTCGTTGCTCAGCGCTGCATACTGGCTTGCATTGAGCAGGTCGGGAGTACGTGTGGCATTCTGCACGGCAAGATTGGCAGAGAGCGAGAGGTGTCCCTTGCCTTCCTTTCCCTTCTTGGTGGTTATCATTATGACACCGTTGGCACCGCGGCTACCGTATATTGCCGTTGCCGAAGCGTCCTTCAGCACGTCCAGACGCTCTACGTCTGCCATGTTGATGGTATTGATGCCGAGGTCGGTTGGCACTCCGTCTATTACTACAAGAGGGTCGCAGTTGTTGATAGAACCCATACCGCGCACCTTAATAGTAACGTTGTCACCCGGCTTGCCGGCATCTACAACCTGCAATCCTGCTATCTTACCCTGAATGGCCTGTCCGATGTTGGCTACCGGCGAGTTCTCCATGTCCTTGGCAGCAAGCGAACCGACAGCTCCGGTGAGGTCTTTCTTCTTCATAACACCATAACCTACAACGACAAGTTCGTTGAGTTTGTGGACATCTTCGGTCAATACGATTTCAAGCGACGACTTGCCACCTACGGCAACACGCTGGTTGTTGTAGCCGATGTACGAAATTTCGAGTACTGCATTGTCGGGAACTGAAATCGAGAATTCTCCGTCAAGGTTGGTTACAGTGGCGTTTTTAGTGCCTTTTTGTCCAACGGAGGCTCCAATGATAGTCTCACCATTGGCATCCTTCACTACACCATGTATTGTCTTATTGTTCTGTGCGTATGCGCCTATGGGCAACATTGCAAGAAACGAACAGGCAACAATCTGGCTGATCCATTTTCGATTGGTTTTGTTCATACTATTGAGTTTTTAGTTGCTAAGTCGTTTTGACGGTTGCAAATTTAGTGTTTATTTTTATAAGTTGTTCATTAAAGTACCCAATATGTACACGTCTATGACTTGATAAAATATTAACAATATGATAATCAGATATTTACAAAAGTACATTCACACTGCTAAGTACATCGTCCGAAAAGCAATGATATTGTCAATGCAAGGGAATTAATGAAAAATATGAATAGGAATGCGCAAAAAAGGCATTCATCTAATATGTTATTTCTGCAAAATTCGTAAATTTGCAGAAACTTATAGAAACCACAAACAATTCACTCTATGCTACGTTACATAGCCATTATCATACTCTTTATTGCCACCGCCACCTCCTCAATGGCAGACACCAACGGCGAGCTTATACAGCGTATTGACAGCATTATAGACAACATAACGCAGATATACGGCAAGAAGCAGGCACGCATCGACTTCTACAAGTCGATGGCACACAAAAGCCAAAAGCCCGAAACGCTGCTTTCGGCTTACGACAAGCTGTACGATGAGTACTTCGTTTTTCAATTTGACTCTGCCATGGTGTATGCCGACAAGGCTATAACGCTTGCCGACCGCATCGGTGACAAATTCCATCACGACAAATGCCGCATTGAGAAAGCGTCGCTGCTGGGCGTAGGCGGACTCTATGGCGAAGCCGTTGCGCTGCTTGACGAGATTGATTCGACACACCTCGACAATGAACTACGGTTCGACTATACCATAGCCTACTACTTCATCTACACCTATTGGGCTGACTACTGTCACGACTATTACTATTCGCCACGCTATCACGAGCGTGCCAACAATTACCTTAAGCAGGCTGTAACGATGCTCCGCCCTACCGACTCTTACTACAATTTCTTCTGGGGTGAGTATTTTATATATGTGGAACGCAACGACAAGCGCGCCCTGGAGCACTACTTCAAGACTCTGAGTACAGCCCCCGTAGAGTCGCGATGGTATGCCATGGCATCGTATGCCATTGCCAACAACTACAGCGCCAACAACAACAGCGCCAACAACAATAACAACAAGTATGAGGAGTACATGCTGCGTGCATGCATTAGCGACCTTCTCAACTGTACGCGCGAAAACCTCGCCATGCAAGACCTTGCAATGTATCTGTTCAAGAAGGGCGACGACAACATTCTGCTCGCCGAGCGCTACATCAATTTTGCTATGGACGACGCCAAGAACTACAACAACCGACTGCGTATCATTGAAATATCGCAGAAACTGCCCGTCATCGTGTCGACCTATCGCGAAAAGCTGTCATCGCAGAACAACATCATGCGCTTCGCATTGTTCGGAGTGTCTATCCTATTCGCGTTCGTTGTAGTGCTGCTATACTTCTACAGCCGGCAAAACCGACTGTTGGCACGCAACCGACACGAGCTATCCGAGAGCAACAACCTGCTGTCGTCGCTCAATGACAAACTTAATACTCTCAACTCACGATTGCTCGACACAAACAGCCGACGCGAACGTCTGGCTAAACTCTACATCGACCTTTGCGCCAAATACATCGACCGTCTGAGCAAGTTTGAGACTCTTGTGAAGCGCAAAATTAAGGTGGGCCAGGTCAACGACTTGCTCAATACGGCATCATCGTCGCGCCTTTCGGAAGAGGATGCGGCTACGTTCATGAACAGTTTCGACACGGCTTTCCTCGACCTATACCCCTCGTTTGTCGACGAATTCAACGCTCTGCTGCGGACCGACGAGCAGATTGTGCCTCCACACAAGGGACGGCTCACCACCGAACTGCGCATTTACGCTTTGATAAGGTTGGGCGTCAAGGAGAGTTCGGAGATTGCGGCATTGCTCTTCTATACTCCTCGCACCATCTACAACTATCGCTCTACGATAAAAAGCCGTGCCATTAACCGCGAAACTTTCGAGTGCGACGTCGAGCAGCTGTGCCGTGTAATACACTCCTGACAGCAATGTTCGGCACATGCAAATATTGTACTGACGGTTTCACACTGTATCAGAAGCGACTTGAAAGAGGCACCTTCGAGATACCCTATTTCAATACCGGCAAGAAGGCTTGCGTAATGCCCTCAAGACCTTATCCGCTATAATGAGCGGAATATCGTTGAGGTCTGTAAGATATCGCAAGAGGTTGAATATTGACAAAACTTGAGCGATATTTTTTAACGTGTATATACTAGCATCGCGGATACGCTTACCATCCAACAGTGTATGCTGTCCCACACATATCTTATTTTCTCTATCATTTGTCTTGGGGCATGTTTGGAGAAGTCGTTCTCGTAGGTTGCAACTAATTGTTTCTGCACGTCGTCAACCTCGAATAAGTCGTGAGTGTCCAACCATTTTAATATAGCAGAAGGCATTCCGCCAATGACTAAGTATTTCTTCTGATAGTCAGTAAGTTTCTCTGTGAATGCAGCAAGATCGCGGTTGCCATCCCTCAATATATAGTCTAACAACATTTCCTCGCCATTAGCAAGCAGAAACTCACGGAATGAGTATCACATTTTGGACACGACTTTTAACTACATTTATCACATTTTTGGCACGAGTTTGCGTGTTTTGCTGCAAAATATGTAAGCTTGTTCTTATGTAATTTATCTTCTATCACTCCATATCCCCAATGTCACCAAATAATTATCTCTCAAAGACAAAACCATTCTTTCTTTGCATATTTAGATAATTCTTCTTTGTCATTACAAATAATTCTATTAAATTTGCATGTGTCAACCCTATGTTGGTTTATAATCGACGTGACGGAATGAATATTCAACCGTGCTAAAAGTCCAATGTGGCTTAGAGGGTGGCGACATATATACATAAAAGGCGTTACTGACGCTTTGATTTTGACGTGTTGGAACTTCGCAACTTCAAACTATCTGTCAAGAGCAAAGCAACGGGAACGCCCCAAGGGGTGTATTATATTTATGCACTTGGTGTCGCTATGCGCAGTTTGTGTGTGGCGCAACAGGTCGTATTATATATTTACATCGGCGTGGGGCTTTCAGCGTTGTACATTGAAAGACTATATTTCTTATTTGTTACCTACTTGATTAT
>ERZ1023641.139-NODE-139-length-27534-cov-35.710907_pt1 | contig 27534 bp, 24 predicted proteins | sample MGYA00380335_ERZ1023641 | MGnify/ENA primary metagenome ERZ1023641 (study PRJEB33179, sample SAMN07448970) | human gut metagenome | biome: Human-gut; feature: Human associated habitat; material: Faeces | host: Homo sapiens | place: India: Bhopal | collected... | reverse complement strand
TTTGTACAGATTCAATAAAATCATAAATCGTGAGTTAATTTAGTTTGAGTAATGACGCAAAGATAGCTACCGCGGAATTGCCGATCCTCGCATCGCCAACCTCTCTGATTGACAATGCAAAGATACGACAATTCTTTGGCTCAATGTCTGCCTACGGCTCTTATGTCCGCTAAAGGCATGATAAATATGGATAAAATGACAATACTATGGTTCGCCTAGGTAATAGGTGATGAGAATGACCTGTTTGCGGCTCCAATACTTCGCCGCTTTTTTGGTATGGCATTCCTCCAGGCATAGCTTCAACTCGCTGATGTTGTCTATCCATCGGTTCAGTCGCTTCAAGGCTGCCGATGGGGCACTCTTCGGGAAGTAGAGCATCGCCAGCTCCGACTTCCCATAACTTCTTGGTTCTATTTCCATTCGATTTCAATTTTAGATAAGACACAGAACAAACTCTTCTAGTCACAGAGAAATCTCTGCTAGTCACAGAGAAATCTCTACTAGTCAGAGAGAAATCTCTGCTAGTCAGATTTATTTGTCATTCGGATTGTAGAAGGAGTCGGTGTTGATTTCCGCTCCATCCTTCTCGATGACGAGCCAGCCGTTGCCCTTCATCTTGTGTACTTGTCTGAATCCCAGTTGCGACATCACCTTGCCGATATTGTGGTTGTTCAAGTTCTGGCGAAGGGCAGGGTTGCTACCGATGCGCTCCAGTATCTCGGCACTATAACGGAAGCGGATGAACTTTGGGTCGGTGTCGGGACGAGGCACACGATAGAAACGCAAAATCTGCTCCTCGGCATAGTTGGCTACCATGAAGAGTTGGTTGTGCTTGCGCATCATCTCGATGTCGTCGGGAGTCAACCAGAACGTCCAGTTGCCCTTCTTCGACTTCTTGCGGTCTGTCACCTCCTTGCCTAGTGCCATCGCCTCGGCATAGATGTGGTCGTAGTCGATAGGCTCCTCCAACGGACTCACGATGCTCTTCACCACCCAAGGCGAATAACGGCGGTTCTCCTCATCGGTGATAAACTCACGGCTGTTGCTGGTTCCACAGAAACTGCCACGATGGGTCAACTCGCTGCGATACTTGTCGTAAGGACGACGGATGGAGAAAACCAATTTGGTGATGGCGCTCTTGAAGGCACTCTGGTTTTTGCCGAAGATGGTCTCAAACTCGTCCAGGCAGACGAGCCCCTTGCTGGAGCACGCCTCCTGGAAGTCCTTGTCGGTATAGTTGGCGGTGGAGTCGTTGATGAAGTACTGGCGGAGGCAAGGAGGGAGGAGGTAGGCGAAGAAGGTGGTCTTGAAGATGCCACCCTTGCCCACGAGAATCAGGATGTTCTGGTTCACCACCTTGAGCGTCACCCATGCCACCACCATCGCCACGAGCCATTTCTTGAAGAAGTAGCGAAACCATTCCTGGGTGTGGAAGTGGTCGGGATCATCTTGCACCACGATGCGGTCGGCGAGCTGCTCGATGTAGTCGGGATGTTCACCTCTTACCCAAGGTTTCAGACCGTCGAGATATTCCTGGAAGGGATCGAAAGGCTCGCTGAAGTCGCTGTTGATGATGTCGTGGAGCGAGGAGCAAGATACCCGCAGCCCCTGCTTTGCCATCTCTCGCCAGAGGGAGTGCTCCAGGTCGTCATTGATTACCGTCCAGTGGGAATATTTGCCGCCCAGCACCATCAGGCTCCGGATTTCGTAGGCTCCCGTCACCATGTTGTGATGGAACTCATATCGGGTGGTAAGCCATTGCTGGATGCCGTTGATGGAAGGGCGATGACTCTCCTTCTCGCCGTCACGATAGAAACGCCATGAGCCAAACTTGTCGGTCTTCGAGTAGCACCATTCCATCACCTTGTGGGTATCCTTGTAGAGGGAGCCATACTCCATGTCGGCATGTTGGAGGGCAGCGTCACGGTCGATGCCATAGAGGTTGCAGAGCTTGCCGAAGTTGAGAACGAAGTCGTTGTGGCTCCCCGGCTCAAACTTGTATCCCCATTGCTCCAGCAGGGAGAGGATGTGGGGCAGCGCCTCGTCGATGGTGGGTGCCTTCGGGTTGCCGTTGTTGCTGTTGGCAGTAGCAGAGGCTTTCGGCTTGCGGTGGGCGTTTCGCTTCGAGTACTTCGCCTCGTTCGCCTTCTTGGTGTAGAGCTTTTTGTAGTCGGCAGATTCCAAGAAGAAACCGTGGGCGTCTGGATGGAAGATGGCATTCGGGTCGTAGGCTAGTCCGGCGCAACGAGTGATGTCGGTACAAGCCTTGTCGGGCTTCACCCCCAGCAGTAGGGTGTAGTAGTCCATCGCCTTGTGGATCATCAGGTCGAAGAGCTCGAGGATGGTCACGTCGTCATCGATGAGTTCGGCGTAGCGACAGAAGATGCGGATGCCCTGTCCGCTCACCGTGGTGTATTCGATGAAGACGTAAGGGTCGTGGGCGAGCTTCTCCAGGCACTCCTTCATCTGCTCCTCGTCCAGGTGGTCGAAGTCGAGCATCATGAAGAGGGTCGGCTTCAGGAAGTTGGCGAGCTGTTTGCCATAGCCATCCATCTGAGCGGAGATGGTGATGCCAGGACCCTCAGGCTTGTAGGCATCGGCGAACTTCTTGCTCACGGCGAGTCGCTTGCGGTAGGTCTCAGTGTAGATTTTCAGCATCGGGTCGGAGGTGATGAACTTCATGAGATACTCCCAACTTATCAGCGGATGGCTTTCAGTGGTTTTTAGTGACTTGAAGTAGGAGGGCATGACCGCTGCTTCGTTGGTTACAAGACGATTGTTAGTCTTTTTCATTTTTGTGATTTTAAAGATTTGAAAATGCAGTCGCAATTTTTACGATGCGAGGGCAAAGGTAAGCACTTTTGAGAAATTGAATAGGGGGAAAAATGCCGTATCTACGTATTTTATTTAGGTAAGTTAGTGTTTTAACATGTTTTATTAACAAAATTTTTAATTATGAAGAATTCATTAAAAAAGAGTCAATCTATGATGGCTCAATTTATGGTTGATGCTTTCAACACAGTAAGTTGTAAGTTTTTTTGAACGAAGGTTCAAAAACGGGTGAGCAATGCTTTGGCAAGATGGTGACTGATTTCTTTCAATACATGGCGAAGTTGAAGAGAGAGTCATGCCCTGGTGACAGCAACTATGAGCAGTGCCAGAAATGGCATCTGACTCGCAAGGAGTTGGACGAGGTGTTCCACTTCACTCGTGCCACCCATGAGCATTTGAGCAAGGGGGAGAACTTGACGTTGCAGCAGTTCATGAACGTGTGTCGTGCCATATTCTCAGTCGCCACTTCGGAGGAGGACTGCATGGTGGCGTGGGCGAACATCGCCGAGTTGCTCTTCTTCCAGGGGCATGACGACAAGTTGAAGGTACCGTTGCCATTCCATCGCAAGCCTATGGATATTATCGAGGATATGATTGAGGAGCGAGTGGAGAAAGAGGTGAAGAAACGCCTCTTTCTGGCGGAAATAACGAAGAATACGGATGCCCTGAAGGACTAGTCTGAGTAGGAGTTGTCGATGATGAAGGTATATGAAGTATGAACGTAGCATGTCACCTTATAGCGTTAAAACATAGTTAAAAAGCGTATCTAACATATTGAATATGAACTTTTTATATTTTTGCGCACGCTGTAAATACATAGTTCTAGAGCATATACCTTCATCATCATGCCAGAAATATGAAGTTTGTCGGCGAAAGTTCATGGCAAAGTTCATGGCAAAGCTGGGTGGCACGGGGTGCCATCTACTCATGCCATGGGGTGCTGAGTAGTTACTATTAAAGCGATTCGGCTTAAATAGTCTTAAATGTACAACGTCGTATTTTTATTTTCTGCCATTTCTTGTCTTTTCTCAATAAATTTTCGTATTTTTGCAGTCGGATTGTATAGCCAGACCGCAGTTGTCGCTGTAAGACGAGTTCTTTCATGATAACCGAGTCGGCAGCCTACGCCGTGCTGAGTGTAGTGAAGTCAACCATGACATATCTATACGAAAGCGGGCATTGGGTGGGAAGGCAATCCAGACATTTTGGAAGGCGTTTATCGACGCTGTGTTTAAAACTCTATGTAAATTTAGCAAGTTCACCGTAATTTTGGTCTTGAACGTAGCCAATGGTAGATCATATCGGCGTGGGCTCTGACGTTGTCTGCTCAACCCAAATAGGCAATTGCTAGAGTCTCAGAGAGTTGAATAGACAACAGGACGATTCCACGTCTTTTTTTTGTCGCTCTTTAACGGATTTCTGTCTAGAAAAAAGTTAGCACCGATATGAAAATCGATGAATGGACATCAGAAGATGTACACACCTCAGGAGGTGGGGAATTCCCTCCTTGCGCTGGACTTACCTTCAACGTCCTCCCCGAAGCTCAAAGCACTGTTTCTGCTGAGAGTTCACAAACAGGGGTGTCCACTAGAAATGCACATATAGCAAGTAAGCCTAAAGTACAAAAAGAGGAAGAAATACTTCATTGGTATGCCTTACGTACTACTTATGGTAGAGAGAGAAAGGCATACGACTATATGACAGCCAAAGGCATCACGGCTTTCTATCCTACCATCAAAACGGTAAAACTAATAAAAGGTAAGCGCAAAGTTGTTACCGAGTCACGTTTACCCAATATATTCTTCGCCTATGGTACAGAAAAACAACTCAAAACTTTTGTTTACGACAACGTAAACCTCCCTTTCCTTCGTTTTTATTATCGTCACGTCCACGTTGGTCGCAGAATTGACAAAAGACCTTTGATAGTTCCTAATTACCAAATGGAAAGTCTAAAAATTATCTGTGCTGCCAATACGGATAATACCATCGTATCATTAGAAAAAGTACAGAAGTTCGAGAAAGGTCAGTTAGTAAAGATTGTTGATGGCGCGTTTAAGGGAGTGGTTGGTAAAGTTGCAAGGTGGCAAGGGCAACAGAGAGTTGGGATTGTTGTAGATGACTTGTTAACTGTTGTGACGGCATATGTGCCAAGTGCGTTTTTAGAAAAAATTATATAATTGGGGCAACATTGGTTACTTAAAAAAAGTTGGATAGAAAGTACAATCACAATTACCTAAAGATTATGGCGGTCAATAAAATGGAATACAAACGAGTTCGTAGATATCTTCTATTGATGATCTCTGGCTGTATTATATATTTATTCTACAGTATTATAGTTGTTTATTACGATACTCAAGCAATTAAATCGGGTCCAATTAAGTCATATAAAATAGTGTCAGAACATAGTGGTGCTATAAATACAACTTCATATATCATAGTACGTTATATGAGTAAGGAATACACTGTCACAGTAAGTAGGAAGGATATAAATGACGGGAATCTAAATAAAATTTTATACCATAATAAATGGAATGATACACTTTTTTATGATGAAAAAGAGAGTATATATGATAGTTTGGGATTTCTTTCATTAGGCCTGCTCTCAGTACTTTGCATGAGACTCTATATGAAAGGTTATCATGGAAGTAAGAAATGAAGCTTATTTTTGCCCTTTTGTTCTTGCTCTTGTAGAGGATGCGAGTGGCGGATATCAGGACTTATGTCTATGGTGCTACCTATGATAGCTGGAACCGTGTGCAGACGATGACTTATCCTGATGGTGAAGTGGTGACCTACCATTACAATGCTGCTGGACAGGTAGAGAGCATGACGAGCAATAAACAGGGACGTCAGAGCGTTATCGTTGACAGGATAGGTTACGACAAGGAGGGTCATACGGTCTATACGAAGCTCGGTAACGGCACGGAGACTACCTATACCTACGACAAACAGCGTGAACGTCTGCAGGTGATGAACCTTACAGCGGACGGTCAGACTGTGATGGAGAACAGGTACCAGTATGATGCTGTGGATAATATTCTTGGTATTACGAATGCCGCCAACCCAACATCGCTGACAGAACTCAACAAGGCGAAGTTAGGAGGAAGGAGTTCGCATACGTATGAGTATGACGAACTGAACCGCCTTGTTCATGCCAGTGGTAAGGCTAAGTGTGCTTCGTATGATATGGTGATGTCGTTCGGACGGATGAGTGAACCGCTGACGAAGGTACAGAAGGTGGACTCAACGACGACTGCGAAGTCTTATAACTTTGCTTATAAGTATGAGGACAGTAATCATCCGACAGCTCCAACGCAGATTGGTCATGACCATTACACGTATGATGCCAACGGTAATCCTACGTTGGTAACGAACGACTCTACGAATACTACCCGCGAGATGTATTGGGATGAGGACAACCGCCTGATGGTACTCTCTGACAACGGCAAGACAAGCCGTTACACTTACAACGCTGCTGACGAACGTATCATGAAGAGTTACGGAACGATGGAGGGTGTGTATATCAATGGTGCGCCACAGGGTATCACCTTCCATGAAACAGATAACTTTACGCTCTATCCTGCTTCGATAATCAGCATCAACAAGAATCGCTTCACAAAGCATTACTTCATTGGTTACAAACGTATCGCCAGCCGTATCGGTACAGGCCTGTTTAACAACGTTTACGGACGCAACGGCTCATACGTAACGGCTGGTCAGCAGGATTATGCTGAGCGTATGAATCAGATTCAGAAGCAGAAAGAGGCATACTATAAGCAGCAGGGCATTGCACCTGGTGTACCGACAGAAAAGGGTGCATACGGTGATCCAGAGAACACGGGTGTTGGATATAATGCCGTCCTCACAGAACTCGGCAACCATGATGTGCCACAGGGGTGGATTCAGACTCCACGCCCTAACACCACACCGAATACCAACCCCGGTCCACCTGTAAGCTGGAATGACCCAAGCAACCCTGATGACCCTCAGGCTGGTTACGGCTATATCCCAAACGATACTACGAAAGAAGAAACCTTCTTCTATCACAGTGACCACCTTGGCAGTACGTCTTACATCACTGATGACCACGCCAACATCACCCAGTATGATGCCTACCTACCGTATGGTGAACTGTTGGTTGATGAGCACAGTAGCAGTGAAGAACTGCCATATAAGTTCAACGGCAAGCAGTTTGATGAGGAAACCGGCTTGTACTATTACGGTGCAAGGTACATGAATCCCGTTGCAAGTCTGTGGTATGGAGTGGATCCACTGACAGAAACCTACGAGAATATATCTGCATATATATATTGTCATTCTAGTCCAATTATCTTGTTAGATTCAGATGGACGAGGGGATTATTATACGTCAAATGGTGTTTTACAGGGGAAGGATAAATTCCAAGATAATAAAGCTTACCTTATTGCTTCGGCAACGAAAGATAAGGACGGAAATTTCATTAATCCGAAACTATTGCCAGTGACAAACTCTGTGTTAAATCAATATGCAAATACAGTAGCCCAAGAGTCTTCGGGGGATAAATTAGAATCTTATGCACTTGCAAGTGCAATATCAAATTTAGCTGCCTACAAGAAAAAAAGTATTTCCAAAACTCTTCAAACTGAGGGTATTTACGGATATAGGGACGGCGGAAGTTCTACAGCTTACAAGAAGAATGCAGAATACAGCATGGAAGCAGTTATTAACGCCTTGTCTGGTGGAAAAGATTATTCTAATGGTGCAATAAGATGGGACGGTTTTGATTTGGCGGCTAGAGGTTTCGGTCATCCTAAGCCTCGTATGTCTGGGGTAGATATTAGTGGGCCTAATTTTCTTGCATTTAAAAAAGCTTGGCCTAATAATTTTATAAGTAAGTTTAGTGGAGGAAAATATACTTCTTTTTCTTCTAACTTTAGTTCTGGAAGGCATCCTGCGGATAGTGGAGCGAATAAGGGATATGTATTATATTCTGCCTCTGCTGTGCATGGAAGAACAATGTTTTGGAAAGCAAATTTGAATGCAACTCGAACAGTCATAAGAAATGGACAGAAAAAAGTTGAAACGTATAAGTATTCTTTTTAAAATATGAAATATTATATTTGTACATTAGTGGCAATTATAGCAATTTTTATTGCTAGCAGTTGCAAGGCTCAAAGCAAGTTACCAGATTCTGTTTATCCTGATAGCAACAGCTCTGTTTCATACTGCAAATTAAATGATAGTACATTAAATGTGATGATTACAATAAATCATTATAAATTTATAGATGCGTATTCTATAATAAGAAATATATCATACCATAAATATCTGCCAAGTTACCTGGGTAAATATAGGAATAGTCTCATATTTATTAATGGCGAATCAGTAAATTACAGACTTATAACAGTGTATACATTAATTGATAAGAAAATTGTCAAAGATATGTATGAGATGGAATTGTGTTCTAATAGAAAAGGTCATGAGGAGAAGTATATATTTTTTTATCGTGGATGTCCAATAAGAATTTCCTCCAATATTAATAGAGTGTTATTTAGGAAAATAGCTTCAAAGAGGATGAGAATAAATTCAAAAGATATTTCGTTTATATCGTCGTGCAACAATAGATTTAGACTCAATTTTTTGGATGGAAGAAATATTATTTTGGAATAACGGGTTTAGGCAGCCATACTGGTACATCTTTCTCTACAGCAAACTGATGGTGAACCATCCTGATGCTGGTGAAACGAATATGACCTATGATGCGGCAGGTAACCTCCTGACGAAGCTCACGGCAGAGCTTAGGAAGTCGATATCTGACAAGGGTTACATCTCTTACACCTACGACTTCGAGCGACTCCATGAGGTGCTTTATCCAGAAAACCTCTTCAACCGTGTTACTTATACCTATGGTAAGGCTGGCGATAAGTATAACCGTGCCGGTCGTCTTGCCCTTGTAGAGGATGCGAGTGGCGGTGAAGCCTACTACTACGGCAAGCAGGGTGAGGTGACGAAGACTGTCCGTACAGTCATGGCGAGTGTGGCGGATATCAGGACTTATGTCTATGGTGCTACCTATGATAGCTGGAACCGTGTGCAGACGATGACTTATCCTGATGGTGAAGTGGTTACCTATCACTACAATGCTGCAGGACAGGTGGAGAGCATGACGAGCAATAAACAGGGACGTCAGAGCGTTATTGTTGATAGGATAGGTTACGACAAGGAGGGTCATACGGTCTATACGAAACTCGGTAATGGCACGGAGACTACCTATACCTACGACAAGCAGCGTGAACGTCTGCAGGTGATGAACCTTACAGCGGACGGTCAGACTGTGATGGAGAACAGGTACCAGTATGATGCTGTGGATAATATTCTTGGTATTACGAATGCCGCCAACCCAACATCGCTGACAGAACTCAACAAGGCGAAGTTAGGAGGAAGGAGTTCGCATACGTATGAGTATGACGAACTGAACCGCCTTGTTCATGCCAGTGGTAAGGCTAAGTGTGCTTCGTATGATATGGTGATGTCGTTCGGACGGATGAGTGAACCGCTGACGAAGGTACAGAAGGTGGACTCAACGACGACTGCGAAGTCTTATAACTTTGCTTATAAGTATGAGGACAGTAATCATCCGACAGCTCCAACGCAGATTGGTCATGACCATTACACGTATGATGCCAACGGTAATCCTACGTTGGTAACGAACGACTCTACGAATACTACCCGCGAGATGTATTGGGATGAGGACAACCGCCTGATGGTACTCTCTGACAACGGCAAGACAAGCCGTTACACTTACAACGCTGCTGACGAACGTATCATGAAGAGTTACGGAACGATGGAGGGTGTGTATATCAATGGTGCGCCACAGGGTATCACCTTCCATGAAACAGATAACTTTACGCTCTACCCTGCTTCGATAATCAGCATCAACAAGAATCGCTTCACAAAGCATTACTTCCTTGGTGACAAACGAATCGCCAGCCGTATCGGTACAGGATTGTTTAACAACGTTTACGGACGCAACGGTTCATACGTCACCGCTGGTCAGCAGGACTATGCTGAACGTATGAATCAGATTCAGAAGCAGAAAGAGGCATACTATAAGCAGCAAGGCATTGCACCTGGCGTACCTACAATGAAGGGTGCGTACGGTGATCCAGAAAACACGGGTGTTGGATATAATGCCGTCCTCACAGAACTTGGCAACCACGACGTGCCACAGGGTTGGATTCAGACTCCGAAGCCCAACGCCACACCGAATACTAACCCTGGTCCACCTATAAGCTGGAATGACCCAAGTAACCCTGATGACCCACAGGCTGGTTATGGCTATATTCCAAACGACACTACGAAAGAGGAAACTTTCTTCTATCACAGTGACCACCTCGGCAGTACGTCTTATATCACAGATGATCATGCCAACATCACCCAGTTCGATGCCTACCTGCCATACGGTGAACTGTTGGTTGATGAACATAGCAGCAGTGAAGAACTGCCGTATAAGTTCAACGGCAAACAGTTCGATGACGAGACAGGCTTGTACTATTATGGTGCAAGGTATATGAACCCTGTGGCAAGTATTTGGTATGGGGTGGATCCGATTCGAGAGATGTATGTGGCAAATAGTTGTTATATTTATTGTTTAAATAATCCAATTATTTTTATTGACCCTAATGGTAAAAAAGTAAAAATTGTAAATGATGTAAATCAGGGTTTATCCGTTATAAGAGGAACTCTTCCGAAAAAGCTTAGAAAATTTGTTGCTGTAACAGATGGATATATTGACAAAGGAATGATGGAACAAGGACTTCTAGCTATGGGTGACAATATAAGTGACAACTATCTTTCACTATATGAATTAGTTTCAGATAAAGATAAAACGGTTGAATTTGCTGTTACTTCCGATAAATCGGCTAAAGATAAGAATGGGAATCTTATGTCTCCTAAAGATATACCATTATCTTTTAATGATCCTGTGTGTGATGTGTATTCTGACAATAAACCAGAGCCCCGTGGAAGTGTAGGGTATACATTAGCACCACTATCACATAAATGGACAAAAAATGATGAACTGCAACGAAATCAACTGCAAAATCCCTTATTTTCTGTTAATGGCAATTATAGAGTCGAAGTTAACGGAAGGTTATTGAAATATAGAGAATTAGAAAATATTCTTATACAAGCAGCAGCTCATGAGTTATATAGTCATACTCTATTTATGTTTAGAGGTATAGATGCTTTGCATAATGTGAGTCGAACTGGTGGGAATAGTAATGAAAAGTTAGAAAAATGGCAAAGACTTAGAATGAATGAAGCTAATCAGAATTTTAATAATCAGTAATCTTATTCTTCTTTGTAATGGACAGATATTAGCAGGATGCGTTAGGGACGATTCTCTGACACACCCTCCCTTACTTCATTATAAAGGAATAACAAGAGTTTTAACAGATTTGAAAAATAATGAGGGTACAGTAGATTCTTTACTGAGTATCGTACTAGAAGATAAGCTTCCTATCAATGTTTATGATGGATGCTATATTCGAATACGTATGCGAATCCTGATTCTATCTAATGGAAATGCTAAAGTAAAGAGGTTTTTCGGAAAGATGCCAGCTTACCTACAAAAGGATATAAACAGAATCATCAACCAGATGAAATTTATACCAGCAAAGCTTAAAGGGAAAAATGTAAAATCTGAGAAAACGATATCGATTTTATTAGATTTAACAACCTATCCTTCCTCAATAAGAAAAAACTTATTAAGTAAAAATATTGATATAAATGGATGATAACTATTAAACGATACGAACATTGAATATCAAGAACTTATAAATGTGTAATTGTGGAGAAGGGCTCGGAATGACATTCTTTACCAGAATTTGTATGTATCTTTTATGTAACTTATTGATAAAAATCATAGTTTATAGGCCTTATCGCTTAATAGTTATGAGACACTCTTCGATGCAGCTTGCAATAACTGCGGTGGCAGGTTGGCGCTGGTGGAGGACGCCTCGGGAGGCGAGGCCTACTACAACGGCAACCAAGGCGAGGTGGTAAAAACTGTTCGCTCGGTGATGGTGAGCACCACCGATGTGCGCACCTATGTTTACGGCGCTACCTACGACAACTGGAACCGCGTGCGCACAATGACCTATCCCGATGGCGAGGTGGTTACCTATCATTACAATGCGGCAGGGCAAATAGTTAGCCTTTCGGGCAATAAACAGGGACGTCAGAGCGTTATTGTTGATAGGATAGGTTACGATAAGGAGGGTCATACGGTCTATACGAAACTCGGTAATGGCACGGAGACTACCTATACCTACGACAAGCAGCGTGAACGTCTGCAGGTGATGAACCTTACAGCGGACGGTCAGACTGTGATGGAGAACAGGTACCAGTATGATGCTGTGGATAATATCCTCGGTATTACGAATGCCGCCAACCCAACATCGCTGACAAAACTCAACAAGGCGAAGCTGGGCGGAAAGAGTTCGCATACGTATGAGTATGACGAACTGAACCGCCTTGTTCATGCAAACGGTAAGGCAAAAAGTGCAAGTTACGATATGGTAATGTCGTTCGGACGGATGAGTGAACCGCTCACTAAGGTACAGAAGGTGGACTCAACGACAACTGCCAAGTCTTATAACTTTGCTTATAAGTATGAGGACAGCAACCACCCGACGGCTCCAACGCTGATTGGTCACGACCATTACACCTATGATGCCAACGGTAATCCGACACTGGTAACGAACGACTCTACGAACACTACCCGTGAGATGTACTGGGATGAAGACAACCGCCTGATGGTACTCTCTGACAATGGCAAGACGAGTCGTTACACTTATAACGCTGCTGAAAAAATATGGAAGAATTTGTCTGGTAATGATGAACATCATGATTTAATAAGAAGATCTCCGAAATTACCAGGGTCTAAGTTGTACTATAAAACGGTTTCAGAGTTAATCGGACAAAACAAAAAAATAAAATTCATTTTCAATGATGCTTCTAAATATTACAAAAAACATTATTAAAATCGGTATGATACTTACAAGTATCAGCATATTGGGTTGTTGTAAATCGAAAAGTCAGCATATTTTGTTGCCGATAGACAATGTTAAATATTTTATGCTTGATGTTAATAATGATACAACAACAATTATTGAAAAAAAAGAACAATACTCTAGAGAAGTCTTAAAGTATTATCGCGATCACGACAATGTTTTCACATCTGATTACGGCGGAGATAAAGAACTGCTCATGTCAGTAACTCAGTTATCTGATTCAATATATACAGGAGGGAGATTTAGACGGCATAGGATTCTGATACAAAAAGAAAGTTTAAACTTGTATTCAACTTCAATATTCAACATAGATATAAAGCAGGTTCCCGTAATAACGATTTTCTATGATAAAGCTTATAATGTCAAAGCTATTCGGAATTGGTTGGTTTACACGACCTATAAGCCATAATACTCCCTGAAACAGAGAACTCTGCAATGTTCTAATGAAAACTTTAGATACAATATTGCCAATATCTCTACTACAGCCGATGCTTCATGCGATGCCCTCGGATGGCATACTGAAATTCAGGCTTACGTTCAAGGGAGTAGGCTCTTTGTCCGACGGCATCAGCTGTACCGAGGCCGCGATGAGGGACATCGACAGTGACGGGCATCCCGATATCGTCGTCGCTGACGGAGGGAGGCGGCTCATAGTCTACCGCAACCTTGCGGGCAGAACGAACATGCTGCTGGAGGGCGTATATATCAATGGCGCTCCGCAGGGAATCTCCTTCCATGAGACAGAAGGATTACACCATTTATCCCGCTCCGATCATCACTGTCACGAAGAACCGCTTCACCAAGCACTACTTCATTGGCAGCAAGCGTATTGCCTCAAAGATTGGTACAGGCAGGTTCAGTAATGTTTATGGCATTGGCGGCAACAACATCACGGCAGGTCAGAAAGACTATGCCGCCCGCATGATGCAGATAGAAAAGCAGCGTGAGGAGTATTGTTGCTAGTATGGCGACAGGACATAAAGCTAAAACATTTAATCCTGCAGTTATTGTTAGCTCTACGTTAAAAGGTAATGCAAGTAATGTGACAAATTATATTGCAACATCAATTCCTATAGGTTATAGCCTAATAGGAGGTCGTCTTTCTACAACAAGTATCGGAGGAGATTTTATTACAATAGGGCAAAGGCTATTCGGGATAAAAACTCCAGGCAAATCGGTAAATGTATATACGGGATGGTTTGCAGGTCATGGTATAGACAATTTTTTTTATTATTATTTGGTGAAAAGAAATGAAGAAAATAGTATACTTAATAATTATCTTCTCGTTAGTTAGTTGTATAATACCTTATGTCCATAAAGTAAAGCTAACAGATGAAGATTTGAGTTGGATAACTCATTACAAGATAAATGATAGTATCTATTATGTTTCAAATACTAACGATACAGATACATTGATGGTAAAAGATATTCAAATATGGAATCCTAAAAATACGTTTCCATTTGATTCTGAGGGACATAATTGGATAGAGGTGGGGCATGAATATGATGGTATTGCAAATGTTGATATGAGTTTGTTGCATTCTACCGACACATTCCTAATAAGTTTTGAGATAAAAAGAAATGAAGAAAATGGTCCTCTAACAAACAGTTGCAACTTTTGCGAATGGAGTTGGATAGCTATCCCTATGAATCCTAAAACTCTGGAAATAAGGAAGCGAAAATACAAGGATTGTATTTCTGTAGATATTAAGCAAATGGATAGAAATGAAGGAGATCAACCTCACATTGGCCTAAAGAGTGTGATATGGGATAAAGAAAAAGGATTGGTCCAATATTCCTTGCTGAATGGGATTTCGTACACCATAATATCTGCTCATAAACAATATTGAAAAATGTGTAGTAAAAGGTATATACAAGTGGTAAAGCCAAGCAGGCAAGTTACAGCATGCAGATGACTTTTGAACGCATGAGCGAGCCGCTTACCAAGGTGCAGAAGGTGGATTCCACAAGAACGGCACAGTCTTACGACTTCACATACAGGTATGAGGACGACAGTCATCCTACTGCCCCTACGCAGGTCGGTCACGACCATTACACCATAACTATCCTTTTTAAGGTACTTATGGCAATACTATCTCATTTTAGATAGATTATGATGAAGGGTTGTTGCATTAATAAAAAAGGAGAGAAAGACAATGAATAAAAGTATATCTTTCTCTCCTAGTAAATTTATCTAACCATAATAAACCTATGTCTAATTATAGCCTTCGTTTTGTTTTAAATTTTTATTGATGTTAAGATCATTTTGTGGAATTGGGAAATATCTGTTGTGGGCAGACCATGATCTATGTTCAAATTCATAATACATGTCTTTGTCTACAGGTGATGCAGAAGAACCACTGCCGCGATAGTTTCTTGCATTAGGATCGTTAGAGAGTTTAACTCCTGTAAATGTATGATTTAGTTCTTTTTCTGCTATCCCCCAACGCAAAACATCAAAGTAACGCAAACCTTCAAATGCCAGTTCTACACGTCTTTCTTTACGGATGGCCTCACGAAGTTGCTCTTGTGACACGTCCGCTTTATTTAATCCTGGAAGTTCTACACGTTGACGAATCTTATTAATCGTCATATCCAAAACATTTTGAGTTACTGCGGATGGATTAGCTTCATTTACAGCCTCTAGATAACTCAGCAATACTTCAGCATATCGCATGATTGGTGTGTAGGTATAAGTAGAACCTAGATTGTTTGTTACAGAAGGGTCGCATCCCTTTTTAGGGCAATACCCATTGAATAGAGTGAATTTATTATATGAATCAGCAGAGTTGGCACCTTTGTAACAATCGTAAATGATGTCATTGTATTTTGTGCCAGGATAAGATCCCAATGGTGGCAGGAATATGGAAGCATAAAGGCGTAAATCTCTGTTCATGTATGGATCGTCTTCATTGTAAACACTCGATTCATCAATGCTCTTGCCATCTGTACAGAAATAAGCTTTTACTAATTCATTGTATGGTGCAAATTGATGCCAACCACCATATGCACATTCTGGGTAGAGATACTGGTAGCGTGAGTTGGTAAATTTATCTTTCACACCCATGATACAGAAGATGGTCTCTGGACTATATTCACCGCCAATTTGGAATAGCTTTTCGTAGCTGTCCTTACCATTTCTTGTATCAATTTCATATTGTCCAGAACTGATAACTTGTGAAAGGACATTGGCTGCATCTGCCCATCTATCTTGGGCTTGATAGAGACGACTTAAAAGAGTCAAGGCAGCACCTTTGGTGAAGCGGCCATAATCATCTCCTTCATATTTTTCAGGAAGAATGTTTGCTGCTTCTTTTAAGTCGTTTTCTACTTGCTGATAAACTTCTGCTTGTGGGGTCTGTGAAATGTTATTTGCTTCTGCTTGTGTGAGTGAGGTCAACGGCATTGGCACATCCTTGTAATAGAAAGCAAGATTGAAGAAAAAATAAGCTCGGAGGCATTTTACTTCTGCAACCATTTGTTTTCTGGTATTGTCATTCATTGGGCAATTCTCAATATTGTCCAAGAATGTATTGTAGTTTGCTATCTGATGATAAGCATTTCCCCAGTACCAACGAAGATTTCCATTGGTAGCAACTGTATTGGTACTGGCCATGAGGGTTGTAAAATTCTCTTTTTCTGTACCATTTCCTCCTGCAAAATCTAGATATAACAATCCTTGAGGTGTGGCAAAGTCATCATGTGACCAACCCGTTTGGAAGCGATAGCATCCTACAAGGGCTAATTTGGCATCACTTTCTCCTGTCCAAAAGTTTCCGTTGGAAATTTCTGATGGAGGATTTTTTTCTAACAAGTCTGAGCAACTGGTAGTTAGTGACAGTAACGCTGTTGCTACCAAGCAGACTTTAGAAGCCTTTATTATGATATTATTGATATGTTTCATTATCTTATAAGAATTGTAGGTTCTACTTAAAACTTAACATTTAAACCGAAAGAGATAATCTTGTTGATTGGATAATAAGATGGAGCATCACCAGTTCCGATCTCATTTTCAGGATCCCATCCTTTATAGAATTTATTGAAATTCAAAAGATTTTGACCGCTTACATAGAGATGTAAATTCTGGATTCCAATCTTGTTAACCCAAGCCTTAGGCAATGTGTAACCTAATTGTACATTCTTTAGGCGTAAGAAGCTGGCATCACGAACCCAGTAATCGGATGTCTGTAAATTCGTATTGTTCATGTTGAGTGTCTCCAAGCGTGGATACTCTGCCCATTTGTTCGGATTCTCTTCTGTCCAACAATTATCAGCTTGCCATCTTTGGATTTGTCCACCATTATAGAATGCGTATGCCATGTAGGAGCCGATAAGACGTTTGTGTCCTCCAAGACCTTGGAACAAAGCAGTGAAGTCGAATCCTTTATATGTCGCCGTCAGATTCAATCCAAAGTAAAACTTAGGTGTTGTACTACCTAAGACCGTACGATCATATTGTGCATCTACTTTTCCGTCTGGAACTCCGTCAGGTCCACTGATATCCTTATATTTTACGTAGCCAGGTTTGATTCCCGATTTGCTGATAAGTTGGTCTGGAGCATTGTCAATTTCTGCTTGGTCAACAAATAAACCATCAGTCTTGTAACCATATATAATGCCTATTGGTTGACCGACGATACGTCCATTGTTGATTTCTTCTTTGGCACCATTGGCCAGTTTTTCTACGGCATTCTTAACCCATGTAAAGTTTGGAGATATGCTAAACTGAAAGTCTTTTCCAATATGCCCATTGTAAGTTAGATTTACTTCAATACCTTTATTGGATACTGCTCCGACATTAGACTGACCTACACTTCGTCCCATAATATCTGTTACCTCGACAGGGGCCAAGATGTCAGATGTATATTTGTAGAAATAATCGATAGTTCCACTAAAATGTCCTTTCCACAAACTGAAGTCGAGACCAATATCCGTGATGGCTGTTTTTTCCCATGTGATATCTTGGTTATTATAAATCGCCTGTATAGCACCAGACTGTAGGCTTGAAGGATTACCTAGAGGATAGTTATATCCTAAGCTGTAGGTTTGCTGGTATGGGTAAAGACCAATATTTTGGTTTCCAAGAACACCATAAGATGCACGAATTTTCAGATTGTCAAACAGCTGAGATAAGCTGCTTGATTTCCAAAAATCTTCTTCTGTAACTCGCCAACCGGCAGATACAGATGGGAATAGTCCCCAACGGTGACCTTTGGCAAAACGAGAAGAGCCGTCATAACGGAGGTTTGCCTCTAGGAGATAACGATCATTGAAAGAATAATTTACTCTTCCAAAGAAAGACTGCAAGGCATATTCTTCTAATGAACTATTGTTGCTAGCTGTTGATTTATCACCAGAGCCAAGTTCGTACAAGTAATTGTTTGGGAATGTATTTCTATAACCTTCCAAGCCTTTGTTTGATGATTGTTCAACTGAGGTTCCTGCCAAAATCTTGAAGTAGTGCTTTTGAATTTGCTTTTCATAATTGGCAAGTGCTTCAAATGTTGTATATGTATTATTGGCAGTCCAGATATTTAATGCAGACGGACCGATAGTTTTGTTTTCATCAAAATAGGTCTCTGCTCGATATGCTTTATCATATTTGGTCCAATAAGTAACTCCGGCTTTTCCTATAAGAGATAACCCTTTGATAGGAGTATCCCAAGTTAATTGCCCTGATGCGCTCACATTTCTACTGATATTCTTTACGAAAGATTCACCATTAAGCCATGCTTCTGGACTATAGTTATCTTGATAACCAAAACTGCCATCTGACTTTTTGCCTGCATAGATAGCACCTTCTCTGACTGTGTATCCAATCATTCCATCAATGCTTTGTGGTTCTCCATTTGGCGCATTATATGTATTGTTATATGCATTTATGTTCAAATTGAGATGCAAGCTTTTGGAAAGATTACTTTTCATACTGAAAAGAGCGGTGAAACGTTCGTTGTTAGTATTGGCAGTCATACCTTCTTGGTTTCTATAACCGATAGAAAGATTATAACTCATACTCGTATTGCCGCCTTGTATACCAATATTGTGTTGGTGTTGGAAACCAGAACCAGATTCTAGAAGCCATTTTAGATGGTTTACATTAGGATAATTGTCTGGATCTGAACCATCACGATATTTTTGAATTTGCTCTGCTGTATATGCTTCTTGTCTGCCCATATTTCTCATGGCCATGTTGTAGTATTCTGCATATTCCCAAGATGGCAGAAAGTCTGGAAGTTCCGTTGGAGATTGCCATCCGAAAGAGCCATTATAGGTGATGGTGGTTTTGCCTGTTGTTCCTTTTTTTGTTTCGATTAAGATGACACCATTCGCTGCTCGATTTCCATAGATAGAAGCCGAGGCTGCGTCTTTTAGGAAGGATATGTTCTGGATATCATTAGGATCTACATCGTCCAAACTACCAGATAAACCGTCAATCAAGACTAGAGGAGAATTTCCTGCACTAGAGAAGGTTCCTGTTCCTCTAATCTTTACTGAGGCTCCTGCACCTGGTCTTCCAGAATTTTGTAATACACTCAAACCTGGAGCAAGTCCTGCTAATGCTTGTGCTGTACTTGTAACTGGTTTGTTGGCTAATTCTTTAGCTGATACGGAAGAAACAGAACCTGTTAGGTTTACCTTTTTCTGTGTGCCATATCCTACGACAACAACTTCATCGAGTAGTTCTGTGTTTTCTTTTAATAAGATTTGGAGAGGTTTCCCTGATGTGGCATTTACTTCTTGTGATGTGTAGCCTAGATAGCTAATTACCAATGTGTTACTCTTGTTTGTAGAAATTGTGAAGTTACCATCAATATCTGATACAGTACCATTAGAAGTACCTTTTTCCATGATGCTAACTCCAATTAGAGGTTCTCCTGATGAGTCGGTGATTGTACCCTTCACATCTTTGATTTGAGCTGTGGCAAGACCACAAAAGCTGGAGGCGATGGCTAACATACCCAATCGGCCAAGAGCTAAAGTTTTGAGAGATAACGTCTTGTTCATAATTGTTAGGTTTGTTGATTCTAAGACATAAGAGGGGCTGGCAACTGATTTTCACTCAGTTGCTAACGCTTCTTTTTCTATGATAAAAAATTATTTATTTCTTGATTTTAATGACTGGTGCAATCTTGTCAGAATGCTTAGATGGCAAGGTGACAGTCAAGCCCTCATGGGTGCGACTAAATGGAATCTTTCCATAGCCCAGCAGCTCCACTTGCTTTATCTTCTGAGGATAAAGTGCATTGCCCAATGACAAGGATTTGATGGTGGCCTTTGATTCGTTTGGCCAAGCTAACAATGTCACATAGAGTGCCTTGTTGGTTTGGGTGAAACGTTTTTCTGCAGCAGTGGCATTGGTGTATGAACCTTCATTAAATCCTTGGGCATTAATCTTGATGTCTGAATCGGCAATAGGACCTTCACCAAACACTTTCCAAGGGTGGGTGTCGTAAATGGCTTCTTTGTTGACATTCATCCAAGCACCAAACTCATTCAGGATTTTCTCTTCTTTTTCATCGAAGGTACCATCGGCACGCAATGGAACGCTAAGCAACAAATTGCCATTTTTGCTGACAATATCCACCAATAGCTTCACAACAGAAGATGCTGATTTGTAGCCATTGTTTTGGTATATGGAAGTGTTGTAATGCCATCCACCAATACAAGAACAAGATTGCCAAGGTTCTTCTTGTATTTGGTTAGGGGCTCCGCGTTCTACATCCCATACCAAAGCCTTGCGTTGGTTCTCGTCTAGAATCTTGCCAAACATCACACCTTCTAGCTTTCCTTTATGGGTTGCCATGTTATGGTTATAGAAGTGGGCTGCTATTTTTAAGCCTGCATCACTAATAGGATAAAATGGTGCTACAGTGACATCGAAGTAAAGCAAGTCTGGGTTATAACGATTGATGACATCCAGTGTGCGGTTGTAGAAATTGGTGCAAAACTTTTGACTAGGTAATGTTGCTCCATTTCCCCATCCCCATTGTCTGTGAATCATTCCGTCGGCCCAGCTTCCTTTGCTCATAGGATGATTTTGAGCATATAGGTCTTGTGGATCGTAACCTTCCCACCATTTTCCTTTGCCGTCGGCTTGGGTTAGTGTGCCATCGTATGGTATTCCCATCTTGTCGCCATTGCGGTCATATCTCTGTGCCACTTCATACCAAGTCCAAGCGTGGTCGGCATGTAAGCTCACGCCAAAAGGAAGTCCGTTCTTCTTGGCTGCGGCTGCCCATCCTGCAAGAATATCACGTTTGGGACCCATATTCTTGGAGTTCCAAGGCTGGTATTTGCTGTCCCATAAGTCGAAATTGTCATGATGGTTGCCTAGTGCAAAGAAATATTGAGCACCGATTTTTTTATAGAAAGCCACAAGTTTGTCTGGATCCCAATTCTCTGCCTTGAAAAGAGGAAGAATGTCCTTGAATCCAAATTCTGAAGGATGTCCATAATGCTCTACATGATAGTTATATTCTGCGCTTCCTTCTATGTAGAGAGAACGGGCCATCCAATCACCACTTCCTTCTACACATTGAGGTCCCCAATGTGCCCAAATGCCGAATTTGGCATTCTTAAACCATTTTGGAACCTTATAATTATTTTCCAAGGATTCCCAAGTTGGCTCAAATTTGCCCTTCATCATGGGCTCGTCTTTTTCGGAGACAGGCACTTGATACTCTTGAGCTTGAATCCTGTTTGATAGGGCTAGCAGGAGTCCAATGGTCAATATTGTTTTTTCATAAATTTATTTTTTAGTTATAAGATACTTTTTGTTAACTCTGGTGCAAAGGTACTGCTTTTGATATAATTATCATGGGATTTTTTTAATTTATAATAGCACAATATTGATATTTTAGCAAAAAAGTAATGATTTGTCAGAAAAAATACTTATTTTTGCAAAAACTAATAATGAATACGCAATGAACATACCTATAGAATCTTTAAACTTTCAAATGCTGAATGTGGGTTTGGCACATCATGATGGTGATTGGAACTGGAAAAATGTGGTATCACCATTTACACGTGTATATTTAGTAATCGAAGGTGAAGCCAAATTATATTTGCCAGAAGAAACTGTAGAGTTGAAGCCTGGTTGTATGTATATCATACCTGCTCATACTGTCCATAGTTATGAGTGCAAGGGAAAGTTCTCTCATTATTACTTGCATTTTTATGAAGGATTTAAAAAGGAAACGGATATTTTCGATTTTTATGAGTTTCCTGTAGAAGTTGATGCAGACTCTCTAGATGAGTCTATATTTTATAATATGTGTAATCGTCATCCTGAGGCCAAACTTCCAGCTAGTGACCCCTCTTCGTATGATACAATGGGTAAGTTTATAGATTATGTGCATCGATATAATGAGTTGTCCTTGGATGCCAAGTTAGAGTTGAGAGGAAGTATCTTGCTGCTCTTCTCTCGTTTTGTGAAACATGCTAAAGCAAGAGTATGGACAAAGGATAAGAGGTTGGCTCAGGCACTTAATTATATACATAATAATATATATGAAGAAATAGGTATTGATGATTTGGCATCTATTGCTTGTGTAACCAAGTCGCATTTTATCCGACTTTTTGTTAAGACGTTTGGTATGCCTCCTTTACAGTATATCAATAAGAAAAAGGTGGAGCGGGCAGAATTGTTGTTGATAACAGAAGATTTGCCAATTAAGGAAATTGCTTACGATCTAGGCTATAATGACCACTCTTATTTTATACGCTTATTTAAAAAGGTGACAGGTATCACTCCTATGGCCTATCGGAAAAATATGAGATAATAGTACAATTTTGTCCTATCTTGTAATTAAATAATGCGATAAACTTTGGAGAATAATGGGTATTTTTGCAACCGACTTTAAAACGAATTATTATGAATGGATATAAGCAGAAAAAATACCCTTATCCTACCAAGCGTTATGTACAACGCCTTGACTTGAAGTCGGACGAAGAAGCTATACAGTTATATAGGAAGCTCCATTCTGAAGAATGCCATTGGAAGGAAATTCGAGATGGCATTCGAGAAGTTGGTATCTTGGAAATGGAGATTTATATATCAGGGAATAGACTGGTAATGGTTGTGGATGCCCCTGAAGATTTTAACTGGGATGCTTCTATGGACAAGTTGGCTTCATTGCCAAGACAGGTAGAATGGGAACATTTGGTAGCGAAATTTCAAGAATGCGGTGAAAATGCCACTAGTGAAGATAAGTGGCAGATGATGGAAAGAATGTTTTACCTTTATAAATAAGCATATTTTATGGAATATAGAGAATTAGGACAGACTGGATTGAAATTATCTAATTTGAGCTTCGGCGCTTCTTCTTTGGGTAGTGTCTTTCATGAAACCAAGGAAGAGGAAAGTATAAAAGCTGTGGAAACGGCTTTGGAAGGTGGAATCAACTTTATTGATGTTAGTCCTTATTACGGGCACTATAAGGCAGAGACTGTTTTGGGCAAAGCATTGAAAAGATTGCCTCGTGATAAGTTTTATCTTTCAACAAAGGTTGGCAGATACGGAAAGGATGGCAAGAATACTTGGGACTATAGTGCAAAGCGAGCCACGGAGAGTGTCTATGAGAGTATGGAGCGATTGAATGTCGATTATATTGATATCATTAATGTACATGACATCGAATTTCAGGCTGCTTTGCCTGGTGGATTGGCAAAAGTATGTGAGGAAACTCTTCCTGCCTTGGTGGAACTTAAAGAGAAAGGCATCGTAGGACATGTGGGAATAACTGATTTGCAATTAAAAAACATCAAATGGGTGATAGACCACACTCCCGAGGGTACAGTGGAGAGTGTACTTAATTTCTGCCATTATTGTCTGAATGACGATGAATTACTTGATTATTTGGATTACTTCGAGGAAAAGGGTGTCGGAGTTATTAATGCTTCACCTCTATCCATGGGATTGCTTACTCTGCGCGGTGTGCCTGATTGGCATCCTGCCCCTAAACCACTGGTAAAAGCTTGTGCTGAGGCTGCAAAATTTTGCCAAGATAAAGGTTATCCAATAGAAAAACTAGCGATTCAATATAGTGTGGGCAATCCTCGTATAACTAGTACTCTCTTCTCTTCTGCGAATCCGATGAATGTAGAACGAAACATTGAATGGGCACGAGAAGCACCAGACGCAGAACTTGTGAACGATGTGAAGGCAATCATTGGTGAACAGCAACGAGTTAGTTGGGCAAATTCATAATGTCATTTTATGTAAGACGAAATCATGAATATTATTGATGCGCACTCTCATTTATGGTTGCAACAAGATACTTGGGTAAATGGCAAGAGGATATTGTCCAAGCAAGATGGTAGAAGCATCTTTATGGATGAGGAAGTACAGATGTTGCCTCCATTTATGATAGAAGGTAAGAATACTGCAGAAATCTTCTTGTCTAATATGAATTATGCTCAAGTGGGAGGGGCTGTTGTCGTACAGGAAATCATAGATGGCAATCAAAATAGCTATTTGCAAAAAGTGCAAGAAAAATATCCCAATAGGTTTTTCTGTATGGGAATGGCAAATGATTTAGAAGAGGCTCAGGCAGTATGCCAAGCTGGTTTGAAAGGCATTGCGTTTCCAGGGCATCGTATTCAAACTCCTTTGACATCTTTTTTGCCGATATTCAAGATGATGGAAAGCAAGCATATGGTTTTGTCTATGTGTCTTGGGGAGGATGAGCGACAGATTGGAGAAATGAAGGAAGTCATACAGGAATGTCCGGATTTGAAAGTTGCCATTGGGCATTTTGGGATGGTGACAACGCCAGCCTTTGAGAGTCAGGTGCGTTTAGCTTTGGAAGGTAGGCATGTGATGATTGAGTCTGGTGGAATCACTTGGCTTTTTCATCATGAGTTTTATCCTTATCCTAGTGCTGTCAGAAGCATCAAGCAAGCTGCTGATTGGGTGGGGATGGATCGATTGATGTGGGGAAGCGACTATCCTCGTACGATTACGGCCATCACTTATAGAATGTCTTATGATTTTATCCAAAAGACGAATGAACTTTCTGAGGAAGAAAAGATCATGTTCTTGGGAGCTAATGCAGAAGGCTTTTATGGATTTGAAAATCTTCCGGTTCTTCCCTATATTAAGAATATGTCGGAATAAATGATGAACATTGGTATTGAAAATGAAAAATGATATCCTTATGGCAAAAAGTAATCAAGTAGCTTTGGGGCTTATTTTCTGCTTATTCTTTCTATGGGCAGTGAGCAGTAATCTTTTGCCTACCATGATTAGGCAATTGATGAAGACTTGTGAGTTGAACACTTTTGAGGCTTCATTTACTGAGAGTGCATATTGGTTGGCTTATTTTGTTTGCCCTATACCAATAGCTATGTTCTTGCGGCATTTCAGTTATAGGGCAGGCATTGTTGTCGGATTGTTATTGGCGGCCATCGGTGGATTGCTATTCTTTCCTGCAACCATGGTCAAAAGCTATGCCGTTTATCTTTGTGTGTTCTTTGTTATTGCCACCGGCATGTGCTTTCTCGAAACGGCAGCTAATCCTTATGTAACAGAACTGGGGGATTCTGCTACAGCTACACGCCGACTCAATTTGGCGCAATCTTTTAATGGATTGGGGGCTTTCATCTCTGCCATGTTTCTTAGTAAGTTGGTGCTTAGTGGGAAGAGCTATACGAGGGAATCTTTGCCTTTGGATTATCCTGGCGGTTGGGATGGCTATATCGAGATGGAATCCAATGCGCTGAAAATCCCTTATCTCCTCTTGGCTTTGGCACTTATATTTGTTGCGGTGTTCCTCTTCTTTGTTAAGCTTCCCAAGGTGGCAGGTGAAAATGAAAGCAAAAGTAAAAAGAAAAAACTGATAGATTTTAAGGTCTTACGTTATCCTCATCTTTCATGGGGTGTTGTGGCGCAGTTCTTCTATAATGGAGGGCAAACGGCTATCAATAGTCTCTTTTTAGTGTATAGTTGTACGTATGTGGGACTAGATGAAGGTATTGCCACCACATTCTTTGGATTGTACATGTTGGCATTTCTGCTAGGAAGATGGATTGGTACCATGCTGATGATTAGTTTTAGCCCTGGCAAGATGTTGTTGATGTATGCAATAGTCAATATGGTGCTTTGCCTTGTTGTGACTTGCTGTGGTGGTATGATAGGCTTGTATGCCATGTTGGGAATATCCTTTTTCATGTCAATCATGTATCCTACTCAGTTCTCTATGGCGTTAGATGGATTGGGTGAGCAAACTAAGTCAGGATCTGCATTCTTGGTGATGGCAATTATCGGAAATGCGTGTATTCCTCAATTGACGGCATTTTTGATGCATCGTCTATCTGATATTTATCAAGTTGCTTATTTCGTACCTATGCTATGTTTTGCTGTATGCGCATGGTATGCTTATCATTATAAACAATTGAAAAGTAAGAGTAATCATTTATCAAGTAATCATTTTTAGAAAGAGAAGTATATGAAAGCAATACAGATTTCTCATTCACAAGAGTTGAATGTTATAGATATAGAGTCACCTCAGGTTCCTGGTTATGGCGAAGTTCTCCTAGATGTTGATTATGTGGGCTTTTGCGGCTCAGACATCAATACTTTTATGGGACGTAATGGTATGGCGTTAAATCCTGTAATTCCTGGACATGAGATTGGGGCAACAATTGCTGCAGTAGGTGATGGTGTGCCAGATAATCTGCGTGTGGGAATGGTTGTCACTTGTAATCCTTATACTAATTGTGGTAAATGTGCTTCTTGTCGCAATGGAAGAGTAAACGCATGTGAGCATAATGAAACATTAGGGGTACAGCGTAATGGAGCCATGAGAGAGCAAATGGTGATGTCATGGGAGAAAGTGATACCGGCAGGTAAGCTTACTACTAAGGAATGTGCTTTGGTGGAACCTATGAGTGTGGGTTTTCATGCGGTGAGTCGTGGTCAAGTTACAGATATTGATACGGTGATGGTGATAGGATGTGGAATGGTCGGTCTGGGAGCTATTACTCGTTCTGTCTTGAGAGGTGCCACGGTTATAGCTGCCGATTTGGATGATGAAAAACTGAAGTTAGCGAGTCAATTAGGGGCTACATATACTGTCAATACGAGGATGGATGATGTACATGCAAAATTGTCTGAAATAACAAATGGTTTTGGACCAGATGTGATTATTGAGGCAGTAGGTAGTGTTTCTACTTATCAGATGGCGATAGATGAGGCTGCATTTACTGGGCGTGTGGTTTGTATTGGTTATGCCAAAACAGATGTGTCGTTTACTACAAAGTATTTTGTTCAAAAAGAGTTGGGTATTCGTGGTTCTCGTAATGCAACTCCTTCTGATTTTAGAGCTGTAATCCATTATTTGGAGCGTGGCGAATACCCTATTGATAGATTTATTACTAAAGTAGTAACACCTAATGAAGCTTTTGGGGCGATGAAATGGTGGAGTCAAAATCCAGGAAAGGTGTTTCGTATATTAGTGGATTTCTCTTGATATTTGTGCGCAAGCGCATCCGTACGTGCTTACGCCCGTTTGCGCGCACATATATATAAATGTTTTCCGTCTCAAAGACGCTACAGTTTTATGTTTAACTATTAAAATACTGTTAAAATACAAACTTTTTTCTCGAAATATTTGGTGGAATGGAAAATAGTTAGTACTTTTGCACT
>ERZ1023641.132-NODE-132-length-28469-cov-11.161575_pt1 | contig 28469 bp, 53 predicted proteins | sample MGYA00380335_ERZ1023641 | MGnify/ENA primary metagenome ERZ1023641 (study PRJEB33179, sample SAMN07448970) | human gut metagenome | biome: Human-gut; feature: Human associated habitat; material: Faeces | host: Homo sapiens | place: India: Bhopal | collected... | reverse complement strand
TAAGTTATTAAGTATCAATGTGTTGCCGAGGTACAAACAGGGCTTCCCAAGCCCGTGAGGCGGGTTCGACTCCCGTATCTCGCTCAAGTATTGATAATCAGCAACTTACATCATTTTTCATCATAAAAAACATAGCAAAATCCACTATTTTTGCTTACAAAATAGGTACAAAAACGTGCATAATATGCGCCAAAATAAGTAATTTTGTGAGTAATATGTGAGTAAAATTTAGTTGTGAGTAAATTGTGAGTAAAATTGTGAGTAAGTATGAATAGCATCAAGACATACGTTGAAGGAAAATCTCTCAAGGTTTTCTTCATCATTAATTATCACGGAAAGAGATTCCAAGTATATACTGGTATTTCAAGTACGGTTAAGTTCAGCGGGATGGTCTTCCCGAAGAATGTCCCAAATGCAAGAGCTAAGACGGCTGCACTGGCAAGGCTGTTTTCATCAGCGGAAGAATACATCTATATGAACAGTAATCTTCCTGCGGCAAGAATGAAGGATGAATTAAAGGCCATCATCAGCGGAAGAGCTTCGACTGTAGAGAAGAATATCCTCTACTATATCGACGAGTTCATTAAAACCAAGACAAAGGATAGTACCAAGGAAATATTTCTAAGAACAAAGAGGAGGATTGAAGTTTTCGATGAACATGCAAGCTTCGATAATATCGACAGGGACTGGCTTGAAAGATTCCAGGCACATGAGCTCCTGAAGGGCCGCAAGAGCGGTGGAATAGCCATCGACCTCAGAAACATACGTACTATTTTCAACTGGGCCATAGATAACGAAGTTACAACCAAATACCCTTTCCGTAAGTTCTCAATCAAGACAGAGCGTCAACGGTACCTGTATCTTAGTGCCGATGAAATGAGGAAGTATCGTGATTTCCCTGTAGAGCCTTTCATGGAGAAGTATCGTGATATGTTCATGCTCGGATTCTACCTAATAGGCATCAATCTTTCTGATCTGCTTGAACTCCCTGCCGACTGCATCAAGAGAGGGCGTATCCAGTACAGACGAAACAAGACCGGCAGACTCTACGACATCAAGGTTGAGCCGGAGGCGATGGAAATCATCAAGAAGTATAAGGGAAAGAATCATCTCCTGTGTATTCTTGATGACGGCACGAAAGAAACGAGTTTCCGCAGAACGCTTGGAGATTACTTGAAGAGAATCGGGCCAACAGAGATGAAGAAGAATAAGCGAGGTGCTCTGATCAAGAAGAAGATAAGTCCTCTACACAAGGATATAGTTTGGTATACGGCAAGAAGAAGTTGGGCAACCATAGCGGCAGAACTCGACATTCCGAAAGACACAATAGGCAAAGCGCTTGGTCATAGCGAGTGGGACTCATCGACAACTGACCTTTATATTAAATTCGACAACAAGAAGATAGACGAAGCCAACAGAAAAGTCATCGACTATCTGAATAACGGTTAACATAGAAAATCCCCACGTCATCAGTAAAATGGCGTGGGGATGCTGTAATCTACTTGGTTGTCATCATCATCTGAGGAACATTCCCGTAAACAGGGAGGCGGCCATCCCATTTCTCAATCCACATCTTTTTCAAGATAGCAGGAGTAAGGGAAGCTGTCTTGAGTTCGTTGGCCTCACGTTCTGCACGCGCCTGTACGAGCATCTTTTCCGCCTCTGCCTTCTTGACCGCAACCTCGTTGAGTGCTCTCTGTGCCTCCTGGATAGCCTTGTTTTTCTGATTAACGGCCTCCACGATGGAACTCGGATACTTCAAGCCTGATGTCAACTGCTCCAGATGAAAATGCTCCTTAGCAAGAGCCTTACTAAGCTGCGTCTCGATGGCGCGTTCAACAAGATCCCTGTTGCTGACAATCTGGTCGGTTGTGTACTTGTTGAGCTGGATACGGAAAGCATCTTTCACATAGTTGAATAAAGTTCCGTTCACAATATCCTTCAGTTCCTTGCGGTACTTCTTGAATACTCTCGGAGCATTACCGTCAACCATCTTAAGTGACACGGTAGGATCTACGGTAAATTCAGAGCCATCCTTGGCGTTGATGGTGAACGCAGGGTAGTCGATGGTCTGAACGAACGTTGGGTACTCATAGACCTCCTCAGTGAATGGATTGTACCACACGCGGCCAGTAACGAGGCTAACGTCATCAACACCCTTATCGGTGCCATAGAGGTTCACCAGGATCCCCTCAGAACCTGCGTCAATGCGCTCGCTGCAAGAAGTTAAACACAGCGCTGAAAGAATCAGCGACAACATGAACACGAATTTAATCTTTTTCATCTTTTCTATTTTTGAATGTTAAACAATCTGTTGCGATGGAAACGAGAAGCCATATCAGGAGGATGGCTACGCTTAAGATGTTCGTCGTTGTGTCTGCCTTGCTCACTCCCCTGAGCCCGACATCTACGACCATGAGGGTTATTACAACCCACGCCACGAATGCAGCGATTTTCCATTTAATTTTCTTCATTGCGTCTATTTTTTATTTATGTATATAACACCTCTATACCCATTTTGCCCACCTTAAGATTCCTCATACTTGCCATGAACTCTTGCGTGACAATTACGACATAGCACCTTAACGTCGTTGCAGGTATATTCCCATGGTAGCAAGCCTTTCTTGTAGCCTACGTGGTGAACCTGCAATCGCTCCGTAGAACCGCAAATCTCACACTTATGTCCACGAACAGCAAATACAAACTGTCTGAATGAAAACCAGCGAGGATCCTGCAAGAACTCGTCGTAGTTCATTCTTACAGCCTTTGTCTTCGCATTAGTTATCCTTCTTCGGTATTTCTGCTTGCTTTCACGTTTTCTCTGCTTTGGAATGCCGAGGAGAACTGCCTGGTCGTTCCTTCTTCTTTGACTCACGACACTATTTCTGGAATCAACCAATGCTGTCCACGACTTAGTACGAACACCCTTTGCGGTGGTCCAGTCCCTATTCTCGAACTCTTTATAGAGAGCAAACGGGTCAATATCATACCCCTTTTTCTCTACATAGTCACAAAACTCCTCCAATGATGGAGTATCTCTAACAATATCTTTTTTCATAATCTCTACAATTTATGACGTTAATATTCTTTTTGAAAAGGCTCAGGTCCGCTCCACTCGAAGTCTCCCTCTGCCACTACTATTATTGTATGTTACTTTTTACCCATTACCATTTTTCTCTCAATTTTCTTCTGATTAGAACCACTTTTTGCCTTCGAAATCTGGCTCTTGAGAGTCTTGTATTTGTTGGCACATCTTAGTTGTCCTTTTCTGTATTTTGCAGAGATGATAATGAGTGTTCCGTCCGCTGTTCGGAAGCTCTGGTTGTTTGTGCATAAGCACGCATCAATGTTTGCTTCCTTGCATTGGATTATCTTTTGTACTGCTCCAGACTTTACGAGAGACTTGACGGCTTTTCTCGCCTGATATAACGTACCGTTAATGTCTTGTGCCATCTTGGCGTTTGAGTAACTTCCCGTGTACTTCTCATCGAATGGTTTCTTCAACATACGAGCTTCCATCTTGCGGGCGTTGCGTACACATTTAATCGAGTGCCCGTTAACAGCTCTACCATGCGTATTGATGACTTCTTCGATAATATTAATCTTATTACTCACGACAACCTTGCGCACAAGACCCTTAAGGTTCGGTAGGCTGAGTTTGCTTATTTCCCCTCTTCTTGTCTTGTAGCTATAATTGTAACTCTCGTGAATCTTGTTCGCTATGATTCTTCTCACACCGAACTTGTTCATATCTATACGGCAATAACCGAACTCAATAGCAGAATTCAGGTATCGCTTGAAATCCTTCTTGTTGAAACCAAGAGCATTCGCTGCCTGGTTTGTTGTTCCAAAATGAAGGTCTGAAGAACGGAACAGGAACTTTATCTTAAGGGCAAAGCAGAACGCCACCAAACGATTGTCATCGCTCAGTGCAATCTGTGCCTGCTTAATTCCTATTCTGATATTTTTCATTACCTCATTTAAAATTAAAAACTCCAACGAACCAGAGGTAGAGGTTAGTCCGTCGGAGTTTACATTTTGGCATATATTATCGCTCATACGGTTGCCAATCCGAATAGCGTTTATGATTCCTTTCGTACTTACTACTCAGCCTCTACACCTTTCACTTGCATTGCAAAAGTACAATATCTTTCTATTCCGTGCAAGAGTTTAGTTTATAGTGTAAACCAAGCTCGTTTAAGTAAAGAATATGGACAAGCATTTTGAATACACTGCTGCACATATCGTTTTCACGTGATGTGAAATTTTAAAATCGAGAGATTAATTAAAGTAAGTAAAAATAACTTTTAACTTATTTTAGTATTGTGATGTGCTTTTCAATGTGTTTTCCTGATTTTTTTTTAATAAAAAGCCGCCTATCCGTAAGTAGATAAGCGGCTATGTCTTTACTATTTGTCTGTATCGAATCGAAGTCCTTGCTTTGCCTCCTCCGGAGAAGAGACATCCTTCTTCAGAAGGTAATGTATGTGTCCGTCATAATTCAATTCGGTAACGAACTGCCACCCTCTCGCTGACATGTAGTTGAGAATGTCTGTGAGGTTGTTGAACTCAATCTTCTTTCCCTCCTCGTTACGAAGGGCTACATGCTGCTTCTGCTCGCCCCATTCAAGTTCCAGTCTGATCTTCATCGCCAGGTTGTACGTACCGCTTATTGTACAGTAGTAAGGATGCTTCTCTTGCGCAATAGACGATGCTGTTGCCAAGATAAACAATAACAGAAACAAAATCTTCTTAATATTAGTTGACTTAATCATCTTAATTTTATTAGTCACTTATTATCAATTATTTATAAATTCTTGTTTATTGTCGCTTGCATATTGCTCGCGAATGTACCTACGTCGTTCTGTAACGTGGGTCTTTTTCGTCAACTTCATCCCAAGTCGCAGGTACGCCATCGAACTTTCCTTTCTCTTTGTTTTCAGGTGCGTATTTTTCCCTTAGCGCATGAACGTCGTTTGTCATTCTCCATACCTTGAAGAACAATATGATGTTCAATATTGCGCACACGAACACTATTATATAAATAAAACCTTCCATAATCTTAATGTTTAAATATTACACTTCAATTCCGTTATCAGCAAGGATCTTCCTGAGAAGACGAATCTCACTGTCTTTTGACCTTATTATTTCATCCTTGGCATTGATGAGCTGCATGAGCTCCGGATGCTTGTCTTTAAGCGACACCTCTTCCCGCTCTTTGGCTCTTTCTTCTCCAGTTTTGATATTCTGGTTGTTGTGATGACCAAACATGCTCGCTATTACGGATGTCGGCGAGTTCGGGTTGTCTTTTGCATGCTGGATAGCTTGTTCTATTTGCGATTTTATTAGGTCATCGCTTATGTGAATGCCTGGATAACTACCAGACATTCTGTTCAGCTCTCTCGTCTTCTCCTCCAACTTCTCTGGTAAGTACATTGGTCCGATGCCGGTTTCGAGCCATTGGTCGTTAACTAACAATGAGTGCTTCATCTTGCTTATGTCAACCTTGGTGATAGCAACCCTGCCGTCGAGCTTCCTGCCGATATTACTTATATCGGTCACCTTCATGAACTGCTGCTTGTTAAGCTGTTCGCACCTCATTACTTCCTTCAGTCTTTCTTGAAGTCCTGCTACACGATTTTCTGTTACAGCCATACGCTTTTAGTTTTAAATATGTAACTAAAACCGCCTAAAATGCTAATAAAGGTTAATGGTACAAGAAAAGCGTGTAATTTTTTTGGTGATTACACGAAATTCATGTACCTTTGCACTCGTTGACGGTCAAGTAACCAACTAAGCCGTTACAAACGGAGGCTTGAGCGACCGAAAGTACGTACTTTACATTGACACTGCAAATATACGACTTTTTTTCGTAAACCTCCAAATTTTAAACGAATTATTTAAGTAACAAAGATGAAAAAAGTTGCAAGAATAACAAAACAGGACATATTGGACATCAAACCAGGAAAATTTGAAGTCTTTCTGCTTGAGTCCGCAAGAGCAGTTCGATCGGCAGTTACATACGCCTATCAGCTTGCTCAATACGAAGATTTGCCGAAAGGGGTTCTTAAATACTCAACCTCGGCAGATTATAAGAACCATACAGCGATTATCACCGCTGTTCCGGTTGAGAAGTAAACTTAAATATGTAAGGCATGAACGAAATCGTATTTCGTGGTACAAACGACCAAGCTATGACAAGCAGCTTGTTGGTGGCTAAAGAGTTTGGAAAGGTTCACGCAAAGGTAATGCGTGATATTGAAAACTTAAATTGCTCAGAGGAATTTCGACTTGCCAATTTTGGCAACTCCTCTTTTAAGAACGAGCAAGGCAAAGAGTTTCCGATGTTTACAATGACTAAAGATGGCTTTTCATTCTTGGTTATGGGCTACACAGGAAAGAAGGCTGCTCAGTTTAAGGAGGCGTATATAAATGCTTTCAATAAGATGGAGGTCGAGATACGTTCTTCGGTTAAGCCAAAGTCTCAGCTTGAAATTCTTCAGATGTCCATCAATCAGCTTGTAGAGCAGGAACATCGCCTATCAAGTGTTGAACGTGATGTTGCAGAGACAAAGAAGGAGATTGCAGAAATGAAGCAGGAGCGTATTAAAAATGGAAAGCTTCTTTTAGAGGCTGAAGTATCGGGCAACAATGTTCCTGAGATTTCGATGCGCAACAAGATTCGTAGGCTGGTTAACCAATATGCCGCTGCAACAAATACAAGTCAGCGTGACATTTGGCACGATATCTACAATAATTTATACTATGCTTATGGCATTAGTATTAATTCGTACAAGGATAAAGATTGCAAAACGAAACTTGATATTGCTGAAAAGCATGGCTTCCTTGGAAAGATGTTCGATATTGTATCGAAGATGGTTGGACACGTTAATGATAAATGAGATATGGCAGGAAAAGAAATTTTTGCAAATATAGCTTGCTTTGGAAGCAAATTCTTTCATTCTATATATATGCTGAGAGATTCCAAAGAATACAAAGATGTAGAGAATAAAATGTTTGATTCGTTAGACATTGGTTCTGTAACTGACAACAATGTGTCTGTGAGAACTTCCACTATTACGATACAAGATGAAGGCGAAAATCCTGTAACTCGTGATGTGGTCGTACTGAACGTTAATGATGCCTGTGATAAGGAAATAGAAGTGTTTCTTACTAAGCAGGACTGTATAGAGTTGATGGCATACCTTTCAGCAGCAACGTTTGCATTAAGAGATTAAGCCTATGCCTCGTAAGAAAGTATCAGTAGAGCCTGTCGAAAAGATATGGCTCTCCACAAAGGAGTTCGCCAAGTATATCGGTATGAGTACAGGATATATACACGACTTGAGAAAGAGCGGTCAAATCCGCCATTGTATGATAGGCAACACAGCGTTTTTCTTGAAAACAGACATAGATAAGATGCTGGAGACGCATAGGGTGTTCTAAAAAGTATGAAAAAAAAAGCAACAAATAATGATTAGTTTATAGGTGTTTGAAAGTTAATGTTAGAATGTTGCCCGTGAGGGTAGGTTTAAAATCTTTTATTGTCGGCAGCGGCCGAAACGGGACTGGTAAGTTGCATTGCCAGTCCCCACATGGACACATAGCTCAGTGGAGTAGAGCATTTCCCCCCTAAGGAAAGGGCCGCAGGTTCGATCCCTGCTGTGTCCGCAATGTTTGCTTCGTTGATTTTTGGATGCAAAGCTAACGTCCTTTAAGCTTATAAAGTAGGTAGCTCGGGCAACTACAACCTTGCATCTTTTTTTAACAATAGCAAACAATAGCTCTTTGGCTTAATGGTTGACAATATAGTATGCGTGGAAAAGAAGTAACTGGATAGCGCAATGAGCGCCGTGACCTGGCGAAAGGACGCACGACATACGAAAATCCAGCTAATTTCTGCATTAAGTAGTTTGACGAACCGCATCGGAAAGAAGAATTGTCGATGTAGGCACATACGAAAATAATGCAGTCTGGTGAATATATTATAATGAGTTCACATCACTCGTAGTTCATATATTCAAAGAGGCACGTGGTGTACGAATGTCACGGTTAGACAACCCAATGATACCTTATCTTATCGTCTGACAGGAATTGGTGTAACTCCAATCGTGTCCTCCACTCTTTTGTTTGTTTTAGATAATTTATTCATTATTTTACACCACTTATCTGTGAAGAAAGGTGGTGTTTTTTACAGCGGAATAGTAGCAGTTGGTAGCTCGTCAGGCTCATATCCTGAAGGTCGGTGGTTCGAGTCCACCTTCCGCAACGAAATTTATTGCACATGTTAATTTTGCTCGTTAATGGCGCCAGGCGTGGCGTTCTTATTTTTTTAAAATGAATATTAGTTTAATGGCTCTGCTCTGTCTGTGAAGACAGAGCTCTGTTTTTAAACCTTAAAGCAATTAGGTAATGCGCTTGCGTTACGTGTTATGCAAGAGAAGAAGGCTCGATACCTTCTAAGGTTACGAATAGATCATATTTCTATTTTGTAGTTGTTGGTTATTATTTGAATGGGAACGGAGGTCGTAAAAAACGCACGGCCTCCTTCCTTTTCCCAAAACAAGAAAAAAATGAAAGTAATATACACAATAAGAGTTAAGAAAGAGAATATAAACGAACTCTCCAAGCTTGAGGCCGTAGAGAGAATATTCAATAACGAGAAAGGCCGAATGGTAGTTCTTCTCAAACAGGATTTCACTGACGGAAAGAGAGAGGTCGCCGAGAACGACTATATTGTTCAGTGGAAAAATGGGAAATACCAGAGGTTCGGAGCTGTTGCGTTCGATAATCTTTTCAAAACGCCAAGTGAGGAGGGCAAACAATGGCGATAAAACGGGTAATGAACAGAAAGGTCCAGTACGAAGGGCTTGAGTTCGACAGTAGTAAAGAGCTTCGTTACTACATTCTTCTCCTCGATGACAAGAATGTCTCCTGTATTCACAGACAGGTTAGGCTGTGTCTTATCAAACCTCTGTACGTACTCGTGCCAAAGGCTCTCAAGACAAAAGTAAAGTGGGTCAAACGAAGCCTCGTAAAAGGGCATTACTACACGGCAGACTTTGTTTTCTTCGAGAACGGCAAGCTCGTCATCTGCGATGTTAAGTCAGAATATACGTCTAAGCTTCGCGAGTTCTCCATTACGATGAAGAATTGCATATCGCTTATCGTAAAGCATAATCTCAAGCGACATCACGGTGAAGCTAAGGTGATATTCCGAAAGGCGATATACAAAAACAGCAAAACGCTACGTATTGTCGATTATCCTTCGGATGGCGAAAAAGTCATATACGAATAACGTGATTATTTAACCATATACATGACTTTACTTGAATCATTTTTTGACAGTAGCCGCAGTGATGCGCCTGCTGTTTTTTTATTCATTCAAAAAGCCTATGAAAATTATTATAGCATCATTTCTGCTTACAGTGATCGTGTTTCTGTTCGCAGCTTTTGTGGCAGTTCTTTTTAGAGTCAGCTCTTTTAAAAACGAAGATGATGGAGAAGGAGTTTAGGTTCAACAAGAACAATGTGTGTCTGAACCATAACGTCATCGAGGTCTGGGAGAACAACAAGAACACAAAGACGAGAGGTGTCATACCCGGGTTCTACATAAAGACAGCCGTCTTCAACGGAAAGTGGATATACGGTTACGATATAACCCTGCATAACGGAGGTATTGGAGAGCCATGTATGCAACGGCCATGCAAAAAAGACTGCAACACCGAGCGTGAAGCTGTATTGGAAGCATGTAAGGAGGTTAGAGAATACCTTCTTGAGCACAAACGAGCCTCAAGTCCAGACTACTCTCATCACGAGATAGACAACTATTCTCCGAAACTCATCAAACTTCTTGACGATCTCATGAGGCCCAAAGCTGTTCAGTTAAGTTTATTTTAAACATTAAAGATATATTTTATGGAGAAGTTAAAATGTAATTCAGGCAATTTCTATGTTGTCGCTGTAGCTGTCGTTGAAGACAAGGATGGCGAAGTGAAAAAGGTGCGTAAGACTATTGTTGTCGAAGCGACCTCTTTTGGTGACGCAGAGCTCAAGGCGTCCGATTCAATGAGCGATTACAGTGTTGGCGATGTTGAGGTACTCAATATCACTCCTGCCGCATTCAGCGAAGTCTACTCTTCCTGTGATAGCGATGACGACAAGTTCTACAAGGGAACCGTCGACTACATCACTGTGAACGAGAATACGGGCAAACCAAAGAAAACCAAGCAGTCGATGCTCATCCAGGCTAACTGCCTCAACAGGGCAACCCGTTATCTTGACGAGATTATGCGTGGGTCGATGGTAGACTACTCTTCTGTTTCTGTTTCCGAAACTCAGATTTTTGACAGTTTCTTTATTCATAAAGTGAAAGCCAATGATCAACAGGGATAGTTTGCAGGCAGTATTCGCTCGCCTCACACCACAGGTAGCAGAGGCCGTAATGCGAAAGAGGAAAGAACATAAGTGTCTTATGAATCTTACGAGAAACAACTCTCTTATGGTTCAACAACAAGCCATCTTTCTTAACTACATAGCAGGAGAGGGCAGACGAAAGTTTGTCATCCCCACTGTTGAGACCGGTGCAGACGGAAGACAGAAAGTCGTCGATAAGATTTCATTCAAATACATTGACCAGAAATGAAACATGCCTGTATGAGCTGCTTCTGGCGAGGTCAGTGCGACGACAAGAAGTCTGGACGCACATGGGAACACACGTGCGAAAGGTGGGAGTTTAGATACGAAAGTGATTAATTTTTTAAATATAAAACACTATGCCAATTATTAAAAAAGATGACGTTACACCAGAGCGTCCGGTTATTATTGTTCTTTATGGTCAGCCTGGTTCAGGCAAAACATCAGTTGCAACTACAGCAGAGGTTCCTTTGCTCGTAGATACAGACAGAGGTTATGACCGCAGTGTTCAGCGAGTAGACACCCTCGTAGCAAACCGATGGGAAGACATCCTGGGTGCTCTGAATGATATGAGTTCCTACAAGACAATCATCGTCGACACCGCAAAGGCAACTCTTGATGATTATCTCTCGACTTATGCAGTTCAGACCGACTACAAACTGGCGAAGAACACATTGAAGAAGTTTGGTCGTATGGCTGATGACTTCAAAGCATTCGTCAACGTACTTCGTCAGAATGGCTCAGACATCATCTTCATCTGTCACGATAAGGAACAGACGGAGGGTGATATTATCAAGCACTCTCCAGATTGTACCGGTCAGTCCAAGGATTTGCTTCTCCGTATTGCGGATCAGGTGGGCTTCATCTCTCTCATTAATGCGAAGCGCACTGTTTCTTTCGAGCCGAATGATAACTACGTCGGCAAGAATGTCGCACAGATTCCTATGACGGAGATTCCTGATGCAACTTCTCCTGAGTTTGCTACATTTATGGCAGATATTATCAAGAAGGTGAAGCAGTCTATCCAGTCAAAGTCTGAGGCACAGCGCAAGGCAAACGAACTTATCACTAAGCTGCGTGGAGAACTTGCAAAAGTTGAGGATGACGAGTCTGCCGCAAAATTCCTGGCTGATTGCAAGGAACTTCCACAGATTATGAAGCAGCCGTTCTTTAACGAGATCAACACAGCTCTCACAGCAAAGGGATTCGTCTTTGCCGATAACAAGTTCACTAAGCCTGCCGAGGACAAGAAATCTGCCGCCAAGAAGACAGAGAAGAAGGAAGATGCTAAGCCTGCTGACGATGGGAAAAAGTAGAAAGCCACTCGTCAGAGTGACAACTATAGAGTCTTTTCGAAGATACATCGAACAGAGTGAACATGACAACTTTGAGATAACAGAGCAGAGCGTTATTGATAATATTGTTGGTGAGTTCCAGGGCAATGAGTATACTAGGGTTGGAACTGCGTTTCACGCCATCGTCGAGACTGGATGCCAACCCTGCGTCGTAGCCCCTGCCGGTTACCGAACGTTTACTTACTATGGTAAGGAAAAGCAGGAACCTGTGCCGGAGGGTAGAACTTTTGATATAGAAGGCTATCCTGTGACGCTTGATCTGTCACAGATTAAGGTTGCCCTGGACTACCGCTACCAAAACATTGAGGCTTTCCACGAGATACGCAAGTATAAAGACTATGGCAGAGCCATAGTAACCGGATGCGCTGATATGGTAAACGGATTGCAGCTCCGTGACATTAAAACAAAGTATAGTGCTCCTTCTGATAGCCAGTACTACGATTCTTGTCAATGGAGATTCTATCTTGATATGTTCGGAGCTGATATTTTCGATTTTGGCCTATTCTGCTTTGATGGCTATAAGCTCGAAAAGCACGGGTATGATGTTCGTGGTCTTCCGCTCATACCTTACACTCCGGCTATCCGTGTCTATCGATACGATGGGATGGAGCAGGATATTCATAACCTCTTAGACCAATTCTTGGATTGGTGTGAACTCAGAGGTTTAACTCAGTATTTATATAACACAAACGTTTAATTATGGTAGAGATTTGGAAGGATATTCCAGGATTTGAAGGTTTTTACCAAGTTAGCAACTTTGGGAAAATACGTTCAAAATGGAGAAATCGGCATTATAGTGTGTCTTATAGTTATAGAATAATAAAGGGGTGCTATAGTAACACCACAGGATATATAACCGTATTCTTAAGAAATTTAAATGGGGATAAAAGGCAAGAAACGGTGCATAGACTTGTGGCTGAATCTTTTCTTCATAAAGAAAACGGAAAGGAATATATAGACCATATTGATACCAATAGAACGAATAATGCTGTTTCAAATTTAAGATGGGTTACAGCAAAAGAGAATAGTAACAACCCTTTAACTTTAAAGAAGTGCTCTATAGCATCTATTAAGAAAGCTAAAAGGGGCGGGGCAAATGGTAATGCGGTAGCAGTTTATGTATATGATTTAAACAAGAAACTTCTATCGACTTTTTCTTCAGCTATCGAGGCTGCGACTTATTTTAATGTAAAATACAGCAGAGTGTTACATAATATAAACAAAGAACAAAACCATGTAAATGGGTATGTTTTTAGTAAAAATAAACTTTAATTATGGCAGATATAACAGGAAAAATTATCGCGGTGTTGCCGACAAGAAGTGGAACATCTGCAAGAGGAACACAATGGAGTTCCCAAACTGCGGTCATCGAAACATACGAGCAGTACCCTAAGAGGGTTGCTTTCGATGTTCTTGGTGACAAAATCACAGAATTTAACTTGCAGGTTGGTGAGGAAGTGACAGTATCATTTGACATCAATGCCCGTGAGTTCAATGGGAAATGGTGGAACTCAGTGAATGCTTGGCAGGTCGTTCGCCAGGGTGGTCAGCAGGCTCCTATGCAGGGTGGCTACAATATGAATCCTCAGGCAGGCGCCCAGGCAGCACAGGCAGCTATGGCCGGAGCGCCAAACCCGATGAATCCAAACAATCCGTTTCCGCCAGCACAACAGCCAGGAGCGCCAGCAGGGAAATCCGATGACCTTCCATTCTGATCTGAATGATAAGGTTAAACTTATACAAAAAGCATTTAATGCTGTAATAGTATGATGTACAACACAAGCAACCCTCTTGAGGCACAGAACTTGAGGCTTCGTGTCGACAAGCTGATAGAACGCGGAGAGATGGTGGAACTGATAAGCAAGAAGCCACGGTCACTCAAGGCCAATGCTTACCTTCATACCATCCTCTCATACTTCGGCTTGCAGACTGGTAACACGCTCGAAGAAGTCAAAAGTTACTACTTCAAGAGGGTTGTCAATAGCGATCTGTTTGTGAGGCGCAAACACGACGATATTCTTGGTGATGACAGAATATATCTTCTGTCTACCACAAAGCTGACACAGGAAGAACTTTCGCTTGCCATAGACCGTTTCCGAAACTGGTCTGCCGACAAGGCTGGTATCTACATTCCGTCATCAGAAGAATATATCGCGCTTCTCCACATACAGCACGACATTGACAATGCTAAAAATTATCTCTAAGCAAATGATATTACCCAAAAAGATAAGAAATAAGTCTGACGAGTTGTTCCCCGACAACCATGAGGCTCACAAGGCATTTCTGATGGGAGCCGCGATGGCACTTGGATACGACCTGTCCGACTTTCAGAGCGACGAACAGACCTGCTGTGATGATTATCCCTGCAAGGAAGCTCTCGAAGCATGGCTTGCATACAAGAAAGAAAAACGTCAGACTTACAAGCCACGTGGGTTAGAAGCTCTTAAAAAGAAACTTCTACAGTTGTCAAACGGAAATCCTGAATACGCAAAGGTTATCGTTGAGTATTCTATGGGCAACAACTACACTGGGTTGTTCGCTCCTAAAAACAATGGTGTAAACAGCTATGAACAACAGCAACGAACTTTCAACAAGATTAATTCAATCCTTGCCGACTGAATATAGTCAAGCGGTATCAAAATATGGTGAACAATATGCGCTATTCTTGGAGAAATATCCTACTCTGCAAAATCGCACGGACACTATAACTTCCATATACGATTCTGTCGATAGAGGCGGTATGTCCTTTGTTGAAGTTGACAAATACTTCAAAGATGGTGCAAGCGAGTTCTGGATTAAGGTAATGCTCATTGATATGTTTATGGTTGTTGGAGCTATCGACTCAACTACCTCTTACCAGTTCAAGGCTATGGCGCAGCGCATCAGACAAGAATACTATCACCTTACTCCAAGCGAGCTTACCAGATTCTTCTACGAGTTTTCTGTTGGCGAGTATGGTGAAATCTATGTCGGCAAGACCGTGAATCCTCAGATACTTTTTATAGCCCTCGACAAGTATATGTGCAAGGTATACGAAAAGAGAGCCGAAATTGACGGACAGAGAAACCGCGACAAGCAGAAGATAGAGGATGAGAAGGCTAAGGCGAACGCTATATCCTACGAAGAGTATTGTTTAAGGAAAGGTGTTGATCCGAAACAATCCCCTCTTTTCGAGCTAAAACAAAAACTTGAAAAAGAATCAAAACGAGACCAAAATGGCAGACGTAAGTAAAATGGCAGAGGAATGGCTCAGTGAGCACCCTGATGCGACAAAGAAAGAAATATGGATGGCTGGTTATTGGAAATCAACTGATAACTGGTGTAACCAAACCAAGTAAATTTTAGAATTACAAACAAATTAACATATAGATAAATATGAGTCATTTTTTAACATTGGTAATTGGTGATGAGCCTGAGAAGCAACTCGCCAAGTATGACGAAAATATAGAGCTGCCTATGCATTTATATATGACCAAAGAGCAGCTTATTAGTGATAAACGTAAGGAGATTGAAAAATACAAAAAGAACTACTATGATGTATTTCTTCAAGACAAAGATGCATATCTTTCCGATTGTTGCAAGGAACATGCGGATTATATCGAGAACGAATTTCCCAAACACCTTAACTGGACGGACGAACAGATGTATGAGGATGCCGTGAAATATTACCGCATGGATATAGATGAAGGAAGCGAGAATATTGAGATACATGAGGACGGCAGCGTTTGGAACACCTATAATAATGATGCTAAATGGGATTGGTATCAGATGGGTGGTAGATATGCTGGAAGACTTCAATTAAAGGATATATCAATGGATGCTCCATTATACTATCCGGAGTTTCCAATGTTCTATTCAAGAGAAGACCTTAATTACTTTAAGAAACTAAAGGCAGAAGGTCGTTGCGACCAAGCTCGCATTAAGGATATATCCAATGTAGAAGAAATATCAGCATTCGCAGTTGTTAAGGACTGGAAATGGTATGAGCGTGGAAAAATGGGTTGGTTTGCCGTAGTATCAGACGAAAAAGACAAAGATGCATGGGGCGAAGAAGTGAAACAACTTCTTGCATCACTTCCTCCTGACACTCTTCTTACTGTATATGATTGCCATATATAATCCAAACCAAAACATTGTTAATGTAAATTTTAGAATTATGACACAGAAAGAACGTATTGAGAACGCTACCACAAAGCAGGCGGTAGTGTTCATCGGAGTTTATTCTTGGGTTATCGTCAGAAACCTGGGAAGAGCAATCAATAAGGCAGTATACCGACTTCCCTGGCTCTTCATAACACTAACGGTTATCATTTCCTTTATCGTTAGCTTCATCTTTATATCCAAAGCACGTGCCGAGCGTGACAGATACGATAAGGATATGGAGCATATATCTCAACAACTCGACAGCTACAAGGCTGTTTACGATAAGTAATTTAATCACGAAGAAATGAGAAAATACAAACATACAATCATCATATTACTGATCGTTATTGCAACGGCTATACTCTGTCTCAGCTTCCTCTGCTTCATGGTCCATCATTACATTCTCGCCTCAGTGGCGCTGGTGTGTATTTTTGGGGTGTTCTTTGTCGAAAGGGAGGTCTGATATGCAGTGGAAACCAAACAGATCAAAACCATTAATAGCAGGTATCCCTCTGAAAAGACCATCTCAGGAACAGGTCAACAAGGCTTACATGCTTTTCTACTCCATGATAGGAGGTTTCGCCTCTGTGGTCCAGACACAGATTACTGATGTATACAACTATGCGCGACAGGACAAAAAACTGTTCCGCATGGAGGCAAAAAAGCGGCTTACGGAGGCGAAACGATGTTCTGACGAACTTGTTGAATCTTTCATGTTCTACATGGGCAGGATTGGTATGCAGCAGATATGGCTCGACCTCACAGATGCTATCGAGGAGGATATTAGGCCCGATATACAGAAATGCTTTTATGCTCTCGATAACCAGTTCTTGAAGTTCGGTATTAAGCAGCACAAACTCTACACCCTCATTCTCATGGCCGAGATTTTATCAAGAATGCTTTGTAAGTCTGTGGATGAGTTCTCGTCTGTTATGCAGAAGAACTACGGCATGACAGCATTTACCGTTGGCAGCCGGTTCACTGTGCCGGTCAAGGGTGTTTATGCCAGGATACGCAACGTGATGGAACTTCTTTATCCTGTTTCTATAGACAACAATGTGTTTTCGGAATGCAAAGACAAGTTTAACCTTGGCTTCGAGATTATCGGTCTCAAAATCCTTGATTGCCATCGTGCTGACGAAGCCTTATCCAAGGCATGCAAACTTAACGGAGTTAATATAACACCAAACGGGTCTGAAAAGAAAAATCCGATCATCAACACCGGCACACCTTGGAATGAGGCTCAGATAAGGGCGCTTACTATAGGGTTCCCGGATTCTCCTACAAAAGAAGTCGCACATATTGTAGGCCGCAGCGTTTATGAGGTAAACAAGAAAGCTAAAGAGCTTGGATTGAAAAAATCTCCTAAATACCTCAAAGCTATAAGAACAGCAAACCTTAAAAAGAAAACAAGATGAAAAAGATTCCAAAGTTATACACAAAGAATAATAAAGGTCGCTACGAGGAATACAAGATTCCAGAATGTGACACGTCTGATACATTTTATCAGAAGATAAATGGAAGGTACGAACCCGCATGTATGCTCTTGCATGACTCTCTACCAGAGGGCGTGTGGGTAATCACTCGACATCGTTCTTCTACAGAGTATATCAGCGGGGCATACCTTCGTGAGCGCTTCCGCCTTGATAAGGTCTCTGATATTGAGCGTTTTCCTCTGTCAAAGATGGGACATATAAACAAGGTGTCTGATCGCATCATGAGTGAATTAAAACTAAGTAATACCGATTCTAAGCCTATGACCAATCGCGAACTTGTTGATGCTGTTGTTGGGCTTGTATACAAGATTAACGAGGAGGATAGCTTATGATGTCGGAAAAACAATATCGAGTAGCACGAAAGGGTATTGTCGAGCAAATTAAGTTAGCTCAGAAGCTACACTGCGTCAACCTTGAAAAGAAGCACAGAGCCGCGTTAAAGAAGTTGGAGATGCGTTTCTTAAAGCCCGACGCAACAGGTTGTTTTGATTGGGGGGCAAGAGTGTCGAGTAGTCGTTACCATCTTTAAATTATCGAGCTTATGGAGAGAAAGATTGGAGAAACCTTTGAGTACCGAGGTAAGACTTATAAGGTAGCAGAATTTGACGATTGTAGAAATTGCGCATTTATACATATTAATTGTTCTTCTTTAAGGTCTATTACAGGTAATTGTATGGACTTTTTGAGGAATGATGGCGCTAATGTTAAATTTGAAGAAGTTAAAGATATGGAAATCAAAGATAACCAACTTACTATCAATATCCCTGATGGGATGGAGATAGACTTACAGAATAGCAACTTTGATACTGGAGTTATCAAGTTCAAGAAGAAAGAGATTAGGTATGAAGACATAGAGGCTTCTTTAAAACTCAACGAAAACATGACGGGTATAGACGTTGCTGACGAAAATGTAAATAGACTCTGCGCTATTAATCGACTTATGTGTATAGCTAAGTTTTATAATGGAGATTGGAAGCCTAATTGGAGCAATAATAAAGAAGGTAAGTTCTATATAAGTTATAACTTTATTCATAACGTTTATTTCGTTATAGAAGATAAATCGAATAATGTTGGAACAATCGTTTTTAAACACAAAGAAGACGCACAGTCAGTCATAGACAACCCTAACTTCCGAGAAATCTTGAATACGATTTATAAAGATTAAAAACAACAAAAATTAATAAAGATGAAAAATATAGGAATTTATGCAACAAAGGATATTGATATAAATAGTATAATTCGAGATACTATTAAGGAGGTCAATACAGACATCTCATTACTTTGTGATACACTGATTAAGGAAGCCGAGAATAATAGTAATACGCTTGAAGAATATAAAGCGTTTATGAAAGGAGCAGCTTTTGTTTTTAAATGTGTTGCAAAAAGAAATGACCCTAATAGATATGGTACTCCTGAGACTATTAATACTATAGAGTCTGCAATTAAACATTGTATTAAGTTACTCCCATTTATGGAAGATATAGAGAAAGAAGAACATATTAAACTAATAGGATGGCTTAATAAACTTCTCTCTTTAGAAGGAAAAGAGACAATTAAAATTCCTGAACAATTTAAATAAAGAATAACTATGGATTGTGTAACTAATTTGGGTAAAGATGAAATATATACGCATGAGTTTATTCGCGAAGAACGTCTTGTAAAAGATAGAGCATATCGTGGTGCTGTATGGGAAGTCGTTTCTGTGAAAAATCCATATTTTATAAAATCTTGATACTATCCATAAATAATAAAATAATATGGTTATGGAAGAAGAATTAAATATAGCAAATATATTAAAAGATAAGCCAAAAGGCACTAAGCTCTATGCTGATGCTTTTGGAAAACTTATTCTTGGACGTATAGATGAAGTTGATACTATTTATACTAAAAGTGAAACATTTGGATTTTATAGTTTTTATAGTAATGGGAAATATACTAAAGAGGGAGAACCTGTTTTAGTCCCTTCAAAAGAAATGCGTGACTGGCGCAAATTCGATTGGAAGAAAGGTGATGTCTTGGTTAGCAAAGATAACGTGCATATTATCTTTGAAAAGTTTGAGGATGATGCCTACACAAGATTTAAAGGAAAGCATTATCTTTGGAAGGAATGTGACGAAGAAGACTACGCAAAAGAAGAAACATATATGTTAACTTCTGTATTTGAAAAAGCCAACGATGATGCAGCTCAGACTTACATCAAAACCATCGAGGGAAAATTGGGTGGCAAACTCAATCGTGAGACCTTGGAAGTAGAGAAACCTCATCCTGAGTTCAAGGATGGGGATATTATTACCATTACGCCTCAAATTGGAAATAATCTTATCTTTATCTTCAGGGCAAAAGATGTCGAAAAGTATTACTGTCATGCTTACCTCGATGGAAACATAGCTATTGTTAATGATGATAGTTGTTGTCAAAAATACTTCTGTACAGCTCGTCCATCTACAGAAGAAGAGCAGAAACAACTCTTTGAAGCTCTCGCAAAGAAAGGCAAAGCTTGGGATGCTGAGAAGAAAGCCATTGTTGATTTGAAGCCAAAGTGGACTCCAAAACCATTTGATAAAATTGTAGCTTTTGAAGAAATGAGCAAAGAATGGGTATGTGATATGTTTAGCCATTATTCAAAAAATTATGAAGACAAAGAAGTTATTGTCACCCTCGGAGGTTGTACATATTTTAAAGCATTACCTTTTAATGAGGAGACAGCAAAGCTAATTGGTACAACAAAAGATGTGGAGGAATAATTATGGGTGAAGATTATATAGATGAATTTAGAAACTATTATGGTTTCCCTGTTACTATAAGTCATAATTCTCATGGATTTAGGTCTTGTAATAATGATTATCCTGATGGTAAAGCTAATCGTAGAGAAGATAGACGTAGAGAACTTAGAAAAAGAAAGGGTAGATTATGATAGACGATAAGAAAATAGAAAAAGCCATAGAAGACTATGTAAGATATAGTTCTGTCGAGAATGAATATCCAGGAACTGAGGGAGAAGCATTTAGAGCAGGTGCTAAGTGGGCTATCAATGAGTTCTTGAATGGCCTGTGGCACCATGCTGATGAAGAGCCAAAGAAAAACAGGTCTGTGCTTACCGATACTCAAAGTATAATTGATAAAGGTCGAATCTGCTGGTTGGCAGTAAAACTTACAGAAAACGGCTTTGTCCGCAACTGGAGTAACTATGCAAAAGTTACTAAAATTACCCGTTGGCTTTATCTTGATGATTTGTTCCCAAAGAAAGGAGGTGAAGAATAATGACAGTTGGAGAATACGCAAGGCTTAATGCCAAAATAGCTGTCTTGAAAGAGATAGCTATAGACTATAGCGGAAAGACGATTGATAACGTTATTCAGCAATTAGAAGCAATTAGAGAGGAGGTAAGCAATGATCGAGCCGATATTGTTATCTGTGACAGGTTCGGAAGCCCTTTTGAAGCAGATTGTTATGTTTAAAATAAATAGCGTATGAAAGAACTTAAAGTTGGAGAAAGAATAATTTTGGAGGTGGTTGAAGCAACAAGTTTTTCTTGTCAAGGCTGCTTCTTCGCAAAGGAAGGGTATGCTTGCCCAGACTACTGCTATACCCGCTTAGACGGCAAGAATGTAATCTTTAAAGAAGTTAAGGAGTAAAGCGTATGAATGAAAATTTAAAGTGTATGCTACAAGCTTTTGGATTTTGGTGTTTTGCTGCATTCTTTGTAAGCTTGATAGCAACTATCGTCATACACCCTGAGAGTATTGTAGGTATATGCCTATCTTTCACTTTCTTAATAATATCAGTAGTTTTGTTTATTATTTCTTATAAACTTTAAAAGTAAAGCGTATGAATACGACAAAATACATTCCAGGAGATTTGGTAATGACAAACGGTGTACCTTTAGGTACTGCAAAAGATGTCGTTTATCGAGTAACATCATCAGACCCATCAAAGACTTTGAAGTTAGACGATGGAACGGTTCTGAAAGGTGTTGTCTGCTTAGAGAACATCGAAGGTGCGGAATTTGGAGATAAAGGCTATCTCTTAGGCGATTGTGGTGCATGGATTAAGGATATTGTGGTGATAAGTATCTAATTCTTGGTTTCAAGGATGAGACTGGGTTGATTCGTAAGTTTACACCCAACGTGGTTGTAGATAATGGGTATGTATCGTATAGAATTGCCTCAGCAGACTACGTTGCTTGGATAAATGGATAAACACCGAGTTTTTTGTCATTAAATTCGAGTAGCGTATGACAAATAAAGAATTTTTTAATGCGCATTGTGGAGAGCCTGTTCTTTATAAAGGTAAGGACATTGGCGCATACGTGGCAGGGTATATTGAAGAAAAGTATATCATCTTAGGTTTTGATGATTATACAGGCTGCATTCAGTCCTTCACACCTAAGGTGAATAAAACGCTTGGTGGAATATATAACTCATACCGATTCGCAAAATTGAAGTATTTGGAAGTGATAAAACATCGGTAATATGGAAAAAGAAGAAAAATGTTGCGGCACCTGCTGTTGGTTTGAATACGAAGACGCTTATGGCGTTGGATGGTGCTCTATCAATGATATAGAAACGTCTTGTCATCAAGTATGTATTTTAACTTTAAATAAACAACAATGATTGTAAACATTAAAAAATTAAACCCAAAAGCGGTAATTCCCTTCCGTAAGTACAAAAGTGACTTTTGTTATGACTGTGTAGCTGTTTCAGAAGAGGAACTCGCACCGAATGTGTGGAAGTACAAACTTGGTTTTGCTTTGCAGCCAAGTTTGTTGTTAAAAAACACAGTCAAAGGTAATTTCGATAGCAATATCTGCTTTACCCTCCGCCCACGATCGTCCGTTTGGGAAACAGGTATGGTTTTATCTAACAGTATAGCAACTATTGACGAGGGGTTCATAGGAGAGATTTCTGCCGTATTCTATCACGTAATGCCAAATATGCCAAGATACAAGGTTGGCGATAAGGTTTGTCAGATTCATTTTGACGTTTGCGTTGACATAGAGTTCAAAGAAGTCGATACTCTTGAGGAAACAGAACGCGGCACTAACGGGTACGGATCAACAGGTAGATAACAACCATTATTAAAGAGGCGGCTATCCTTCACGGGCAGTCGCCTCTTTTTGTTTAAAAACCAACTAAAACACTAAAAAACTAAGAACGTTTAATGTAGCTTTAATTTCCAGTAAATCCAACCTAAAAACGCGAGAACGCCTATTAAAAGACAAACTGATGCAATCTTACCTATATTCAAGAAAGTTTTATCAGTCTTTGATAGTTGTTTCTCTATTTCAACTTTATACGGTATCGAGTCTCGTACAATCAAGGTATCCGATTTATTTCTTACAATGTATCTGTCTTTATATTGAAGATGGTACTTGTCCTTAAAGACTGTATCGCCTCTAATATAAACAGATACGCTGTCATGCACATAGACGGAATCAGTCTTCAATAAAGAATCCGTCTTTACTACGACCCTATCTTTGTATTCTGTAACAGGAACATACTTTGTAGTAGTGCATCTACAGAACGTTGAAAGAATCAGCATTGCTACTGCAATGACAATTACAACCCTTGTTATCTTATCAATCAGTTTCATAAGCTACTGAATTACAATTGTTACTTTTTCCTTTTTATCCCAAGCTGTCTTCATGGTCTGAATGAGCTTGTTTGTCCAGAATCGGGAATTACTAACCCATCCTTTCTTATCATTCTTACCACAAAGAATGCACCCCTCTGTGTCTTTTGCAGAGTTACCGGAATGAATACGGATACCATCGAACCCTGGTACATCCTTTAATAATGGCAACATCTTCTTGAACCGGTTAGAGTAGGTATATACACATTCATAGCTGCCGCTTGGTATCGCAGTCTGCCCATATACCTTTTTATTCTTGATTTCGTTCAAGTCCATTTCTTGATTCAGCCCTCTATCTGTATCTTCAAGAGTGTTGCATCCAAACAAATTGCCATTCACGTACAGGCGACTGATAGTATAGTCGTCCTTTTTCCAGGCCCTATCAATTAGTACTTCCATTCTCGTTTTCCTCCTCTTTTTTATCAAACTCCTGGCTCAATCTCTCCAATATCGGCTTCCAATAGCTCGGCAATGCCTTTGCGAACTCAAACCTCAGAATGTAATAAATAACCCTGAATGAGATATTCTTAGGGTATGCCTTAATGAGATTTTTAAACGCATTGCATATATACACATAGCAGAATATATACGTGAGCATCTTGATTACAAACAAAGCCTTACTTCCGTCATTACAACCGACCATGATGCCGTATATGACGTAATCAATGGTCAGGTATAGCAACATTTCCAAAATGGCGTTTACGAACTTCGATGCAGAAAAGTTCTTACACCGCACAACACTTACACCATCGGCCCTCATTCCGCAGAAGATATTGAAGCCAAAGGCGATAACCAACGCCAAAACGAAACCTTCAGTCGGCGTTGCAAAGGCGAGTATAGCAGAGAATATTGTCACCGCTATCTGCCGGATTTGGGAAGAATCTAATAAATCTATCATAATCGTTATCCTGAATAATTTGTAATAAAAAATATAAGTTTCGGTCTTTTCTGCAAATATAGCAATAAAATCCCGAAACTCAATCAGATAACGATCAAAAAGTCAAACTTTTAGGTCATAAAATGGCAATTCTCCGTTAGCGAGAAACGAAATACACTCATCGAAGATTTTTCTCTCGTAGTCCATAGTGCCTATTTTAGGGAACCACTTCCTTATCTTTTCGTCATTTCTGTTAACCATCTCTCCCCATAGCACACACCAGTCTGCTATATTGATTTTGTCGTTTTTCACTTCGTGCCAATAGTCTTTTGCTACGTCTTTCGTGTGCAGCTGCCCTATAAGACACAGGTGCATATCGGCCATTTCTTCGTCATAGTTACAACCAGACACCTCTCCTTGTATCTGCTTCATCATCTCAAGCATGGCGCTGTTATTCATACCTATCTCGCAACTCTCTATCATGATTTGCAGGCAAGCCTTCAACTCTTGCATGTCTTCGCACGACACGACATTCTCAAAAACCTTTTTCATTATCTGTTTTTTTAATGTTTATTTCATAAAATACTCTCTGATATCATACACGCCGTCCTTGTCTTTTAGCAAGTCGACGGCAAGGCTATATGCGTACACCAAAAGATGATCATCATCAATGTCGCTCAAACTGTCCTTGCCGAGAATCTTTGCTATGGTTTCTCCATGATCGCTCACCACTTGATTCATGGCCACGTACAAGGCATAGTCGTTATAGCAAGGGCTGTCTTCTGTGTGTAGATTGTGCTTTTTCATTTCTCCGGACCACACTTGCATATCCCAAGTAGCCTTTGGATCCATTTTCTGAATGATGGACAAAGCTTCCTTTTTCGTAAGGTAGTTATTCCACTTGATGGCACATAGTTTCTCGATATACTCTTGTGCCAGTTCTGGATGCCTGTCTGCCATATCCTTCATCATGCAGCGCATGGTATCACCAAACACGTGCATATACTTCACGTTTTCCGACGTAGCCATTATTCCATATAGCTCATCAAAGTTTTTCATCAATTCTTCCATATCCGTATTATTCAGTTAATAAATTTTTTAATTCAGCAAAATCGCTCTCTCCAAAACTAATACTCTTCTTGCTCCCGAAAAGAAGTGTCGTGAAGATGTTGTCTGGTAGGTCGATATACAGGGTTCCGCCATCAATCCTACCGCTTATGAATCCAATCTCAAAGCTATAGTTGTCAATGGTTTTTAGCATCTGCATGGCATCGTCAAAGATGGTATCTACATTAATATCACCATTCTCGTCACCGATAAACAATGCTGCATTATCAATAGTTTTACCTAACTTCTCCTTGTTGATGGATATGATATTGTGCGCCGCACGTTTCATGTAGACGGAAGGAATTGCCAACATTGGGTTTCCTTTTATCATATCGTCAATTCTTGCGTCTGCCCACAGGTCTACCGATGTATGCAGCTTCTCTTTAAGTTCCGTTATGTTCATTTCTTAACTCCTCCTTTCTTTGTTTTGTTGTACCATACGAGATATTCTTGCCAAGTCATGTCGCTATGATTGGTCATATAATCGTTGAGCATGGCAGATTTCTGCTCCTCTGCCTGCGCTACTTCCTTTCTTAGTCGTTGCATCAAGGACAAGTGTTTCTTCAATGCCTCCTGTCCTTGCTGAGTGCTTTCAATACGAGGGCGTATGATGCGCAATCCCTCGTCTTGTACCAGCTTGGATACGTATTGCAGACTCTCTACGTATTCTTTGTTCTGCGACAGATACTGCCTCTGCGCACCTGTAAGGTTGTCTTCAATTTTGTCTATCTCGTCCCAAAGTGGGGTGGAAGACTGCTGCGCTTGCATGTTAATAGATGCTCGCTTCTGCTGTATTGCCTCATACATCTTCTGTAGCTCTGCATCCAACACCTGAGGCTGCTGTTGCTGACTTGTACCCATATCCAATAATGGGCTGTTTCCAAAATTCATCATAATCAATATCTTTAAGTTGGTGATATATTACAGAGAGGTGAGAGGGCATCCACCAACGAGGGCAGACACCCCTCACCAACTCATTTCTTTTTAGTCCTTTTTACAGACTTCCTTGCTGCTCTGTTACGCTCCTGTAGTGGGAGTGGAGGGAGTGGAGGGAGTGGCGCAGTTACAGCCGTAGCTGCCGTAACCAGAAACTACTGGCGTAGATGGGAGTACCAACTGACCACGAAGACAGTTACATGTCTTCTCGTTCACGTAAGCCATCATCAGCTTCTCCTTGTAAGGAGTGAGGGCTTCCATAACGGCTACCTTCTTGTCAAGGTCGCAATACTTAGCCTGCAACGCATCGTACTGGTCTCGCTGATTCTTGTACAGACCGAAGTCTGCATCAATCTGAGACTTGTACAGACCGAACTCAGCCTGCATTGCACGGCGGTTCTCGGCGTTAATAGCATCTGTAGCACCCTTATACATAGAGAACTTCTCTGCGATGTCAGTTTCACGCATAGCGTAGAACTTGTTAGCGGTGTCAAGCTTCAAGCCGAACATGTCGGTAAGTAACTTCACCTCGTCAGCGCATTCCTTCTCCATCACCTCCAATGCGGTTGGCTGATTGGAACTAGAGTTAGCTCCATAAGCGTTAATGTTCACGTTCTCAGGCATATTGCTGCCGAGTGAACCAAATACGCTGCGGTTGTTACCGCCAAGCAACCAAGCACCAGCACCGAGTGCTGTGCCGATGATACCAAGGGTAAGACCAGCATTACCTGTTGCCTTAGAAGCATACTCATCGTGCTTCTTTCCCTCTTCGTAGATTTTCTTCTCTACGACCTTTGCATCTGTCATTTCCATAATACAATCTTTTGAAATCCTTAATATTAACTAACACTATTGTAACGTTACGATGCAAAGGTACAGCGAATTAATAAGAACAAATATAACTCTATCACACTTTCTTTTAGTGGTTGATTATCAGTGTTTTAAGGTGATAGTAGGTAATGTCATTTTGAGCTAATATAGGGGGAATTAAAATCTTTTCCAATGTTTGCAAGATTGGAAAGGATTGAAAACAAAAAAGAGAGGCAATCATTTACCTCTCTTACTCTTAATGTAGTGTAGTATATCCCACTTCTTAAAATATCTCGTATGTCCTCGCTTCTTGCATTCACCATTGGGAATGTCGCCTCTCGCTACCATCCTGTTCAATGTAGCATCAGATATGTGCAGTTTCTCCTTGACTTCCTCGGTGCTCATCATCGGGTTGAGCATATCGGGGATGATATCACACAGTCTATCCAGGTCCTCATCGCTCATTCCGCAAGCGGTGATCTTCTCTCCATTTCTCTGTTGCTCATCAGCCTTAAAGCAAGCGTCACTTAGCGACTTTAAAGCTGTTCCGAGTATCTTATAATTTAGTATCTTTCCCATATTATGCACAGATTTTTCGTCCTAACTTGGTTTTGCTGATAAACATGTCACAGAATCCGTATATATAAAACATTGCCGTTACTATCATGACAGTGAAGCAGGAATCAATCATATCTTGAGTTGTGTACCAACTCCACTCTACAATATGGGCAGCGTTGATACCGAAGAAGTAGAAAAATGGTATTCTATATCTCCAACACAAAAAGAAGAATCGGCTTGCTAATATCAAAACCATAGGTAAAATATAAACCATAAAATAGATGAATAAATAGCATGGAAAATTCTCATTGTTTGTTATGAACATTTCCCTTGGATACTGGCTAAAATCCCACATTCCATAAGCGTGTAAGCACATAATGATTATTGGAACGTACTTACAGAACCAGCAAAAAAATTTCAGAATCCTTCTGCTATACCGATTTCCGTGCTTCATCAGCAAGTTCATCACTTCACTGACGTCTTTGTATCGCAACCACCTTAATAAGTCGCCTTCGTCTTCTTTATTCATAATTTTCGGTTTTAAGATTCAAAATAAGATGGTTGCAAAGTTACATTTCTGTTGCAATAATGCAATAAAAATGTCATATTGTTAGTGTTAAACTTTACTAAACCATCTTATTGTTACTAACAACGGCGTTTTACTATCAATTTGTTATCCAGTAGGTCAAAAACACATCCAAGAATCCTGCAACCTCTGCCATATACCACACAGGCTTATATCCTTCGTCATCATCCGAACAGCTTACGAGTAGCAGATAGATAAGAGCTATTACGGCCGTTGGGACCCAGCATACCGACAGACACCAGCCTACACACCCTGCCGCAGCTATAAGCGCACCTCCTTTGTGAATAGGGTAGGCATCAGCATCGAGATAGTTGGGTGCCGCACCAACAAACATCAGTCCTGCGCAACCTATGAAGGCGAGGCACTGAATGCCCTTACCTGTGGCGAGCATACATATCATCATCAGTACCGCACACGTAACCATTACAAAGGTAAACACCCATCCATAGTTCCGCTTGCGCTTATCGCCAATTACCTCACTACCCGTACAATCCTGTAGCTGATAATACACATCGCTCACCATCGCAGGAACGCCAAAACGCATGGCTGCAAGG
>ERZ1023641.128-NODE-128-length-28842-cov-8.803488_pt1 | contig 28842 bp, 5 predicted proteins | sample MGYA00380335_ERZ1023641 | MGnify/ENA primary metagenome ERZ1023641 (study PRJEB33179, sample SAMN07448970) | human gut metagenome | biome: Human-gut; feature: Human associated habitat; material: Faeces | host: Homo sapiens | place: India: Bhopal | collected... | reverse complement strand
CTATTATACCGGAAGGGTATCGGGCGCACCGCACAGTTCTCCCTACAAGCATTACATCACCAGCCATTCCCTTTCGGCGAAATACGATTTCGGATTTTGGGACATTCTGGCTTGGAACGATATCCAGACACCCGATGGTGTGCAGAGCGTAAGAATCGATGAGGAGAGCACCTACGATTACGTAACGGCGAAAACGGGCGAGACAATGCATTCCGTGAAATACAACGCTCCCCAGTTTCCGAGGGCGTTCTATCAGCCGGAGGAACTCTTTGCCGGATATGAGAAGGGCATCGAGATTAATGAGAACCTGGATGGCTTTACCTTCGATGAGGACAGAAACTGCTGGTACAGGGTGCTCAACCTTCAGCTCCAGCCGGTCACCTACATCTATCTGTTGCAGGTGATATTGCACAACAACAATCGCAACGGTCGCATTGTGACGGCGATAGACGGCAATACCAACCTGAGCGGAATGGCCCGGTCAGTGACGCTGAATACGGGTCATACGGGTACGGATGCCATCACGGTGAACGGTAATCTGAGGATGAAGTTCGACCAGAAGGGCAAGAATGGTGAGACGGTGGATATCATCGGTGGAAAGATTCTCACTTTCGGGATGCCTAACATGAATCCGGGCACGCTGAACCCCAAGGCTTACAAGGAGTCGCTGGAGAAGGTGAAGGCTGCGGATTTGAACAACCGCCATTATCTGGATGTAACGATGCAGTTTTATAATGGCAAGGATTCTACTTTGGTTTTCGACGTGACCGACCAGATACGTCGCCTTTTCCGTGGTGGAGTGATTACCGTAGATGTTGATATGGATCACGTACCGGTTCCCGTTCGTCCCGGCGGTTCTGGTTTTGATGCGGTGGTAAAGGACTTCGAGGAGAAGGAATGGGAAATTGAGATGTAATTGATAAACATGAATATAAAATCAGGATATAGAATAATAAATTGAAAAATTAAAACATTTTTTGGATATGAAGAAATATTTATTTATAGCAGCTTCTGCACTCGCACTTGCAAGCTGCTCAAGCGAAGATTTCGTCGGAACAGAAGGCGGAAATGTTGAGAATGGTGCCAATAAGGCGATTGGCTTTGGTGGAAAGTTGGGTAAGATTACCCGTGCAAATGATGACCATGTAGGTGCTGATGCAGCCGAGCTGCTTAATAAGAACTTTATTGTTGCTGGTTACAAGAGTGATGCTACCGCACCAACCTCTGGTATATCTACAAAGAAGGTTTTTGACCACTACAATATAAAGTGGACGGCAAACAGTGCTGGTACAACTGCTGATAACACTGCAGATTGGAATTATGTAGGTGGAACTCCTTATGCAGGTCTTACAGAACTTGCCAAAGGAACTTCACAGACCATCAAGTACTGGGATTATAGTGCTGCTCAGTATGACTATGTAGCTTTCTCTACAGGTAATATTACAGGTATAACTACAGGTACTCCTAAAGCTGATACAGAAGTACTTCTTACTAAGGTTACTCCAGCAACAGCTACTACTGCTCCAACAAAAACAGCGGATGTAGTATCTGGTGGTGCATATACCATTACAGGTACAGCCAAGGCACTTAGCGGATGCTATATCGCTGACCTTGTAACAGCATATAAGAGTACTGACTATTCAAAAGAAGTCAACCTTACATTCCGCAACCTTACTACAAAAGCACGTGTTGCTTTCTATGAGACTGTACCAGGTTACTCTGTAAAGGATGTTAAGTTCCATCAGGCAGAAACAACAACAGCAAACAAACCAATTATACCAGCAACTGCAACTAACGCTACATTGTATACAACTGGTACTACAGATAAGGATTATTTCTTCACAGAAGGTACTGCAGGTATTTACTTCCCACCTGTAGGTTTGACAAATAAGACCAATAAAAATAGTGATTACAACAAGGCACATGTAGTATTTTTCCCTTCAAAGAAACAGACAACATTGTCTTTTGGTGACGTGAATTATAATACAGCAGGTTCACCTATAACAGGTACTCTTAAAAAGACATCAAAGGACCCAAGCTTCGCTGGTACTAATGGCGGTGAAACCAACTACTATCAGACTGTAATTCCTAACGAGGAGGGTACAACACTCACACTCTGTGTTGATTACACATTGGTATCAGATGATGGTTCTAATGAAGAAATCCATGTATATGGTGCAAAGGCAATCATCCCTGCGATCTACGCTCAGTGGAAGTCTAACTATGCTTACACTTACATCTTCAAGATTTCAGATAACACAAATGGTTGGACAAGTACAGACCAGGAGAAAGCAGGTCTCTTCCCTATCACCTTCAATGCTGTAGTAGTTAATGCAGAGAAAAATGAGCAGTCAACAATCACAACTGTTGCAACTCCTTCAATTACAACTTACCAGAAAGGTCATCTTTATTCAGATGCTGATGAATATTCTGCAGCAAAGGGTGATATCTATGTAAGAGTTATGGATGGTGAGAATATCAAGGGTGATTTCAGCACAAATGCTAAACTCTATACAGTAACAACATCAAACGTTCCTGTTTCTGAAGCAACAGTTCATGATGCTCTTACTATCGGAGCTTCTAACACAGGTACTACCACAACAGGTCGTAATGGCATTACTCTTACAGAGGCAACGAAGGCAACGAAGATGAACACTGCCATCACTAAAATCCCTGGTATAGATGATAATGATATCACTGTTACTGCAAATACTGCAGCAAGTTTTACACCTTCAGCAGGTACTTACGCATTCGTATATGACACAACAAAAGATTCACCAGCAGAAACAGCCTATTATACCGCTGTAACTCCTGCAAATGGAACTAATATTTCTACTGGTTTCTATAAAGATCCTGACGGAAAAACTGCCGCAACAGGAACTGCAGATGGAAAAACAGTTTACTATCAGAAGATTACAAACACCAACAAGACCTACGCTATCAAGGTTATTAAGGTTGTGAAATAATTCGATTCTTATAAGATTGTGAATCTCTCTTTCCATATCGCCCAGAACTAGGCGATATCCAAAGAAAGGTGAAATATAACGTAAACCGGACGGGGAAATTCTCCCCGCCCGGTTCCTAGGTTAAAAATACAACGAAAAAAATATGCAAAACTTACGCATCTTATCATTTTTGATCTCGGCTTTATGCCTTTTGTCCTGCTCCTCAGAACAGGATAAACCAGAGACACCGGAGCCTAAGCCAAACGTGGGAATCGCTTTCGGCGGTGCCAACGGAACATGGCAGGATGCACCCATCTCCCGCTCCGGCGAAACAGGATTGGAAACACTCTTCACATCCTTCCGGGTTTGGGGATACAAAAACTATGCTGCTACTCCCAACTCCCCGCAAGTCATCATGGACGGCTACCGGGTAAACTTTACACAAAGCAGCGCAGGAACCACAGCAAGCAATACCGCCGACTGGGAATACGTCGGACTTACTCATCCTAAACACCCCACTACTCAAACCATCAAATACTGGGATTACTCAGCATCCACCTACCGCTTCTACGCTTATACTCCGGTGGATGCCCCTATCACCCCAGCCTCATCAGCTGATAACAGTTCAGCCTCATCGGGAACCCCGACATCCACTACAGAAGACGTCTTCCAGATTCCATTTGCTTATTCAGAAGACGCCACGGCAAAAAGCGTGCCTTACATCAGCGATTTATGGTTCTCCAACAATACAGACGCCACTTCCCCTTACGGCAAGTGCGTAACCCTCCGTTTTTCTCCGCTCATCGCCAAGGTACGATTCAAGTTCACCTATCCGGCGAACACCAAGCGCGTCACCATCACCGATATCCTGTTTGGTGACAGCAGATTCATCAAGAATCCATCTTCTGCCAATACCCCGCTCAAGGGAAACATCACGGCAACCTATCCCCTTACAGGAACAGAAGCCCCAACCAGCTATACTCCTTCTTTTGAATGGCAACCTTCGGCGGAAACAGATGCCAAAGGATTCCTCGGCCTAACGATACCTTACGAGGAAGAGAGCGATGCCATTCATATACTGCAAGACAAGAAGCTATATAACAAGTGGTATTATGTGCCACCATTTAACATCGCTAAATACACACAGGGCGCTTACACCATCAGCGCCATCATCGACGGAAACAAGACCCTTGCCACCGTTCCGGCTGAATACATGCAATGGAAGGCAGGCTATCAATATACATACATCTTCAAGATAACAGAAACAGGCAGCCTCATCGCCTTCTCGAAACTGGATGTGGAAGAATGGCTGCCAGGAAAGGAAATAGACAACAACGGCAACGGAACCGGCGGCTGGTAAAAAGCAAAACACCGGCTGGTAAAACAAGACGAAAAGTTGCCGAAAATAACAGAAAACCAAGTACAAGCAAGAACACGAATATGAAAAAGTTTTTAAACATAGTAACACCATTGATCATTCTCCTCGCAATCCTCACCGCTTGCGAGAGCAGCGACATGCCGATTCAGCATGCCGACAACTATGCTTATATCTCCTTCTCGGCAAAAACCGAGAAGACGCTTACCCGAACCAACCCCTACGAGGCATACGATGCCGCCAAGCATCCAGCCACCATGGGCGTGTTCGGCTACTATTCCAGCACCAGTCATCCCAAGCTTGATGGTGACAACTCCATCTACACCAACGAATCGGTGAGCTATAATTCCACCACGGAAAACTGGACGGCTACCAACCGCAAGCGCTGGAACGAGTATCTAGGCAAAGCTACTTCCTTCCATTTCTTCGCCTATATGCCAAAAGTGGATGGCGCCAAGGTGATATCCACCAACCGCACCTTCACCCTCTCGTTCCCATTCGCCATGAGTACTTCAGCCGAAGAAACATCATCAGAGAATACTTCATCCAATCCTACCCCAAGTCCTGTTATCTTCGATATCAAGAAGGCCCCTATCATCTGTGCCAAACCACAGAGCAAGGATAGTATGGATGCCCAGAAGACAGAATACATCTTCGAGCGTGTGGTGAATTTCCTGTTTGACCAAACCCTGACAGGTTATCGCCTTCTCTTCAAGCTCGACACGAAGATGGGAGCCGTAAGACAATTCCGAATCAAGAGTGTAACCCTATCGGGCAATTTAGCCACCTCAGGCACCGTAAGCCGGTCTTATACCTGGGATGTGACCAAGAAAGAATGGACCCAGGGTGCCATAGAATGGAAAGAGGACGACCTCACTTATACAACTTTCGAAGAGAGCACGGCAGCCGGAGGGAACACCGTCACCGCTCCATTTGAGATTCCTTACAAGGACAATAAAGACGATACGAATACGACATCATCTGCTTTCGAGAACGCAACGAAAAGCATTCTTCTCGACAATTCGATAAAAGACTACACCCAATGGGGACCGGCCTTCTATACCATTCCCGATAAGAATTTCACCCCAACCATCAAAGTAACTTACGATGTGGTGTTCAAGGACGAGAAGCAGGAGGTGATTACCCGAAAGGAAGTAACCTCTGCCATCGTACTCAACGAAGAGAATTTTGCAAGTCTGAAAAATCAGGGCGTCACCGCCATGATATATCCCATCCGCATCCTGATTCAACCCCGCTATCTCTATGTATTGGCTGATGAGGATGCCTACACGGGCCATCTGTTGATAGATTAAAACCCTATCACGATTTTTACCAACCAACAAATAAAAAGATACATTGCAATGAGAATACATTCAATATCAACAATATGCAGAAAATGTTTGATGCTGCTGGCTCTGCTGCTGGCGAGCATCCAAATGGTGCATGCCCAGGAGGAAAGCGGCACTACCACCACTGAGACCAAGGTATATGGTGAGGGCGACCTCATCGATACAGTCTATGCTGGCGGTTCGGGAACAAAAGATGATCCATGGCTTATCAGTAATGATAAGCAGCTGGCGAAGTTGGCACATGATGTGACCAACGGAAATACATATCCCGGCAATTACTTTAAACTTACCGCCGACATCGACCTCAAACAAGGTAAATGGATGCCTATCGGAACCTGGAAATTCAATACTAAAAATTCCCAAAAATCCTACTTTTTTGCAGGTAAACTGGATGGAGATGGACATTCAATCAAGAACATGAATATTGAATGGACCAATGAGGATGGATGTGAAGCTTCATGGGGTCTCTTCTCAAGACTGAAAGGAAGAGATAACACAGAAGCAGGATTTGCATCTGTCACCAACCTGATTATTGAAAATGATACTATACAAAAGAAACCAGGTTTTAGCCCTATTGGAAGCGGAGTTATCAAGCTCGGCACCATCGCCGGTGACTTGACGCAATATGCAGAAATCAGCAATATCATTATCCGTAATTCAAAAATTATAGATAATGAGGAAACAGACAGTACAAAAAATAGCTTTCGAGTGGGAGGTGTCGTTGGCTATATAGATAACTCTAATAACCTAAACCAATTCAGAATATTCAACATCTCCGCTGATGTTGATGTGAACATGCTTACCAAAGCCACTCTGACTTCAAGCAGCAATTTCCAAGCAACTATTGCAGGAGGTTTCGGTTCAGTAAGTAAATTAGCTAAACCAGGTATCGGTAATATCGTTATCCTACCTAGAAATATTTTAATTCATGGTTCGCTGACAACCAGCACCAATACCACAAGATGTAGAAAAGGTAGTGTGCTATCGAGCAACACAACAGCCATGGATGATTTCGACAAAGTGTATGTAGATGATCAACCAATTACATCAACCTGGTACTATACCGCAGCCAACAAAGTTAAAGGAGCCAAGGATTATAAATATGGTACAGAAAAAGACATCGATGCCATTGATGAGAACACCGGAATGACTTTTGGCAAGACCTTTGTTGATCAGATAAACCAATATCTCTTCGATAAGAAATTAGATAGGAAAAGCTGGGCATATTTAGGAAATTCTAAATTTGCATTCAGCAACATCAAGCTGAAATTTGAGCGAGGAAAGAGTGATGTACTGACCGTAATTGATGAAGACAGCATAGCCAGCAGCGATACTTACAACTGGTTTGTATACAATGACAACTCCACCACCGGTACTAAAGTAAACGCCGAGGCTTGTAACCCTTTTACATTGCCTCGCCAGTCTTACAAACAGTATGTTTATGCAGTATCTAAAGATGGTAGTCTTCGCACAAACACCATCGAGGTAAATGCCATCGGCTTCACCGCTGAACTTGACGATAAAACCAAGCCAGGTACTTATATCGTCAATGTAACCAACGATACAGAAGAGAAATTGAGCAACGACTCCCTGGGGCTTACCATCACCTACAAATGGTATAACGGTATAGACTCAGTTACCGGCAGTACAACCACTCAAAACGAATATACTCCAACTACAACTTCACATAAATATAAATATTATTGTAAGGTAACCGTAAAGAGTGGCGACAACATTCTTTTTGAAAAGAATGTTTGCGCTTCGGTCATCGTATATCTATGTCCTGCAGGGGTTACTACTGCTGATGGCAAAACATACAAAGCAGGAGAGGATAATCTTACAGACGACGAATGGGGCTATTCCCCAGAAATGCCGATGCTGACCTGGCAGGGTGCCTACAAAAAGCTTTCAGACAAAGCCAGTTGGGATGAAAATATCATCGTGCTGATGGGTACAAGTAACAATGACGTCACCAAAGGCTTTAGGATTACCCCAAATTATCAAGGAGAAAATCTGCTGACAGGAGTTGACTGGGAAAATGCCAAAACAGACCATCCTGAACTTTTCCGTAATGCTACCATCACGGGAAAATGGGACAAAGACTATAAGGGACAGATTGAAATCTACGGTTCTTCAAGAGGTCTGCCTATCTGGGGAGATACCCGCTTCGAAAATATCACCTTCAACAACAACGGCGGTGACTTCTACAAGATTATCTATTGCCAGTATAACAACCTGGAGATGGGTAAAGGAATCATCATGACCGGTTTCAACCAAAACTCTCCAGAATATGGAACCATTGATGGAGCCGTAACGAATGCTTTTCATATTTTTGGCGGTATCAACAACGATGGTCGATTCTATCCATTGAATAATACCAAAAATATTCAAGCCTACGAGGCGTCTATGCCTCACGGAACAGAAGGATTCAGCATCACTATCCATTCAGGCTTCTATTCCTGTATCAGTGCCAGCGGTCGCCAAACGTCTGGTAGCAAAGAATACAATGGCGTGATGGGAACCCCAAATCTTCCTATCAAATGCAAGATCAACTTAGACATCGACCGAGAGTGGAACGATGGCCATAACCCTATCAGAACAGTTTTGATAGACGCAAAAACAGAGGAAGACAGACAAAACGACTATGATGTAGGTGCCATTCTTGCAGGAAGCCACGAGGGTGCCATGTATGCCGATGTAGATATCAACATCAAAAGCGGCAAGGTGGCTCGTGTGGTAAACGGAACATTGGGAGCACAGCGCGAATTTACGCTGGATTATGGTGGCAAAACCTACAATGTGCCTATGAATACCTACATGGGTAGAGCTAGCATTACCCTTGATCCTAAGAATTCAGAAAACAACAAAGATACTATTATCAACAACCGTGTTATTGTTACCGAACTTTATGGTGGTAGTACGGGTCGTGGACATACCGGCAAGGTAAAAGTCAACAATCCTTTCTATGGCTACAGTACCATCACCATCAATGGCGGAACTTTCAAGATTCTGCCAGAAAACAACAACCAAAAAGATAAAATCCTGTGCGGTATCTTTGGTGCCGGTGCCGGCGGTATGAATGGTATCGGTTATGGTGAGGCCAATGACTCAACCCATACACCAGACCAGAGTATTGCCTATTGGAATGATGCAACCAATAGAGACGTCATGCTCTATGATTCTTATAAAAACCTCTATGATTCTTATAAAGAAAATATAAAGGCCAAACTGGTTACCTACAGATGCTACAATACCAAAGATACTTATACTGTTGTTAACCCATTAGACACCCGTACCGAAATCATCATCAATGGTGGCATTTTCGGTACTAAGTCAGAAATGATAGATGGAATTTATGCAGGAGGTAGCGGCTATATGAGTCCAGGTTTGTGGACCCAGACTTCTGCGACACCAAGTCAATACGGAGGAAACGTTTATGGAAATGGCCAAAAAGACAAAACGGTATCTTCGCTTACCATCAATGGCGGTACCTTCTATTGCAAGAACGGTATCTTCGGCGGCGGCCGTGGCACGGACTATTTCTTCCATGAAAACAAATATGGTGGTGCCAATTACAGCGATTACAAGAAATTGGGTCAAACCTATGGAAACGTAGCACTCAATATCACTGGCGGAACCTTCTACTGCCCTATCTTCGGCGGTGGATATGGTGTGGCGTATGCTAAGGAATATGGCAAAGATGATACACAAGAAATTCTTTCCGACATGGCTCGCCTCTACGGAAAATCTAGCATCAGCATCGAAGGCGGAACCTTCTATGACAATGTATATGGAGGTGGCGACATGGCGCAGACAGAAGATACAGAATTGAGTATCAGCGACTATGCTGACATTCGTGGTTCTGTGTTCGCAGGTGGAAACGGAAGAGAGAAGAGAGATGGAGCCATCGGAAATCCGGAATATATTGGTAGAGTTACCGGCAGCACCAGCCTTACCTTCTCAGGTTCATCAACACAGGCTCCATCTATCTATGGCGACATCTATGGCGGCGGAAACCTGGCACAGGTGGGAGAAAAGAAAAGCGAAAAAGATACAAACGGAGAAAATACAAACGGAGAAAATACAAACGGAGAAAATACAAACAAAAGCAGTACAACCATCAATATCTATGGTGCCAACTTCGCCGGAGAAATCTTCGGTGGAGGTAAGGGTATAATCACAAAGAAAACCGAAGTTAAAGATGGCAAAGAAAATGTTACAACAGAAATTACTTCTGCCGATGTAAACGGAAACACGAATATTTATCTGGCACAAGACCCAGGCTTACAGACAAGAGAGAATAACGGAACATTGAAAGATAATTTCTCTATCAATGTGATATGGGATAAGTTATGGGATGGAACGAAATTCATCAGCTGGGATGATAACAAGACATTGTTCTATGGTAAAGACAAAGATGAAGATCCAGACGAAGTTAACAAGTTCCTCAACCCTCATAACATCTATGGCGGCGGAAACCTCGCCTGCACCGTAACAGGAACTGCTACGGTAAATGTACAAAAGGGTATGACCCCTTATTCTCTTCTGAAAACACCGGAATGGAAGGAATCTTATGACGACAACAAGAACCCTCATTTCTCTGTGTTCGGCGGTGGATATGGTGAGAACACCAGCGTGGGAAGCACCGATGTTACCGTGAACGTGGAAGGTGAATATGGTGAATACAACGGAGAAGTGGATGATGACACCGAACAGCTCGCCCGCCCTCATCGCAGCAAGAACAAGAGTAAGAAAGCACGCAAGGCAGCCCTAAGAGCTGCTGCCGAAGGAACAAATACGAAGAACGACATGAATGTCTTCGATAACTCGAAGGGCGTTCCAAACTTCACCATCCTCAGTGCATTGGGTGGAGGCTATGCTGGTACCGTAAAGGATAGCACCAAGGTTACCGTGGATGGCAATACCTTCCTGCATCGTGTGTATGGTGGCGGATTCGGCGACCCAGGAGCTTCTACAGCAGATAACAATACAGGAAGCATCGGCGGCAACACACAGGTATTCGTCAAAGGTGCCTATATCCATGGTGATGTATTCGGCGGCGGTGCCGGCGTGAATCCTAAGAAGACCACAAATGAAACAGATGGCACAATCCAATACACCTACTTCACCCAGGTGGCTAAGGTAACGGGAACCACCCAGGTGGAAATCTCTGACGAAGCCAAGATTTATGGCAGCGTATTTGGCGGCGGCGATATCGCCAACATCGGCGATGAAACAAAAACACCGGTTTACACCAGCAAGCCTATCAGCGTATCAACCATCGCACAAGAAGATAAGAACGGACATCAGGCAGGCGAATTCATCAGTTACAAGGCCGAGAACTACAAGACCTTCGTCAACCTGAAAGGTGGCGATATCTTCGGTGAAGTATTCGGCGGCGGAAAGGGACTCAAGAAGAAAGATGCCCCTGAATATGATAAGGTGGGACGCATCAACGGTAATACCCTCGTTCATATCGTCAACACCGATGCTGCAGCTTCTACAGGAATCGACTACCAGAACAACGTGGTGCCATTCGTCTGGAACAACGTATATGGCGGTTGTGCCTATGGCACCGTGGATGGCAACACCCTGGTACATGTGGAAGGCGGAAAACTGGGACAAAACATCTATGGCGGTGGCTATGGACATGTAAAAGTAGATCTTAACGGCACAGAAACCGAGGCGGAAAAGCAGAAGAAAACACGCCAAACCGTGCTCGGCAAGAAGGATACTGCCCACGAGGGAACCTATGCCAACATTCTGGGTAACACCCAGGTGCAGATAGATGGCGGTACCTGGATATGGAACCGCAAGGCAGATAGCAAGGGTAATTTCACCACCTGGCTTGCCGCTCAGGAAGACAGCGAGAAGATTTGCGATAACATTGAGGAATTCAAGGAGATAACTGCAGCCATCCTGAAAGCCAAGACGGTGGATGAGATTACCAACGAAAAGGCAAAGGCTGCCATCAACCGCATCATGAACGATGAGAATACCCAGCAGTTCTTTGAATTTATCAAAGGTACCATGCACTCGGGTTCCTTCAAGAGCAACCATAATATCTATGGTGGCGGCAACCGTGCCTGCTATGTGGGTACCTATACCAACGATGATACTACTGTAGCAGATAGTACCACCGGCGAAGCTATCGTAATCGTCAACCACTCGCCACTTTCTGATATCATCATCAAGAATCAGGACAACAGCATCAAGAAACTCAGCCTCTTTGATGAGACCTCACTGCCTGGCTTGTGCTGGTATATCAGCAGCAAGAACACGAACGACCCTGAGTTCTCGGTATTCGGAGCCGGCTTCGGTGTCAATACGAAGGTGGGTAAAACCGAGGTATATGCGCAGCCGGGTGCCAAGATTGGCGACGATGGCATCATCGCCATCGACGGTATCAAATACCGATATCTCAATCAGGCCGAAGACCATAAGACCTACTTTAACTTCGAAACAAGTATCTATAACGACTTCCTGAAGGTTTCCAAGGAAGACAAGAAACTCTATTTCGGTAGCGTTACTGGCTGCAATCCTGGTGAAGCAGGCTTCGACCCTACAACCTACAGACGCTATCATGCCAGCCGCTGGGCATGGATTCTCGGTTTGCCGGGCTTCACCTTCCAGTCCATCCATGGCGGTGGCTACTCGGGATATGTTACTGGCGACACCTATGTAGAAACCGATGCACAGCCAGTATGCGAAAATATTTATGGAGCAGGCCTGGGTGCGCTGCCTTACGGCGACATCACTGACGGCAATGACTATGACTTCGGCAAGGTGGGCACATCATCCAGAGTATTCATCAAGTCGGGTTTCATCGCCCAGAATGTATATGGCGGTGGTGCCGGCATAGAATCTATTTCTAATTCTAACAATGAAAAGAATAAATGGATTGACTTCCCAAATATGGCCCGCGTTCCAAAGACGGAGGTTCATATCTACGGTAGAAACTTTAATTATACGGCAAAAGGAAAAAGCCTGGGAACGATAGACCGTACCATGATATGGGGTAGCGTATATGGCGGTGGCGATGTTGCCAACGTGGGTAAAACAGAGGCAGGTCCAGAAGTATTTACCTATGAGCAGCACAAGGTTCCTAAGAACTGCACCTCGCTGGTCAATATACGTGGTGGCACCATCTTCTCGCAGGTATTTGCCGGCGGTAAAGGTCGCCTCGCATCTGAATGTAGCAGCTATCAAAATCTGGGTGGCATCTATGGCAATTCCTGTCTGGTCATCGACCGACCAGTCATCTCTTATCCATATTACGATGAAACTACCAAGAAGGCTCTCGAACCTTGGAGCACAGAAGCCATGGAGCATCCGGCTGAAACTGTCAATGCCAATATCATCCCTACCTTCCACGAACGCATCTACGGCGGATGCCAGAACGGAACGGTATATGGCAATACCTTTATCAGCATCTGGGATGGCTATATAGGTCATGGCATCTATGGCGGCGGATGGGGAAATAGTGATTCCGAGACAGTGAATGGAGAAAAGACTACCAGCAATGGAGAAAAGATCACTTCGGCAGATGTAACCGGCAATACCAACATGATTATCATGGGTGGCAAAGCCCTGCTTTCTTCTTACTGGAACCCGGATACCCGTGCATGGCATCCAGCCAGCATCATCAATGGTATCACCTATTCTCCACAATACAACCACGAGACCTTGAAGTTCAAGGTAAACCACAATATCTACGGTGGTGGCAACGAGGCCTGCGAAGTGCGCAACAACACCAATATCACCATTGCCAATGGATTCCTGCATAAGGATACGGAGGTGAAACCTGGACAGGCCAAGGACTTGCACTTCTACCAAACCGCCGAATGGAAGGAGATATATTATAAGGTGGGATCTCCACACTTCAGTATCTTCGGTGGCGGATATGGTGAGGATGCCATTGTTAAAGGAAATACCAACATCACCATTGATATGGTGAGCAGAGCGAGCTTTCACCACGGCATCGGCATCGAGCAGGACAAGGATTACGAACATTTCTACAATGGCTATTCTTATATGGACATTGTGGGCGGTGGCTATTCGGGAAAGGTAGAAGGCAGCACCAACATCAAGGGAGCCGGCGGTGTTTTCTGTCGCCGTGTGTTCGGTGGCGGATTCTACAGTTCCGTGAATAGTACCAACATCACCGTCAAGGCCATCGACTGCCATGATATCTTCGGCGGCGGCTTCATGGGCGATGTGGAGAAATCAACGAATGTCATCATTGGAGAAGACAACAGCAAAACAGCCACTACATCGGGCGATGAAACATCGGGTACAGATACCACCACATCGGGCAATAATACCTCAGGGGAACCATCAGGCAAATCTCCTTATGATAATACCGATATCTATATCCATGGCAGCGTATATGGCGGTAACGACGTATCGGGCTATGTAAACATTGTGCTCGACTCCAAGGGTTACTTCAAGGACAATCTGGGTACAGGCACCAACATCAAGATAAATGGCGGTCATATCTATGGCAACGTATATGGAGCCGGAAACGGTAACTACCTGTATGCCAATGATAGAAACGGCAACACCAAGGTTACGGTGAACGAGTATTATCCGCTGAACCCAGACGACCCTAATTCAGAGAAAGCCGATCTGGTTTATACCGTACCAATGCGTGAAACCATGCCATCTATCCAGGCGGCAAGCGATGCGGCTAAGATTGTGAACATCAATTCATGGCGACCACTCACCAACAAGGTGAGCATCGATATTACGGGCAACACCGGCAAGGTTGGCGAGAATAATCAAGTCAACAGCCAGGAAGGAATGGTTGTGATTGATGGCGATGTATATGGTGGCGGAAACTCTGCCACCGTACAGAAGGTGTATGATAACGCTGATGCCTCACATAAGAAGGTGGGCGACATCCAAATCAACATCGGTAGCCATGTCAACATCCGAAGCGTGTTCATGGGAAGTAACGGTGATGAACTCTTTACCGCTACTGCGGAGAACGACTTCATGAACATGTTCCAGAGACTGAACGGCAGCGTTGAGGACTATACCAAGGAGCTGAACCTTGCCGACAGTATCGACTGGGTTAACGATCCATCGAACAAGGTAATCAGTACCCTCTATCTGCCAACAAAGAATGAAGACCGTCCTAAGGTATATCCTCACCTGATCGACCTGTATTTCCACCCAGTGGAAACAGATATCCAGGGCACACTGACCTGGAACAATACCGCAACCGGCGAAGGACTCACCGACTGCACCATCGGCACCTTCTGCTGCGGCGGTAACCGTGGCAACATGAATGTTTATCCAAACAGTAATGGCAACGTGGTGGATTACATCTTCCCTGAAGGTCTTACCATCACCGACAAGATAGTGGGTGGCTGCAACAATGCCAACTACGACTACAAGGGAAAGGCTACCCACACAGGTGGCTATCTGCTGGGCCTTGCCCACTCGGAATATCCTTTCATCAAGCTTACCATCAAGAATAAGTTTGAACCAAAGACGGATGAAAAGAACAATGCCTACATGGGAGGTAACGTCTATGGCGGCTGCTACCAGAGTGGAACCATCAAGGGCGACGTAACCATCGACCTGCAAAGCGATATGCTGGCTGGCAAGAACAAGACGAAGCTGGAGAATTCCAACAACCTGCTGCAAAGCGCCCAATATGCCAGCCTCAACATTTATGGTGCGGGTTATGGTATGGAGAGTTATGTATATGGCAACACCCATATTCTGATGGGTGAGAATATCAAATGCGTTGCACCGACCATGAATGTTGACAAGGCTAACAATGTCACCCTGTTCAATGCTTGTGGTGTAAAGGAAGACGGTAACCAGGAAGGCTTGGGCGTATCTGCCAACTTCGTATATGGTGGCGGTCAGCAGGGTAACGTCATTGGTCTTACCAATGTAGATATTCTCAACGGTCACGTGTTCCGTGCCGTTACGGGTGGTTCCTATTCGGGATATGTATATGGTTCTACCCAGGTAAAGGTGGGCTATCCTAAATATTATAAGGTGAGAAAGGATATGCACAAGGGCGGCAGATACGTGTTGAAGCGTACCGACCAGAAGAACCTGAACCTGATTGACAACAACGGCAAGACCAAATCGCCAACCGTCAAGCAGCACATCTATCTGCTGAGCGATGAGCTGATTACCCAGGGCACCCGTGAAGACATCGTGGCTATCGATAATGGCAACAGGGTAGAGATTACGAATGCCAACAGTGACGTTTACTTTACCAAAGTGGAAGCAGCGGAACCAAAGGTAGGTTGGGACAACGTGAATATCAACATTGATGAAGCGGTATATGGCGGAGGATACTCCCTCGCCGAGGGTTCATCGGTGATGGCCAACAACAACACCGTGCTGAAATATACCAAGGAATTTAATGTGGATGAGGCATTTACGGATACGAAAGAGCATCTTGATGAGCTTAATGGCTTCCCTGACGGAACCACCGTAGGCTTCGGCGGCAACACCGTTATCCTGGTGGGCGACAACAAGAACAGCGAGCACATCACCATCTCGCATCAGGAAATGCAGGAAATCGACTTGCCGGAAGGCACCGACCTCTTTGGTTATTACTACAAGCATTATGATGACATTAACAAACCAGAATATACCTATCGCTTCATCTCGCTGCAGGATAAATACTTCTATCATGCAGAGCCTACAGAGGCAACACGCCCTAAGCTGGAAGGTCTGAGAGATAACGTCTTCTATGAATACGACAGCGAGGGTGGTATCTTCGGCGATGGTCACCTTTCATACGCCGAAGGCTTCCGCAGCACTGATATTACCGGTTATGGCTTTGCAGCTCATACCATCGACAATCCGAAGATTATCAACACCTTCCAGCGTATAGACATTCTCCGTCTGGAAGACAACTGCTTCACCCTGCTCGGTGCACGCGACTATACCGTGAACGAAATCAACAAGGCTCCATACTCCATCGCCCGTGTGGGTGAGCTTAAGATGGTGTCGAATGAGATCACTTACAACACAGATGGCAGTCTGCAAGCTAAGCAAGACAAGGCCACCTCGTTCAAATACGGTATAAAGGCACGTAACTATATGGGATTATCCAACAATATCCACTATGTGGGTGCCGTGGTTTCGGATGTTCCGTTCAACGACAAGGATAAAGCTCCATGGCGCAACCATCAGGGTCAGGTGGCTACGGCTGTCGACGAGAACGGTAATGATTTCACGGACAAGTCGTATCAGCAAGTAAAGCAGATATACATAGACAATTATAATGCCAAAAAGGACAGTGTTGATACCGGCAATGCGGGAGACATCTACGGAATCTTCCAGAGACGCAACGACGGTACGGCTAAGAACATGATTGGCATCGCATCGGGCTATGCCATGAAGATTCAGCTCTGCCAGGTAACCTACGATGAGACTAAACAAAAGGTATCAGAGCAGCAACATTACGGTCCTATCTATGGCGTGATAGAGATGAACCTGATCAATGTGCGTGAAGACGAAGGTGGCGGTTATGTATATGCCGACAACCACCACACGAGAGCGACTGGCGATACACACGATGAAGACTTCCTGGAAACTACGGGTAACTTCGTGTTCCCATACAAGGATGGAAGATACATCGTGGACGACTGCTTCCCTACGGGATACTACAGCAGTAACCCCGACAGTCTGCCGGATATCCACTATTGGTATGTAACGGGTTTCCACTACTATTACAATGCCCATATCACGGGTTACACCTTCAAGTCGTCTCCTGATCTTCCTATCAAGTTCAACAGCGACAACAAGGATGGCCTTACCGTGCTTTCGGGCTTGAAGAGCGGTCAAACGGTACGCATCAACAGTTGGAAGATGAGAAGTGGACATCCGGAAAAATTCTCCAGCGACCTGGAATACCGCAACTATCTGAAAAAAGGAGATGCAGATTATAACGCTGACGTTGCCAATGGTTACCAGCTCTATGTGGGCGGTTCAAAGAGTACCACCTTCGAGGGTGCTACGGCTGAAGGGGGTACTCAAAATGGTTTTTCGGCATTGCTGTCGATGAACGCCCAAAACCCAGATGATAATTATAAGACCTTCAATGGTACCCTGCCTTCGGGCTTAACCGAAGATGCCAAGATATCATTCCAGCTGGTTGACAAGGTTAACAATACGAATGATGCTGAAGCAGATTACTTCAAGAAGCACCTTTCCGAAAAGAGTCTCGCTACCCTGGTTATCAAGGCTCCTGCCTACGAGATATACAAGGGCGAAAACAGCACAGAGAATAAGCCTATCTATGCGCATACTGAGAAATTCTTTAAAAAAGATAAGAATAATAATTATATAGAGATAAAATCCGAAAAATTGGATCCTGCCAATATCTATTACCAGCCACAGACTGATGAGTATGCAAAGGTAGAGAAACTCTATGCATATAACACGACAAGCAAGAAGTATGAAGAAGTGAAGAATCTTTCAGATATCACTATCGGTGATAACCAACAGGTAAAGTATTTTGTTCCTCGTGAATATACCTACACCATCTATCTCACCATTGAGTATGTACAGGGACCTACCGTAAGCGGCAACATCAGCATCGAAAACTGTGCCTTGCCGGGAGAGATGATCAGAATCAACAAGAAACTGGTGAAGATTGATGCCGACGAATCGTTTGCTGCCAACGGCTACTACTGGCACATCGGCAAGCTGAAGCGAGACAAGGACGGCAAGCCAGAATTTGAGGATGGAAACACTTGGGTGAAAGATATCTTTGACAAGAAAGATACTCCTCAAAACAACACCTATCAGCAGGGAACAGCCACAGATAATAGAACCGACCTCTTTGCCGGAACCTACTACGACAAGACGGAAGACTATCTAGAAATTCCGGCTTACTACTTCATGAATGGCTACGGCGTGCAGTTGGCTATCTCCATGACGGGATTCGACAAGCAGTTGTTCCCAGTTCCGGTGCAGCTATCCGATACCCTGGTGGTTCACAACTACCAGGAGATGGATCCGCAATCAGACAAGGTGAACCTGCATATTCCTGAGGCCGTGAAACGTGCAAAGGAAGCAGCAGAGGCTCGTGCCAAGGGTGAGCCACAATATTTTGCGGAGCCTCGCATCTACATCAAGAACCAGCGCGACCTGACGGCCTTCAAGGAATACCTGCAGGAAAAATCGAATGATGGCGGTGCCTATGCCCAGTTTATCCTCCAGCGCGACCTGAGCATCGGAGACAATATCGATGGAACAGGCGCCACATTCAAGGGAACCTTCCATGGCAACGGTCATGTGCTGAAAGGCTTCAGCAAGGACAAGGCACTCTTCTGGGAGAACCAGGGACAGATTTACAACCTCGGACTGGAAAACGGCAATATTGCTACCAATGGCTGTAACGAAAAGGGTGCCTACCACTGCTGCTTTGAGTATAATCCTACTAATCCTACTAATCCTATAGGAAACACCTCCCCTATCGTCTATCGAATGGATGGTACTGCCGAAAAGGGTTATACATACGATGACTTCAAATATGGCAAGGTGGCATACGACCTCAATGAGTACTATCTGCGTGCCCGCTACAGCAACGATATGACGAAAGCTGATGACAAGGCGGCATTGAAGTACATCTACGATTACTATGCCAACGGCGACTATCAGTATGCCAACCGTTCGGATGCCTACACCGGTAACAATACGGGTATCGTCTATCTGCGTACGGGTGGCAGCAGTGCCCTGACCCCGAACTACGGCAAGAGTCTGACACGTCACGACCAGAAGCATACGATAGACAAGGCACGTGCACAGGGTTACACGGCTGCCACAGAAACGAAAGCAGAATCGAGAACCGGCGATTACCTGCCACTGTTTAACAAAGAACAAATGAACGACTTCCTATTCTGGGGACAGTCATTGCAGTTGACTCCAGACAAATATCCTGCCGGGATTACTTCCCGACAAGTAGATTACATGACCAACCGTGTATATCGCACAGCCGGTTATTACGGAGACACCCAGCTCGATGCCTTCCATTATAATGCCTACAACAGTACGAAGAGTCAATGGAGTACATACGTGTATGAGCCAACGACAACGGCGATAGACTTTACTTGCCAGAACGACCTCGGGAAGGGCATCGGCGAGAAGGGCATCGGCGAGGGCATCAGCAAGCATGGCATCTTCTATCCGCCAGTGGCCGACAATGCCCAGAAGTACTACGACTTCATGATCAAGCCAGAAGTTACCCAGAACCTCCTGGTATATACCGCAGCAAACAGTACAGAGGCGGCAGATACCGAAGAGGCAAACACAACCGAGGCTTACGACATCGTTCATACGGCACTGAACTATGATGAAGAAAAGAAAGAAATCCTGATTAAGGGTCATCATCTTGTAGCCAATAAAACCAGCGTTGGAACAGGCAATGGAACAGCCGATGGAACAACCGGTGGTTTCACCACCCCTTACTTCCATCTCGTGGAGCGCACACCTGAGGGAAAGAACAGCGAAAATGAGAGTTGCAGCAACAACGACTTCTGCGCCCCTATCCCATTCACGGTAACCAAGCATGCCTGGTATGTGCGCAAGCCGATGTACTATGCCGAGGAAACCAGGGGAGCCTGGGAAGGCATCAGCCTGCCATTCACCGTGAACAAGGTTAAGGCACAGATAAATGGTGAGATTACCCATTTCTATGGCACACCAACGGAAGATGAACTGGCTGACCCAGCCAAGAATACTCACACGTTGCACCATGAGTACTGGCTGCGAGGATTGACTGGGGTAAACACCGGGGGGAACACTGGAGGAAACACCGGGGAAACCACTGCCACCTTCCAGCGTCCGGGCAACGAAGCGGGACTCTTCCAGGCAGAGAATGCCGCAAGTTGGAATTACAGCTTCAAGAACGACTTCTTTGTAAGGACATACGAAAGCAAGCTATATAATAAGGTGGATAATCCATATTATAACGAAGCACATACATATAATGATTATCTTGCCTTGACAGCAAACATTCCGTATGTGGTTCGTTTCCCAGGTTACCGTTATTATGAATTTGACCTCTCAAGCGAGTTCTATAACAAATACACCCAAGGTCTGGGAATCGAAAACCCGGCACAGACGGTTACCTTCCATGCCTACGGCACGGAGTACCAGCCAAAGGACGAAGAAATAGTTGAAAAGGGTGCCATCGAAATTCCTATCACTACATCCACGGGAACCCTGGATGTAAACGGTTATTCACACATGGGAACCTTCAAGGCACAAAAGGTGGCAAACGGAACCATCTATGGCATGAACGATAAGGGTACGGCATTCAGCGATGCATTTGCAGAAACTTCGCCATTTGCCACCGTCATGCCATTCCGCACCTATCTCACACCAGCGGCAACCACATCTCAGGCTCGCTCATCTGCTGCCCCATCCGTGATTCGCATCGCAGATACCACGGGCATCGAAAAGATTGAACCAGATGTGAAGATTACCGATGATGATGACCCATCGGGCAACTATCTCATCGTGCAGCCTATAGGAGGCAGGCGAATCCGCATAGAGAGTACCTATGCCACCCAGCTCCAGGTATTCTCAACCACCGGTCAGCTTTACCGCATCCTGGATGTTCAGCCGGGCACCGCCACCTACAGTGGCTTCTACCCTAGCATCTACATCTTCGGAAACAAAAAGGTAATCGTAAGATAAAAGTAAAAAAGAAACCAGCAAATATGAATACAAAGAAACAAATAATAACCCTACACCTGGTGCGTTCCATCATGATACTGCTCATGATGGGATGGACCGGTGGTGCATGGGCGCAAAACGGGACGGTATCCGAGGAGGTGATTTATACCACCGACTTCACGGATTGGACCGAAGAGATTAATAGAAAAGAAGCCAATCAGGTGGTTGTCAACAAGGAAAACCAGTTTGGGGAAACGTTTTCCTTTACCCTGAATGGTGTTGGTATCTATCCTAAAGCCGTAATTTCCTCGACCACAGGTTACATGCAGACTGCCAAATACACCTCTGAATATTCGGCAGCCGAACCTAGTGTCGTGACTTCACCGCTCAAAAGCATCACCCAAATCAAACTGCATCAGGCTGCTACGGGTGGCACCCGTGGTATCAAGGTATCTGTGAAAGGAAATGAGGATGCCGACTGGGTGGTACTCCACGATAAATCCATCGTAAACAAGTCAGGAGAAGACCTTACCTTGACGGTGAACCGTACCAACTGCCAGATTAAATTCGAGAACTATTCGAAAGGTCTTAACTACAACGCCTACGTCACCGACCTCACCATCCTGGGAAACGTAGAGCGGAAGCCAAAGGTAACGGTTTGGTATTACGACACCCAAGGCCAGTCTATCGGTTCTGAAACCGTGGCTGCCAATACTCCCTTGAAATACAAATATAATGAAAGCAGTCTGACACTTCCTGAAAATTACGTATTCCGTGGCTGGTTCAACAGCACAGAGGTATCTGCCACCAAGGTGCCAGAGGAAGAAAAACTCGTTACAGACCTCTATCTCTATGCCAAAGCTACTCCTAAAGAGACTACCCAATATGGCGATGAACACGCTTACGACCTCACCAAGAAATATTTCTATCCGGAAGACCATGACGGATTAATCAAGATAGATGGCGGAGCATGGCAGAACACCACCAACGGCTGGTACTTCAAAGAGGGAGGAACCATCCAGTTGGAAGTGGCCAAGGCTGCCAGTATCAACCTGCCCCTATGCAATGCCAGCCAGGCAGGAACCATCAAGGTTTATCAAGGCAGCAATCTGCTGACCAGCTTCAGCAACCGGAGCGCATCGGGCGAAGACGGAGAAATCCATACCATCCGCTACGACGGAGGAACCCCTACCACCCTGACCCTGAAAATACCAGCGGGCTCTTACATCCGCAGTCTTGATGTGCGCAACATCAAGCTCATCATCGTGTCCTTCTTGGGAAAGAGTGTAAAGGGCGATATCCCTTCCAGCATCAAATGCGATGTGGAGGGCAAGGCACAGATGCCAACCAACGCCCTGTTCTACCAGGAAGTCCACACCTTCCAATACTGGACCGATGGCGAAAACAACTACGAGGCAGGTAATACCTATGCCTTCACCAAGGATGTGACTCTCACCCCGAAGATGACGGCAAACAAGCTAGACCTCACCGATACCAACAAGGAAACAACCGTAACATGGTCTTTCGATAGCAGCGAAGCACCTGAAATCAATATGCAGCAACGTTCGGGCACCAAGGGCTATACAAGCACAGGCAGCATCTTTGTGGATGACAACACACAGGTAAAGCAAGACGTAAACCTGCTGATGGATGCCTCTGCCGCTACGGCAAAGATAAACAACCACGATGCCCGCATCAATGCCCTGAAAGGAAAGGGTGCACAGGTGAACAACGGAACCATCTTCACCCTGTCTGCCGTGTATGGCATGAAGGTAACGGTGAAGGCTTCTGCCAAAAAGGATGCCGACTACGAGAATACGGAGGCTTATTTCAGCCAAGATGCCAATGATGCCCAGGCTGCCACAATTACGGTGACAGACGACAACAACTACACCATACCGGCTAGCGATATCGAGATTGCTGACAACAAGACCATCACCTTTACCTACAAGGGCGATGCCACCAGTCTGCATATCAACATCATCAAGGCGGGTTCTACCAAAGCCTGGGGTTTCTACGAGTCTATCAGTGCCACCTATCCGGTATTGCCTAACGTGGTAAGTAAGAACAGCATCAGCAATGCCGACCCTACAAATTTCCCGAACGAGAAGAACGAGAATGCCGGTACCGTCAATATCAGCTCCACCTCAACCCATACCAACAGAGGCAACCGCTTTGAGGCGGGCGACGTGATTACGCTGGAGGCAAAGGCAAACTATGGCTACACCGTAACCGGCTTCAAGGTGGAAGGCAGCGATACCTCATTGCCGATGAAGGAAAATACGGAGTATCCAACCATTGATTATACCATCACCAGAGAAGCACTCACGAAATTCAACAACATCATCCCTATCGTTGTTACTTATCAGCGACAGGAGATGCGCAAGGTAACTGCCATTTCTTCGGATACCAAACTGGGTAGCGTGGAACTTTCGCCTAAGTACAGCAACTTCTATAACGAGACCAAGGAAAACGGTAAGGTGGTAAAGGCGGAGAGCTGGTACACCCAAGGCACCCAAGTAACCTGCGATGGCGAGGCAATCACCGACTATATGATTGATTACTGGCAGGATGAAAATGGAAATCAGCAGAAATGGTACACCTATCAGTTTACCATGGGCAGCACCGCAGAAACCTTCATCAACCGAACTTTCACCGCTCATTTCGCTCTAGGTCACACGGGAAGCGTATCCTTCGAATATCAGCCAGGAACCAAAGTGGATGGAGAAGACCAGAAGAAGGACTATCAGAATATGGTGCCGGAACTGGAAAAAGCCATCATAAGCGAACTGCCAAGTGCCATGAAAAATGTGCGCTCCTTCACCATTCCTACCAACTACACCCTCTTCAAGAGCGTGAATGATGATGGAACGATGAACAAGAATTATTATACACTCGACCATTGGGCGCTCAAGACTGACCTCAAACAGATTTACGAACTGGGCAAAACCTATTCGTTCAGCCAAGATGGCGAAAACCTCGTTCTCGTACCTGTATTCAGAATAAACCCAGCCACTCAGAACAACCGTACCAGCAGTCCTGTAATCCGCTATGACTTCGGTCGCAAGGTAAGGGAATATCTCGACCCGAATACCGGAGTAACCCGAAAGGTATGCGCACAGGCGGTAAACTTCGAAGAGAACAAGAATGTTTTCTGGACATCAGAAGTATTTGTCAATGTGCGTGAAAGCGGTAAAGACTATCCGCATTGGCGCGCCGCAACCTTATGGTGCCAGACGGGCAGCAAAGGCTTTATCCGCAACACCGATTTAGACAACTGGTGTGCCATCGGTCCTGGCACCACCTTCTGGTTTCCTTCAGGAACAGGAACCAGAATCTCCATCCTCTCGTATTCCAAGATAACCACCACCACCATCGACGGTGTGGTGCCTACCCTCGACGAAGAACGTACCGACATAGAGCGTAAGAACGCCGGTTTGCCTTCGCTGAAGGAAGAGGAAAAGGGTGCCAAAGCGCACATGTATGTATATAGCTATACCACCCCAAGTGCCAAGACCCGTCTTCGCATCATCATTGGCGACGACTATTCGTACTACCAGTGGATAGAACTGGGTACACAGGCAGCCAACTGGGTGAAACTGAATGCCGAAACCGAAGATGCGGCCCGCGGTAAGATAGACAAGATTGAAACCGCCAACAAGGGAGAAGGACACGAAACCAATGACCTGCCAGACGGCGGCATCGCCTTTAGACAAGGTGAGCGAGTGAGAATGACCCTATACAGAAAGAAGGGCTACAAACTGGATAAGATTGTGGATCCTGCCAAGACGGATGCAAACGGAGAACCGCTCGCCGTACTGAAGATAAACGATGACGGCACGGTGGATATGGTAAAGATGCAGGATGCTTCTACCACAGAGAAAGTGAAGAAGAACAATGATGGAACCTGGGGTATTGCCAGCGGCTCCCAGCAAACCGTATTCGTACTGAAAAAAACAGAATGCTACCGCACAGGCGAAACCACCTATCTGGCAGAAGACAGCATCCGCACCAAATACGAACTGGAGTTCGACATTACCAACCACCGCCACCTGCTGGTTTATTTCAAGGAAAAGACGAATACCTACTACGTTACCTACAATGCGGGATCGTATGCCACAGGTACACCCCCAGAAGCTACCTGGGTGGAGAAAGGCGACAAGTTTACCATTCCTAGAAATACCAGCCTCTACTACGAGGGAAATACACTGAGCTACTGGATTGATCTATCGAAAAAGGATGAATCTGACGTGGATAGCTCAACGGGGGATGATTTTACCTATGGTATAGGCAGACAGTATATCGCTAAGGGCGAAAACATCCGTCTGTATCCAATGTTCAAACCTAATGAATTCAATATCCTCAGTCTCCCAAAACCTACCACTGCCACCTGGTATTTTACCAAGGACAAAGGGGCACCAAGCATCAACCTTCAGAAGACAAAGGGTATTCTTGTTACCCAGCTTACGATGAAGCTTGGTGACGATGCAGAACAGAGAACCGTGGGAGGAGAGGTAAGCATTGACCTGAAGATAGACCTCGATGCAACAAATGGCAAATTCGACAACACCACCGAACGAACCGAGCGAATGCAGATTAATGCGGGTTCTATCACCTCCTTCCCTTCTACCCCAAATTGCACCGCCAAACTGGTGGCTACGGAAGGTAATAAAAAGGTGAATATTGGCGGAACAGAGGTAACGCTGGATGATAAATATGTAGCAGAAGCTACCTGTTCGGGAACTACCGCTACGCAAAACGTGGAATTTACCGAGGGCCCATACAGCGAGAGTTTCAGCGTAACCTATCAACCACAAGAAGAAGAATTGCCTGAGATTACAACACTGACCTGTGGAGAAACAACGTACTATAAGAATGAGATTGAAATGCAGTATGGTAAATACCAATATCTCATCTTCCATGTTAAGCCATGGGCAAACCCTGATGAAAAGATACCAGAAGTAACGGGTATTGCCACCAATGGGGGCACGGTTTCCGCAACCTCTGCAACGGTAAAAGAGCCGGAATGCATCGTAACGGTAAAGAATAAAAAAGGTATCACGATAACTACCTATCACGTAAAATTCGAGTTCGATATTCCAAATGATGAACCAGTCATGGAACAAGTTACCATCAATGGCAAGACATACCCTATCGAGGCCACAGAAACTCATATCCAGATCGAGGCTTCAGATGTGCCTGCCAATGGTGTCATCAAGTTGAAGTTCAACCGCACGATGCAGGCAGTGAAAAGAGGGCTCTTCCAGACTGAAAGTGCCGAAAGAGAACATGTTTTTAAATATTGGGATTTGGAGCCAGGAACCGATAGCACCTTTAACTTCTCTGCCACAGAAGCAGAGGGTGGAAATGCTGCCGAGGCCATCTTCAAGGATATCTATGGCAAGAAGTGCCTGCAGAACCTGACCATCATCCTGCATATTGCGAAAAGTGAAACCTTTTATCACAAACATCCATTTGACTTCATCGTTGGTACGAATGGTACCCTCGACCAGGCTATCGCAGCGGCAAACAACAACAACAAGACAGATGGTCACCGCTATTACATCTTCGTGCCAGATGGAGAATATCAGTTGACAGGAAATGCCGACAATGGCGTAACCCAAATCATAAAGCCAAACATCTCGCTCATCGGACAGAGCAAGGAAGGCGTGAAGATCTACAATATCCCGGAAAAAGGAGGCGTCAGCCAGACTGCTACCCTGCAGCTGATACAAGATGCTACAGACTTCTATGCAGAAGACCTGACCCTGGAAAACCGGTTCGACTATAAGAATCAGAGTTCAGATGCAGAAAAACAGGCTGTAGCCTTCTATACGCAAGGTAACCGAAGCGTGATGAAGAATGTGGCACTCCTCAGTTGGCAAGATACCTATCTATCCAACCTTGCAGGTTCCGACTTCCGTGGCTATCTGGAAGAATGCGACCTTGCGGGCGTGACGGATTGGGTTTGCGGCAATGGCAATATCTGGTTTGAGAAATGTAACCTCATCCACCGTGACCGGGCAGGCAACAACATCGTGGCTCCGAATACGGAGGAGATGCAGGAATGGGGCTATGTGTTCAACAACTGTAATATCAAGACAGAAACAGAACAGCTTAGCCTGCTTAAAGACAAGGAATGGACCCTGGCACGCCCTTGGGGTAAATCACCAGCCTGCACATTCATCAATACCAGGATGTACACGCAGCCTCGCAACTACGGCTGGGGAAAGATGGCTACAGGATTAAAACTGAGATTCCACGAATACAACAGTAGGGATAAATCAGACAACGAGATTCCTCTTGCTACCCGTTCGCTTGCCGCCTGCTCACCAGCCGCCGGCTCTGACGACTGCATCCTCTCAAACATCTCGGATTACAACATCCGCAATGTATTGGGCGGTTCTGATGCCTTCGAGCCACAAGTGCGCTGCAAGCAGATAGATGCGGCATCTGGATTATCTCCTGTTATTAAAGAAGATGAAGTAAACAACGATGTACCCAACCGTCTGGAGTGGAAGGATAACATCGTGCTAAACGATGAGCGCCTGCAATGGAAGCCACAGCAGGAAGCCCTCTGCTACTTCCTCTTCAAATGGGATGAGAAGACAGAAAAATGGTTGTATCAGGAGAATACAACAGAGTGTGAGATTACTCTTGACGAATCGGGAGTTTATTGCGTACGTGCTGCCAACCAGCAAGGTGGTCTGGGTATAGCTACCAAAGCCATCGAATATACCATACAGCCAGCATATGAACTAGCTATTCCTGCTGTTGGTAACTACAAAGATGAACATTACGGATACGCTTGCGGCTGGACTACCATCTGTCTGCCTTTCAACGCCAGAGTACCTGCGGGAGTGACAGCGTATGCTGCTACAGCGCACTATCAAGATACAGAAACAGAAAAGACAGAGACTGATCTGGTTACAGACTTCATGATGACGCTGACACCCGTAGAGGTAATCAATGCCAACAAGGGATATATTGTTTATGGAAGAGCTACTTCAGAAACAACCCCTGTAACGCATTCGTTCTATCCTACTTCCAGTGTAAGCGACAAGCCAACTATCCTCAAGGGCAATGCTACAGACGAAGACATCTCTTCTACCAACATCAACTGTTATGTACTTGCCTACAAGAACACCCTGGGATTGGGCTTCTATAAGTTCACGGGTACAAAACTGAAGGCTCACCGGGCTTGGCTGCCACAAGACATGGTAAGTACAAGCAACCAGGAAGGTTTGGCAATGGGCCAACGAGCCATCCACTTCGTCTTTGCCAAGGGTGAGGATACCGCCATCCACAACCCTATCATCTGGCAGAATGATTCGGAAGATGACAAGTACTATAATCTCTCGGGACAACGGGTGGAGACGCCATCAAAGCCAGGCATCTACATCTCGAAGAAAAAGGGAAAAAAGATTATCAGATAAACTCCTGTTTCCGCCAGGCGTCCCGCCGGATGTAAAACAAGAACGCAAGCCCGCTAGGCGTCCCGCCGGAT
>ERZ1023641.127-NODE-127-length-29071-cov-11.222119_pt1 | contig 29071 bp, 22 predicted proteins | sample MGYA00380335_ERZ1023641 | MGnify/ENA primary metagenome ERZ1023641 (study PRJEB33179, sample SAMN07448970) | human gut metagenome | biome: Human-gut; feature: Human associated habitat; material: Faeces | host: Homo sapiens | place: India: Bhopal | collected... | reverse complement strand
ACGAGATGTCAAAGGGTATCACAAGCAGTGCCTCAGATATGTTGGTAGGTAAGATAGCTGGTGTAGACGTGCAGACTGCTGGTGGTCAGCCAGGTTCTGGAGCACAGATTCGTATCCGTGGTGGTGCCTCTCTGAATGCTTCTAACGACCCTCTCTATGTAATCGATGGTTTGGCTATTGACAACAATACCAATAAGGGTATGAGTAATGTCTTGGCGATGATTAACCCTAACGATATCGAGAGCTTCACTGTATTGAAGGACGCTTCGGCTACCGCCATCTATGGTTCTCGTGCTTCTAATGGTGTCATCATCATCACCACCAAGAAGGGACGTGCAGGTCAGAGACCTACCGTTACTTATAATGGTGATATCACAATATCTACCATCCAGAAGAAATATGAGGTGATGAATGCCAGCGAGTACAAGCAGGCTCTTACTTCTTTAGGAAAAGATATAAGCACTTTGGGTGATGCCGACACCGACTGGCAGGACGAGATTTTCCGCACTGCCATCTCTACCAAGCACAGCCTCAGCATTCAGGGTGGTTTGAAAGATATGCCTTATCGTATTGGTTTAGGCTTCGAAGACAACAACGGTATCGTTAAAACCAGCTGGATGAAGCGTTTCAACACTTCTGTCAATTTGGCTCCTTCCTTCCTCGACAAGCACTTGAACTTCAATTTCACAGCGAAGTATATGTTCGAGAAGGATCGCTACGCACAAGCAGGTGACGCCATCTTTAACGCACTCCGAATGGACCCCACACAGCCCGTTCGCGTAAACGATGAGAAGTACGACTGCGTAGGCGGATATTTCAATTACCTGCAGGGAAAGAGTGATAAGATTACCGATCCTAATTGGAAATACATGCCTGCTGCTAATTATCCGCAGAACCCAGTGTCTCTCCTTGACAATTACAAGTGTATAGCCAAAACTCATGACATATCTTCAAACTTGGAGGTAGATTATAAGATTCATGGCTTTGAAGACTTGCATTTGCATGCAGCCATAGGAGCACAATACACTGATGGTAGACAAAATGAGGAATACTCTAAGTATACTGTTGCTAATCCTGAATATAACTATTTTGGTCGTTATAACACTGATCATCAATACAAATACAGTATTGAAGGAAAAGCATTTGCTGAATATGCCCATAAGTTTGGTGTTCACGACATCGACATCATGGCAGGTGCAGAGCAGAGCCACTACCACAGAACAGGATATAACTTTGGAACTGGTATTGATGAATACCTGAGAGATACCAATCCTCAGTATGAAGCTACAGAAGGTAAATGGAATTACGAGAATGATCCAAAGTTCCAATCAGACGAGTTTTGGAAAGCCCATAACTCATTGGTGTCTTACTTCGGACGCTTCAACTATAACTTATTAGATCGCTATTTGCTTACAGCAACCTTCCGTGCCGATGGTTCTTCACGCTTCAGAAAGGGCAAGAAGTGGGGTTACTTCCCTGCTGCAGCCTTTGCCTGGAAGATCAACAACGAGCCATTCATGAAAAACGTAAAGTGGCTTGACGAGTTGAAGCTCCGCTTGGGCTGGGGTATGACTGGTCAGCAGAATGGTATTGACGACTTCTACTATACTACTCTGTACAGAGTCAGCAACAGTTATGCACAATATCCATTCGGTGACAATTATTATCCTACTTTACGTCCATCTGCAAGCAATTCTGACCTGACTTGGGAAAAGACTACAACCTACAATGCAGGTCTTGATTTCACCGCTCTCAATGGCCGCTTCGGCTTTAACGTAGATGGTTACTATCGCAAGACTACCGATCTGTTGTCTCAGGTTGCTGTTGCCGCTGGTACTAACTTAAGCGACAAGATTTTGAAGAACGTTGGTTCTTTGGAAAACTATGGTGTGGAATTGGCAATCAATGTGAAGCCTATCGTCACCAAGGACTTCGTATGGGATGTAACCTACAACGTAGGATGGAACCATAATGAAATCACCGAGTTGGAAGCAGGAAAATCAGACTGGGTTGAGACTGGATCTTCAGTATCTCGTTCAAATGACACTAAAGTACAGGCAAACAAGGTTGGAGAGCCTATCAATTCTTTCTATGTTTACCAGCAGGTTTACGACGAGAATGGCAAACCAATTGAGGGACTTTATGTTGACCGTGATGCTAACGGAATCATTGATGATGGTGACCGTTATTGCTACAAGAGCCCTGCACCTGATGTAATCATGGGTCTCACCACCAAGTTCATCTACAAGAACTGGGACTTCAGTGCAGCCTTCCATGCATCTATCGGCAACTATGTGTACTACGATTTCCTGAACTCAAAAGCTATTTTGGACCAAATTACACAATACGGTAATATTAACACGACAGCAGAAGCTTTCAATCTTGGCTTTACGGGTTCAACTATAAAACCGAATATACAAAGCGACTATTTCGTACGCAATGCTTCTTACTTGAAGTGTAGCAACATGACTTTGGGCTACAGCTTCCCAGCATTGTTCAAGGCTGGTGCCGAGAAGATTTGCAGCGGACGTATCTACTTCACCGTACAGAACCCATTCATCATTACCAAGTATAAGGGTATCGACCCTGAGGTAAGTAGCGGTATGGACAAAAATCCTTACCCACGTCCAATAAGCTTCCAACTTGGTTTGAATCTTAACTTCTAAAATACAAAAAGGAGACAATTATGAAAAAGATATTTATAAAGACTGCAATGGCAAGTATGTTGTGCATGGGCTTTGTCTCTTGCGCAGACGAACTGAACATCAAGTCGGTTGACCCACTTAATCACCAAACATATACGGTAGAGGGGCTCTTGGCTAAGCAGTATGCTACCCTTGGTCTTACAGGTCAGAAAGGTCCTGATGGTTTAGCAGATATAAGTGGCAACGAGGGTGAAACTGGATTTATCCGTACAGTGTTCAACCTGGAAGAGTTGATGACAGACGAAACTTTGTGGGCTTATCAGGAAAATGATGGTATTGCTCAAATCACCACCATGGATTGGGACAAGAATAATGTGCGTGTTAACTGGGCATATCAACGACTCAGTTATAACATCAACCAGTACAACTTCTTTATTTCTGAGCAGTCTGGTAGCCTGAGTGAGGATAAGATCGCAGAAGTTCGCTTCCTCCGTGCATTGAACTACTATTATTTCCTTGACCTGTATCGCAAGGCTCCTTTCAAGGATACCTTCGACAACAATCTCCCTACCGAGAAAAGTGGCAAGGAACTCTACGAGTGGTTGGATAATGAGCTGACTACCATCGAGCCTCTGATGGCTGAGGTGGGTGCTTATAATAATAGTGAGAATTTCGGGCGTGCTGACCGTGGTGCAGCTTATGCTCTCCATGCCCGCTTGGCTCTTAACTCTGCCGTTTATACCGATGGTCAGGTAAAGGACTACCAGAAGGCTATCGATTATTGCGACAAGATTCTCAACAACGTAGGTGAAGGCGAAGGTAAATACAATCTTTGCCGTGCAAAAAAGAACGGTTACAGCGGTTACCAGCAGCTGTTCATGGGCGACAATGACTGCAACCCAGAGGCCATGAAGGAAATTATCTTCCCTATCCGTCAGGATGGTGTAAAGACTCGCGCTTATGCAGGAACTTCATACCTCGTAAATGCTTCTACCATATCTGGCATGCCTTATGCAAGCACAAGTGACCCATGGAAGTGTCTGTTTGCACGTGTAGACTTGGTAAAGAAGTTCTTCCCTAACGGGGATATTCCTAAGGCTACCGATGAGGATCTTTTGTCCAATCCATCAAAAGATCAGGTGATTGCAAAGGATAACGAAAAAGGTATCAGTACTGCCGACGTAGTGGCACAGGCTAAAGACGACCGCGCCCTGTTCTATATGGGTATCGGTGGATGCAGTGACAAGGTACGTACTCTAACACCAGGTGATGCTATTACAGGCCCTCTGAATGGTGCGTCTTTCGTTAAGTGGACCAACCTCCATGCAGACGGTACAGCACAGCACCATCAGAAATTTTCAGATACTGACTTCCCTGTGTTCCGCTTGGCAGAAATCTATCTGACCCGTGCAGAAGCCAAGTATCGTCTCAACGGCAGTCAGGATGGTTTGGAAGACATCCTGAAGGTTCAGGACCGTGCCAATCGTCAGATAAAAGCTTCATCAGTAGATGAGCAGACCCTTATCGATGAATGGTGCCGTGAGTTCTATATGGAAGGCCGCCGTCGTTCCGACTTGGTTCGCTTTGGCTTGTTCACAGGTTCTAAGTATCTCTGGAGTTTCAAGGGTGGTTCTGAAAATGGTCAAGGTATTCCAGCAAAATGCGATATCTATCCTATCCCTGGCGACGAGATTAAGAACAACCCTAACATGACACAGAACCCAAAATACTAATTGTTAGGAAACAAGATTTAATTTAAAAGAAATCAATTATGAAAAAGATATTCAAATTCATGTTGCTGCCGGCATTGGTACTCCCTTTGCTCTTTACATCCTGCGATGAAGACAGAGACAGCAACCCTACATTGGACCTGAGTCATCTTGCGGATGGATTTGTATTGAACACTCCTGCTCTTGCAGAAAACAATACCTACGACCTCTCCAGTGCAAAAAGCTTGGTATTGACATGCTCTCAGCCAAATTATGGTGGAGTGCCTTACTCTGTGACGTACTATGCACAGGTATCTATCGACCCTGCATTTGTCAGCGATGCTACAGCCTCTCATGTTGAGTTGGCAACACCATCCTCAGATGCAAGCAGATTGGAATACATAGCTTCCGAAGTAAACGATGCTGTGGTATCACTCTTCAAGGCTGCCAATCCAGATGCAAGTGTTCCCGAAGATATGCCAATTTACATTCGTCTTCGTGCTGTGATTCGCGTTGCAGCATCGTCCTATTTAGGAGAAACTTTCTCAAATGTTATTACCCTGCCTTCTGTCAAGGCTGTCTATCAGGCTCCTGATGCGAAGTTCACCGATAATCTCTACTTGATAGGTAGCTCTATCCAGACTCCATGGCAGAGTTGGAAGCCTATTCCACAGGTACAAGGTGTAGCTGGCAACTACTATGGTATCGTCTACTTGCCTGCAGGTGGTGAGTTCAAGTGGGGTACAGAAAACAATGACTATCGCGGCATCAACCGTCTTAAGGAAATCAACGATGAAGCCGGTGCAGAAATCTCTGCAGGTGACAACCAAAACATCAAGGTAGCCAACGCTGGCTGGTACACTCTCCACTTCAAGGGTAAGATTACCGAAGACAAGAAGAACATCGACTGGACACTGACTGTTTACAAGACTCAGGTATACCTGATTGGTGCTTGTATTGGTCAAAGCACTTGGGGCTTTGCTGATGATACAGCTCTGACTCCTCCAGACGATCCAAGTGGTGAATGGGTTTCTCCTGCATTCACTGCCAGCACAGAGCTTCGTGTATCTGTCAAGGTCGGTAGCCTCGACTGGTATAGTACAGAGTTCACTGTTCACAATGGCGAAGTGTTCTGGCGTAAATATGATATGCCAAACAACTGGGCTGAGACTATGGGTGCAGATTACTCTGTAACTACCGCCCCTGGCAAGAAGTTGTATGTCAACTTTGATACAAATAAAGCAGAAGTTAGATAATTTAAGATGAAAGCAAAATGAAAAAGACATTTTTATATAGCTTAGCAGTCTTGGCAAGTGTATCACTTGCCAGCTGCAACGGCGACTACGACGATTGGGCTAATCCTCAGACCAATCCACAGGAAGCCTCAGCTGCCCAATATGGTATCACCTTTACAGCGGGTCCTGAAGCAGAATGTAATATGCCTGACGAAGATGGAGTCATCAACCTCGTAACAGTCAACTCGACAGATGCCAATGTTTCAGGTTACACACTGATAGACTTGAAAGTAAATGGTGAGGCTATTGAAAGCGGCGAAATCATTGGCAACAACATTCAGGTAAATGCAGCCGAATTGGAGAAGATAGTATGCACCCAGAACAAATCACGCGCAAGCGTTGCTCGTGACATCAATGTTGAGTCTAAGGTTTCTGTCAACTTGGCATCAGGTGATGCCGTTGCCATCAATACCGTAGGTACGACTACAGCCAAACTTAAGCCAACCCCAACTCCTGCTATCGATGAACAGGGCTACTACATGCTTGGCGAGGTAAACGGAAATAACTGGACTGCTACAAGTCCTGTATGGATGACCAAAGTATCTGATGGTGTGTACCAGCTTAAAGTCACCACCGAGAAAGACAAGAACTACTTCAAGTTCTTCGAAGGTAGCAAGTGGGACGAAAGCGGCAACTGGGATGTTATCAACAAAGGTGTCATGGGTTGCGAGAAAGACGGTAGCGCAGATGCTTCTGGTACAATCTATTATACTGGCGACAGCTGGGGTACTCCACAGGCCATGGTTATTGCAGGTGCTGGTACATGGATTGTAACTCTCGACATGAACAACCTGTCTTACTCTGTTGGCAAGCCTGTCCTCTATATGAAGGGCGATGCTAACGGCTGGAATGGATATGACTATCTCGCTGGTGACGATGGTGTACACTTCACAGGTTTCATGTACCTCAATCAGAACGGATTTAAGTTCACAACAGCGCCAGACTGGAGTGGTACTGGCTATGGTGAGAACTTCTCCACAGCACCTGATGCTGGTAACATAGTAATGACAGAACCTGCAGGTTACTACAAGGTAGAAGTAGACTTGTCTGAGAAGACTTACAAACTGACTCCTATCACTACTATCGGTATTATCGGTGCTGCAACACCTGGTGGTTGGGATGCTGAAACACCCCTTACCTATAATGAGACAGAGCGTTGCTGGGAAGTCAAGGACATTGCGCTAACAGCTGGCGAATGTAAATTCCGTGCTAATAATGAATGGGTAATGCAGTGGGGATATGATGGTGAGAAGTTTGTCTTCTCAAACAATGCTCCTGCGGTACAGTTCGTTCCAGAAGCTGGCACTTACGACATCAAGCTTTATGCTTGGGCTAACGGCTATGCAAAGTGCGAGTTCATCAAGAAGTAATATCTCTCTAAAAATAACAATTAAAGGCGGTTTCTACTCAGAGACCGCCTTTTTGTATGCCCTGCATTCTTTCCTACATTTTCCCCAAAAAACATTTGGTGGTTACGAGGAAAAGTCGTATCTTTGCGGCGAATAAGTACAACTTTTATATTTTTGTGAATATGAGAACAGGTGACAAAGTATTAATATCTCCAGACTTGACACATGCCAAAGACTGGACACAGGGCGAAGTGATTGAAGTTGAGAACAATCCTTTCGTAGGAATTGTCATCTCCGCAAAAACCGCAGATGGGAACATCTTCTTTGGATATAAAGACTTATTTGAACCTGCAAAGGAGGCAGTATGTACGCAATAGCATTTGATATGGTTATTTCTGATTTACAGAAATACTATGGCGAACCTTACAACAAAGCTTACTACGAAATAAAAGAGCTTCTAAAAAAGAATGGTTTCGAGTGGGTGCAAGGCAGTACATACATGACGATGAATGATGATTTGACTGCACTTGTAAAAACAGTTATGGAACTTTCTAAAATAGAGTGGTTTAAGAAATCAGTCAGAGATCTAAGAGGATTCAAAGTTGAAAGTTGGTCGAACTTTACTGATTTGGTTAAAAACTCATAGAATAGGCAACTCTCCAGCCGTTCTGTATGAGACCATCAGGTGGTCTGTCTTGCCCGTCAAGTGGGCACTCAGTGAACAAGCGACGGGCACTCAGTGAACAAGCGTTGGGCATTGACTGAACAAGCGTTGGGCATCGACTGAACAAGCGTCGGGCATTTATTGCCCGTGCGGTGTGCACAGAGTGCCCAAAAGCTTAATTATTAAGGTGTTGCCCTTACAGGGCGTACTGTTCAATATATAACTCAATACCCAGGGCGCTACCCTGGGCTATGTGATTGTTGGGCTTTCAGCCCGCATTAGTTGAGTTTTGACACTCTCTCCTATAATATTTGATTTTCCAAGACTTTTTTGCTTTATTCCCCTTTTGCCAGCCATTTCGCAAAGAAGCGGTCGCTGACAAAGAAGCCTTTTGGGGTCTTGCTGATCAGTTGCTTGTCCACTAAAGCCTTCAGGGCAGTCTTTACGCTGCTGGTGGCAGGTAGGTGGTGGGTGATGATGAACTGTTGGCTAAGTGGGGAGGAAACTATTTGCTCCTTGGCAATTGCTAACAAGAGTAACTGCTGGTTTTCGGTCAGCCATGCACAATAGTTTTGGTATGCCATGGCTTGCTCCTCTATCAACTCTTGAATCACTTCATCCACTAAGTCCTTATTGATCTGCTCATCACGATGTTCGTAAATACCATGTAGGATGGCTTGTACATACCAAGTTACGCTGTCGGCTTGCGAGTAGATATAGGTGAATGTGTCTACATCTACCTCTCGTTTTTGTGATGACAAAAGACGATTGGCAAATGATAGATATCTTGACTCGGCGATACATGGTAGTGACATGACAAGAGAACTCTGGAAGAATGGGCGATTCGCCGACAAAAACATCTCTTCCATCATGTGCAGTTGACTGCCAGAAAATACGAAATATACATTGGGCAGGAATTGGATGTAGGAGCGTATCAATGCTTCCACTCCATCCTCTGGATAGTTCATGATTTGTTGAAACTCATCTATTGCCACGTAGCATCGCTTTCCAGATTGCTTCATGTACTCGAAGATTCGCTTCAAGCTTTCTCGTCCCTCGTTTGGCTTCAAATCCAAGGAAAATGTTGGAATGCCTGTCAGTTCGTCAATTGTTAGCGTTGGTCGCCAACTGCTGAAGAACTCCTGTACTTTACGCAAGGCGGATTGAGAGATTGTATCTAATTTCCCAATGATTTCCGAAGCCATGAGTTGCACCATCTGCTCCAAGTTCTTGGTGGCAAATATGTCTAAGTAGAAGCATTTCACATCATCATATTGCTTTTCCAACTGTTGGAAGACATGATGGATTAATCCAGTTTTGCCCATACGGCGAGGTGCGACAAGCGTGATATTTCGCTCGTTATGGAGCGAAGTCATCATCTTCTCAGTTTCTTTCTCACGGTCACAAAAGTACTCTGCTCCTTTGTATCCATACATCACGAAAGGGTTGTTAATTGTTGCCATAATCTTATTGCGCTTTTTACGTTGCGCAAATTACGCAATAATTATCGAGACAACCAAATGTTTTCAGGTTTTTTAATAATTATCCCATATCATCAAACAAGTCATCCATTGTCAGTTGCACTTGTGCAATTGCTGAATGGGCATTGGGGCGGATGCCGAATGTAGTTATTAGTGTAGGCAAGATGCCATGCCGAACACCTGTTTCTTCTACAAAATCAGCCATACGGGTGCGAATATGTAACTCTTCTTCCTTCGTAATCGTATAAGGAAATTGTGAATACTTAATCTCACAAAGATTGATGAGATGGTCTGCTCGTTCTATCAACAAGTCTATCTGTGCTGCTGGAGTAGAGCATTTGCTACGCCATGAGTAATACTCCGTATATATTTGCTCTATGCCCAACCTCTTTTTGATTTGGGGAATATGTAGCATGCAGATACGCTCGAAAGCTAAACCATACCAAGTATTTTGACGTGGCTTTCCCATCTGATGCGTCCAATATGCAGTGTCGTGTGATTTCTGTTTTTCTGCCTACTATTTGCTCCATAACTGATATTCTTTAGCTGTTTATTGTGTTGCAAATTTAAGGAAAATATTTGAGAAAGCAAGCGATTCTTTAGCCAAATCGAAGAAAAAATGCTCGATTTGGCTATTGTTTGCTCGTATTCCTCACCAGCATTTGGTTGTTTAGAGATTTTGTTGTACTTTTGCTTAAGTTGTGCAAACGTTTGCATGTAATTTTCTTGATTTAAGTCAAGCAAAAGGCGCTACTTTGGCAAGATTTGCATAATTTTGCACACAACACTAACAACCTATGAATGAGAAAACAATCATAACAATGAAAGATATTGCTCGCGAGCTGGGCGTTTCTATCGCAACGGTGAGCAGAGCTTTGAAGGACAGCCCTCGTATCAGTGCTGCCCAGAAGGAACGTATACAGACGTTTGCCAGGGCGCATAATTTCTGTCCCAATGTAATTGGTGAGGCTCTCAGATACAGTAGGACACAGCCCATGAAGGTCATCGGTGTTATCATTCCTGAGTTTGCCCATTATTTCTTCTCTTCTGTGCTTTCGGGTATCGAGGAGGAGGCAAGTGCGCGTGGCTATCGTGTGATGGTGGCGCAGAGCAATGAGCGATATGACAAGGAAGTGGCAATCTGCGAGGACTTCTATAAGAATAAAGTGTGCGGCATTATCGTTTCACAGGCGAAGGATACCATGCGCTATACGCATTTCCAAAGATTGATGGACAATGGCGTGCCATTGGTGTTCTATGACAGAATCTGTACTGGTGTGAACTGTTCGCGCGTAGTGGTGGACGACTATATGGGTGCCTTTACGGCTGTAACCCATCTCATTGACTCAGGCTGCAAGAGGATAGCTTTCTATGGCTCGCCCATGAACCTTGAAATATCCAAGAACAGATATAATGGTTATCATGATGCCTTGGTGAAGCATGGCTTGGAAGAAATACCCTCCCACGTACAAATCTGTGACAACAGGGGACAGGCAGAGGCGATTACGCCTGCACTCTTGGAGATGGAAAACAGACCGGATGCTTTCTTTGCGGTGAATGATGATACTGCCATCGGTATTCTCTATACTGCGAAACGTATGGGATTCCGAGTGCCTGAGGAAGTCAGCGTCTGTGGATTCACCAACGGCCAGCGAGCCATGGCTTGCGATCCTATGTTGACCACTGTCGACCAGCGAGGAGTGGCAGTAGGAGAGGAGGCTGTCAACATCCTTATCGGACAGGTGGAAGGTTCTATCCCGATGAATGAGGTGGAGAAGAGAGTGGTAAGAACCAAACTCGTGGTTCGTGGTACGACAAGATAAAGAAAATCAATAAAACAATAAAAAATATGATGACAAAACCTAATCTGAGTTTCTGGAAGCTCTGGAACTTGAGTTTCGGATTCTTCGGGGTACAGATAGCCTACGCTCTTCAGAGCGCCAACATCTCCCGAATCTTTGCAACGTTGGGTGCTGACCCACACAATCTGAGTTATTTCTGGATTCTCCCTCCACTGATGGGAATCCTGGTGCAACCCATTGTCGGAACCTTGAGCGACAAGACATGGTGCCGTTTCGGCCGACGAATTCCTTATCTCTTTGTGGGAGCTACGCTGGCTGTCTTGGTGATGTGTCTTTTGCCTAATGCCGGTTCGTTTGGCCTGACGGTTGGCGGTGCGATGATTTTTGGATTGATAGCCCTGATGTTTCTTGATACGAGCATCAATATGGCGATGCAGCCTTTCAAGATGTTGGTGGGCGACATGGTGAATGAGGAACAGAAGACGAAGGCTTACTCCATTCAGAGTTTCCTCTGCAATGCGGGTTCGATAGCCGGTTATATATTCCCCTTCCTTTTTGCCTTCTTGGGTATCAAAAACTATGCCGAGAAAGGTGTTGTGCCCGACTCTGTGATTTGGTCGTTCTATGTGGGCGCAGCCATCCTTATCCTCTGTGTCATCTATACCACGATGAAGGTAAAGGAGTGGAATCCGCAGGAATACGCCAAGTATAATGGAGTTACCGAAGATGCCGAGATGAAGGAAGAAGGCAAGGCCGACTGGATAAGCCTTCTGAAGAACGCTCCCTCTACCTTCTGGAAGGTGGGACTGGTGCAGTTCTTCTGCTGGGCAGGCTTCCTCTATCTGTGGAACTATTCTACGGGTGCCATTGCCGAGACCGTATGGAATACTACCGATGCCTGCACCAAGGCATTCCAGGATGCCGGCGACTGGGTGGGCATTCTCTTTGCCGTTCAGGCTGTGGGCAGTGTGCTGTGGGTGGTAGTGCTTCCCCAGTTCAAGAGTTCCAAGATGGCTTATGCGGTCAGCCTGATTATCGGTGGTGTGGGCTTTGCCCTTATCCCATTCCTGCACGACAAGTACCTGCAGTTCATTCCGTTCCTGATGATTGGTGCTGGCTGGGCAGCTATGTTGGCGATGCCTTTCACCTTTGTCACCAATGCTTTGCAGGGTTATGGACACATGGGTGCTTACCTCGGACTCTTCAACGGCACTATCTGTATTCCTCAGATTGTGGCAGCCCTCTGTGGCGGACACGTATTGTGGGTGGTAGGCTCTCACCAGAGTGACATGATGATAGTGGCAGGTGTGCTGCTGATATGTGGAGCTTTGGCTGTTTCCTTCATCAAGGAAAAGCATGTGACGCAAAAAGCATAATAAGCGCAACCGATTGCGCAACATTTTGACATCTTTTGTGCAAGAAATTAATTGTATGTAGTAAGAAATGACTAATTTTGTACCATAAATAACAATCTTATAATTCCTTATGGTGTTTCGTTTTAATATAGAATACAAAACGGTTTATGGCGAGAATCTCGTCTTGAACCTGAACATGGACAACGAAGAGGTTCATAACAGCTTGGGAACTACAGACGGGCTTCACTGGTCGTGCGATCTGGATGTGACTCCCAAGACTAAAAACATTACCTATTATTATAGTGTAGAACGTGATGGCGTTTGTATCAAGAAGGAATGGCAGGTGGTGAAGCATCAGCTGAATGTGACAGCCGAGCGTGCCAATGATTATACCATCTATGATCACTGGCGTGACATTCCTGAGGATTCTTACCTCTACAGCAGCGCCTTCACCGACTGTGTCAACCATCAGCAGCCTGCAGAGGTGAAGGATAATACCTTTGCCAAGACCATCAGACTGATAGTCCGTGCTCCACAGTTGAGAGAAGGTGAGCGCCTGGTACTGATAGGTTCTGATCCTCTTGTAGGAGCCTGGGACGTAAAGCGTGCTGTGCCTATGGTGGAACAGGCGTACAATGAATGGACGGTGGATATCAATGCCGAGGCTTTGGCTGTCAATTACTTGGAGTTTAAATTTGTAGCACTGAACGACAAGAAGAGCACCGAAGCATGGGAAACAGGTTACAACCGTAGTGTGGAAATCCCTGAGATGAAGGCTGGTTCGGTTGTATCTTACGAGTTGAGCCAGTCGTTCTTGGAGCGCTGGAACCGTAAGTTTGCCGGAACATTGGTTCCTGTTTTCTCACTTCGCAGTAAGAAGAGTGCGGGTATAGGCGACTTCGGAGACCTGAAGAGTATGATCGACCTGGTGGCAAAGACTGGACAGAAGGTGCTTCAGTTGTTGCCTATCAACGATACGACCATCACTCACACCTGGACAGACTCTTATCCCTACAGCTGTATCAGCGTGTTTGCCATTCATCCACAGTATGCCGACCTGCAGGCTCTGCCCGAGCTTGAGGATGCCAAGGCTCGTGCTGAGGCTGAGAAGACAAGAGCAGAGCTCAATGCCCTGCCCCAGATAGATTATGAAAAGGTAAATGATTTCAAGATAACGTACCTGCACCAAATCTTCAATCAGGAAGGTGAAAAGATGATGAAGAGTGCCGAATATCAGGCATTCTTCCAGGAAACAGAACAGTGGCTGGTGCCTTATGCACAATATTCTTGTTTGCGCGACAAGTATGGCACTGCTGATTTCTCGAAGTGGCCCGACCACAATGCTTGGGACGAGAAAGACCGCAAGGCACTGGCCAACCCAAGAACAAAGGCCTACAAGGAGGTGGAGTTCTTCTACTTCGTACAGTTTGTGCTGAACACACAGATGAAGGCTGCTCACGAGCATGCCATGGCCAAGGGAGTCATCCTGAAGGGTGATATTCCTATCGGTGTGAACCGTTTTGGATGTGATGTATGGACAGAGCCTAAGTACTTCAACCTCGACGGACAGGCAGGAGCTCCACCTGACGATTTCTCTGTGAATGGTCAGAACTGGGGATTCCCTACCTACAACTGGTATGAGATGCTGAAAGACGACTGTCAGTGGTGGACACGTCGATTCCAGAATATGTCGAAGTTCTTTGATGCTTATCGTATCGACCACGTGCTGGGCTTCTTCCGTATATGGGAGATTCCTATCGACTCTGTTCATGGTCTGCTCGGACAGTTTGCTCCTGCACTCGGCATGACAGCTGACGAGATTCGCTCGTATGGTCTTAACTTCCAGCAGGACAGATTCACCCGTCCATTTATCACCGACTGGGTGCTCGACCGTGTGTTCCATGAGCGTGCTGACGAGGTGAAGCAAAAGTATCTGGACCGTTTGGATGATGAGCGTTATCAGTTGAAGGAAGAGGTGGATACCCAGATAAAGGTGGAGGCTCTCTTTGAGGGAGTGACCGATGAGAAGGAAATATGGCTTCGCGACGGACTCTATGCTCTGATCAGCGATGTACTCTTTGTTCGCGACCATCGTAATCCGGGATTGTATCACCCACGTATCTCTGCTCAGTTCGACTTTATCTTCGAATCACTTTATGACAATGACAAGGCTGCGTTCAATCGTCTTTATAACGATTACTTCTATCGTCGCAACAACCAGTTCTGGTACGAGGAGGCGATGAAGAAGTTGCCTAAGTTGGTTCAGGCTACTCGTATGTTGGTTTGTGCCGAAGACCTTGGTATGGTGCCAGATTGTGTGCCATGGGTAATGAACGAATTAAAGATATTGAGCCTTGAGTTGCAGAGTATGCCTAAGGATCCAAGTGTGAAGTTTGGGCATCTGAGCCGCAATCCTTATCGTTCGGTTTGTACCATCTCAAGTCACGATATGCCTACGCTTCGCCAGTGGTGGGACGAGGACATTCAGCGCACGCAAGAGTATTATAATACGATGCTCTATCGCCAAGGACCAGCACCTCATCCGCTGCCAGGATGGCTCGCGCAGGATATCATCTCGCGCCATCTCACATCGCCCTCTATGCTCTGTATTCTGAGCATTCAGGACTGGCTTGCCATCAACGAGCATTTACGTTTGCCCGATGCCAATGCCGAGCGTATCAATATCCCGGCCAATCCTAAGCATTACTGGCGCTATCGCATGCACCTCAGCATAGAGGATCTGGCGGCTAACAAGGAATTTATGGACAGTGTGACAGAGCTTGTTGCGCAGTCAGGAAGAAACTAATGCAAACGTTTGCACGTTATGCAAAAAAGAAATACCCTCCAATTTTTAGGAGGGTATTTTTCTTTTTTGTATATTTGCAATGTCTAACCAAAAGACTTACTTTTACTGACAAACAATAGCAGAACAAAGCAAACTGCAGAACAAGGCAAGCAACAACTGAAAAAGACAAAATAACACTGGACTATATGAAGAAATTGAATGTTTTAGTAGTTGGTCTGCTGCTGCCTCTCTTGGCGGCAGCGCAGACCGTTAAATCGCCCAATGGCAATGTATCGGTAACATTCTCTCTGACTGGTAATGGACAGCCTACCTACGAGATGAGTTATAAGGGCAAGACAGTATGTAAACCCTCACACCTCGGACTGGAGCTTGCCAAGGACAAGCATGCCAGCAAGGGTATGACGGAAACCAATCTGATGGACGGATTCACCGAAACAGGAAGCAAGACCTCTTCTTTTGATGAGACATGGAAGCCTGTATGGGGTGAGACTGCTACCATTCGCAACAATTATAACGAAATGGAGGTAAACCTAAATCAGGCTTCTTCCAACCGTAACATCATCATTCGCTTCCGCGTATATGATTATGGTATGGGTCTGCGCTATGAGTTCCCACAGCAGGAATCGCTCAACTATTTCGTCATTCAGGAAGAGCATACCCAGTTTGCCATGGCAGGCGACCATACTGCCTATTGGATTCCAGGCGACTACGACACTCAAGAGTATGAATATCAGATTACTCCTCTGACAGGCATCCGTCCTGTTATCGCCAAGAACCGCGAATCATACAAAAGCAACTCTTCCATCACCGTCTTCTCTGACACAGGTGTGCAGACCTCTCTCCAGATGAAGACCAAGGACGGACTTTATATCAATATCCATGAGGCTGCCTGTCTGGATTATCCTACGATGCACCTCAATCTGGATGAAAAGACACTGACCTTTGAGTCATGGTTGACACCTGATGCGGTAGGCAGAAAGGGATTCATCCAGACTCCTTTCAACACACCATGGCGTACCGTGCTGGTGAGTGATGATGCACGCGATATGCTTTCCTGCAAACTGACACTCAACCTCAACGAGCCTTGCAAGATAGAGGATACTTCATGGATTCATCCTACTAAGTACTGCGGTGTGTGGTGGAACATGATTGTAGGCACTAAAACATGGAGCTACACCAACGACCTGCCTTCTGTTCGCCTTGGTGTGACCGACTATAGCAAGTGCAAGCCTAATGGAACACATGGGGCTACCAATGAAGAAGTGAAGCGCTATATCGACTTTGCTGCAAAGAATGGTTTGCAGGAAGTGTTGGTAGAAGGATGGAACGAAGGTTGGGAAGACTGGTTTGGTCATCAGAAACTTGATGTCTTCGACTTTGTGACTCCTTATCCTGATTTCGATATCAAGATGCTCAACGAATATGCTCATTCCAAGGGCGTGAAACTGATGATGCATCATGAGACTTCTGCCGCAGCTCTTAACTATGAGCGTCACTTGGAGAATGCCTTCCAGCTGATGAACAAGTATGGTTATGATGCCGTGAAGACCGGTTATGTGGGCGATATCATCCCAAGAGGCGAATATCACTACAGCCAGTTGATGAACAATCACTACCAGCGTGTCGTTGAGACGGCTGCAAAACATCACATCATGGTGAATGCTCACGAGGCTACACGTCCTACAGGTATCTGCCGTACATGGCCAAACCTGGTGGGCAACGAGAGCGCAAGAGGTACTGAGTATGAGGCTTTTGGTGGAAGCGTAAGCTATCACACCGTGATGCTGCCATTCACCCGTCTGCAGGGAGGACCTATGGACTATACTCCAGGTATCTTCGAGACCAAACTGTCGGAGTGGAGCAACAACTCAAGTTATGTGCACACCACTCTCTGTGGTCAGCTCTCACTCTATCTTGTGATGTACAGTCCTTTGCAGATGGCAGCCGACCTGCCTGAGCACTATGAGAAGTACGACGATGCCTTCCAGTTTATCCGCGATGTGGCTTGCGACTGGGATGACTCCAAGTATATAGAGGCAGAACCTGCCAAGTATATCACCGTAGCCCGCAAGGCAAAAGGAACCGACAACTGGTTTGTTGGTGGCAAGACTGACGCAGCCCGTACATCGGTAGTGAAGCTCGACTTCCTCGACAAGGGTAAGAAGTATACCTGCGCCATCTATCAGGACGGCAAGAATGCCGACTATGAGAAGAACCCTAAATCTTACCAGATTATTCACAAGACTGTGAAGAAGGGTGATGTCTTGAAGATCAAAGAGGCACGTGGTGGTGGCTTTGCCATCTCATTGCTTGCAAAATAAACTTTAAAATTTTAACTGGTGTACTTTGGTTGTGAAATTCATGAAAAAACAGGGTTTTTATATTCGCTGTATTTTCTGTATTTCCGACCGAATGGCAAGGTGGAATCAAATACGCTAAAAATGAGCGTGTTTGGTTCTGCCTATTTCTGCATAAAATACGCTTTTGTAGGTATTTTATGCAAGAAAAAGATAGTATAATAGCTATAGCTTAGTTAAAAGTCTATATTTATACGTAAAATGGAGAATGATTCTTGTTTGGATTTTCTCTCAATCTAGCAAAAACTTAACCGTATGAGCATTAAAAATCAATTTTTAGTAGCCTTGACTGCTGTTTTAGTTCCCCATTCATTGATGGCACAAGGTGCTTTCAATGAAATGTCCTATTCTAAGGATAAAACTACTTTCTCTTTGAATTCACCTACAGCTTCTGTTGAAGTAGATGGTGTAACTGGTGCAACTCCACAGGTTTCTTCCAGTAGTGCAAAACCGAGTGTAAAAATCCGTATTTATAAAGACGGACTGATAGGAAAACCTGTTAAGACCATCAAGATGAAAAGTGTAGGTAAGGACCGATGGGAAGCTACCGTAAAGGGTGACTTGAAGGGAAAGTTCTATACTTTTGATATGGGAAAGGGTGAATGTCCCGGTACTTTTGCCAAGGCTGTCGGTGTGAATGGCAATCGGGGTGCCATCATCGACATGGCTTCTACCAATCCTGAGGGATGGAAGGATGACAAGCGACCAGAACTGAAGTCGCCTGCCGACTTGGTGATTTATGAGCTCCACGTGCGTGATTTCTCGGTGTCACCTACCTCTGGACTGAAGTATAAAGGCAAGTATCTGGCACTGACAGAACCTAAGGCGATAGAATATCTCAAGCGCCTCGGTGTCAATGCGATACACTTCCAGCCTTTGTTCGATTTTGCTTCGGTTGATGAGACACGCCTCGATACGCCACAGTTTAACTGGGGGTATGATCCTAAGAACTATAATGTGCCTGATGGCAGCTATAGTACCGATCCTTTTTCGCCTGCAGTCAGAGTGAGAGAGTTCAAACAGATGGTGCAGGCGCTGCATCAAGCAGGCATCCGTGTCATCTTCGATGCTGTCTACAATCATACTTTCAATATTGACGGAAGCAATTTCCAGCGTACTTATCCTGATTATTATTATCGCAAGACAGCCGATGGTAAGTATTCCGACGGTTCGGGCTGTGGCAACGAGACGGCCTCAGAGAAACCTTTGATGCGCGACTATATGATAGAGAGTGTGCTTTACTGGGTGAATGAATATCATATCGACGGATTCCGTTTCGACCTGATGGGAGTGCACGATATTGAGACGATGAAACTCATCAGAGCTGCTGTTGACAAGATAGATCCTTCTATTTATATATATGGTGAGGGTTGGAGCGCAGGAAGTTGCGCTTATCCAAACGACCAGTTGGCGATAAAGGCCAACACCTTCAAACTCAATGGTGTCGGAGCCTTCAGCGATGATATGCGAGATGCCCTTCGTGGTCCTTTCTCTGACAATACCAAAGGCGCTTTCCTGGCTGGCATTCCCGGCGAGGAAGAGAGTCTGAAGTTTGGTATAGTGGGAGGCATTGCCCATCCGCAGGTAGATATGAATTTGGTCAACTATGACAAGAAGCCTTGGACAGCAGAGCCTACCCAGCAGATCAGCTATGTGAGCTGTCACGACGATATGTGTCTTGTTGACCGACTGAAGGCAACCGTGCCTGGCATCAAAGATGCTTCCAGAACGGAGAGCGAACGTATAGCAGAGTTGATTCGCCTCGATTTGTTGGCTCAGACTGCAGTGTTCACATCGCAGGGTGTGCCTTTCTTCTTGGCAGGAGAGGAGATGTTGCGTGACAAGAAGGGTGTGCACAACAGTTATTGCTCGCCCGACAGTATCAATGAGTTTAACTGGGAGAATCTGAAGAAATATCCACAGGTGTTTGAATATTATCGCAACCTGATTCAGCTTCGAAAGAATCATCCGGCTTTCCGTCTTGCCAAGGCTGAGGCTGTGAGAGAACATTTGGAGTTCTTGCCAACAGCCCCTGTTGCAGAGCAGAAGAAAGATGGCGCTCAGGTGGAGAAGAATGGTTGCCTGCTTGCCTTCAGACTCAAGAACCTGGAAGGCATAGACAGCTGGAAGAACATTATTGTCATCTTCAATGCCAACAAGGAAGCCCGCACCGTAGCGATACCTCAGGGCGAGTATCATGTGGCTTGCTGCAATGGGGTTATCAATGAAGACGGAATCGGGATGCCATTGGTGGGTAACGAAACCATCATAGATGGCCAGTCGGCATTGATACTGTATCAGAAATAAGTTTCGAAAGTCAATACAATAACTTAAACATAGATCTATAATGAAGAAGAAATTTGTTTCATTCATGTTGCTTATGAGTAGCGTAATGAGTATGACGGCGGCAGTCAACGTGAGCCGCATAGAACCTACCGACTGGTTTGTAGGTATGAAAGACGCTTCGTTGCAGTTGATGGTGTATGGTAAGGACATCAAGAATGCTGAGGTGACAGTCAATTATCCTGGCGTGAAAATCGATAGCGTTGCCCGTCTTGAATCACCCAATTATCTCTTGGTTTATCTTAATCTGAAGGATGCCAAGGCAGGCGAGATGGTTCTCAATTTTAAGCAGGGAAAGCAGAGCAAGAAGGTGAAGTATCAGTTGAAAGACCGAGAGATGGCTGGCGAAAAGCGCATGGGCTTCACCAACGAAGACGTGCTCTATATGTTGATGCCGGATCGCTTTGCCAATGGAAATCCTAAGAATGATGTTCTCAAGACGATGCGCGACAAGAATTGCGACCGTCATGCTCCAAGTCTGCGTCATGGTGGAGACCTGGAAGGAATCCGTCAGCACTTGGATTACTTCACCCAGTTGGGTGTCACGGCCCTTTGGTTTACTCCCGTTTTAGAGAATGACAGTCCAGGCGACGGCAAGAGCAGCAGCTATCATGGTTATGCCACAACCGATTATTACAAGGTTGACCCTCGTTTCGGAACCAATGCTGAGTACAAGCGACTCATTGATGAGGCACATCAGAAAGGCTTGAAGATTGTGATGGATATGATTTTCAATCACTGTGGTTTCGAGCATCCCTGGATTGCCGACATGCCTTCAAAAGACTGGTTCAACTGTCCAGAATGGCTTCTTCCTGAGTATCAGACTCCTGAGCATGTGAAGAAGATCGGTACTGTGGACGGAGCAAGAACTGTGAACGATATGTATCGACAGACCAGTTATAAGTTGACTCCTGTCCTCGACCCATACGCCAGCAAGGTGGATATGGAAGAGACGGTAGACGGATGGTTTGTACCTTCTATGCCCGACCTCAATCAGCGCAACCCTCATGTCATCAAGTACCTTATCCAGAACAGCGAATGGTGGATAGAGACCGTGGGAATTGATGGCATCCGTATGGACACTTATCCTTATGCCGACCGTGATGCGATGGCTTTGTGGATGAAGACGCTCAACAACGAATATCCTAACTTCAATACCGTAGGCGAGACATGGGTTACTGAGCCAGCCTATACTGCTGCATGGCAGAAAGACAGCAAGCTCTCAGAGAAGAACAGCTATCTGAAAACAGTGATGGACTTTGCCTTCTTCGACCGTATCAACAGTGCCAAGAACGAGGAAACCGATGACTGGTGGAACGGAATGAACCGTCTCTATAATGTGTTCTGCTACGATTATCTCTATCCTAACCCAAAGAGCGTGATGGCATTCATTGAAAATCACGATACCGACAGATTCCTCGGCGAGGGCAAGGATACCGTGGCATTGAAGCAGGCTTTGGCGCTCTTGCTTACCATCAACCGTACACCGCAGCTCTATTATGGTACAGAAGTGTTGATGAATGGCACCAAGAGTGTAACCGACGGCAACGTGCGTAAAGACTTCCCTGGTGGATGGGCTGGCGACAAGCATAATGCCTTCACCGAAGAAGGAAGAACACAGGATGAGAACCGGATGTTCCAGTGGCTCAGCAACTTGCTGCATTGGCGCCAGGGTAACAAGGTGGTTACCAAAGGCAAGCAGACTCAGTTCTGTCCTTATAAGGGTGTGTATGTCATCGCACGCCAGTATCAGGGTAAAACAGTCATGACCATCATCAATGGCAAGAAGGAAGCCAATGAGTTGGATGTGACACGTTATGCAGAGATTATCGGTTCGCATGAAAAGGCTACTGATGTGACGAATGGCTGCACTGTTCTTATCAACAAGAACGTAAAGCTTCGTCCTCGTCAGGCAATGATACTTGAATTCTGATAAATTGAACATTCCAAGTTCAGAAGTTATAGAAGTTAAAGAAGTTATCACTCCCTTCGGGCGTTAGAAGTTATAGCCAACAGTCTTTTTAGTTGAAGATTTAGCTGTAAAGGATATGGCTCTAACTTCTCTAATTTCTTTAACTTCTTTAACTTCCCCATTTTCGAAAGTTGAGTTCAATATTTATTTAAGATTGTTTGTTTCTTATTATAGTTTTTATTAACTTTGCAAACGATTAGAGAGCAGGAGGCTTTCTCGTACATATTTAAAACTATAATAAGAAACAATGATTTTAAACCAACTCCGACATTTGCGATTAGTTATGGCTTTGCTGATTCTTTGGGCTTGCAGCTCAGTGGCAAAGGCACAGACCAACGCTCAGATTTTGTATGATTTCGGTTCCGACCGTAAGTTTGTCACCCTTACCCTCGAAATGTTCAAGCAGGACAAGTGGGGTAGTACTTATTTCTTTGTTGACCACGACTTCAACTACGACAAAATGGAAGTGGGCGAGAAGAATATTGCCCAGGGAGGAACCTATACAGAGATTTCACGTGCACTCAACTTCTGGCAGAAAACTCAGTTCAAGAACTGGAGCCTTCATGTGGAGTACAATGGTGGTATCACCAAGAATTATCCCATCAACAATGCATGGCTCTTCGGTGTGGAATACCTCGTGCACGACAAGAATTACAAGAACACTTTGACTCTGGATGCTCTATACAAGACCATCCGTCAGACTGATCAGAATGTACCCTTGCAGTTTACTGCTGTCTGGACCTGTAACGACATCTTTGGTGTAAAGGGTTTGAAGTTCGACGGCTTTGCCGATTTCTGGTGGGAGACTCATGCTGTCGACTATCAGGAGGATGGTTCTGCTACAACCAAGCACACAGTCTTCATCACCGAGCCACAGCTCTGGTACAATGTAGGTCAGCACTTCGGTTGCGAGAACTTCAGTGTAGGAGGCGAGGTTGAGTTGAGCAACAACTTTGGCTCAACAGGTGGCTTCAAATGCCGTCCCTGCTTAGGTGTGAAATGGGACTTTTAGTAAAAAGTAAAAATAATAATCTGTTGTCATGAATAGAGTCTATTGTTTGTTGGTTTGTCTGTTTTGTGCTTGTCAGGTTTCTTTATGCAAGGAACTCGATGAGAAAGTTCTTTTTGAGGAACTTGATCAACTGCTTGCACAGCAGCAAGAACTGACCCAAGAGAAAGAGCGCAAGATTTGCCATTCTGAGGTCAAAAGACGAGAAACGGTTACTTAATAAGCTCATTTATATTTACTTCATGAATTTAGAACCTTTAATGGATCAGATAATAGAGAAAATGCCCAAAGGACAATATCCAAGTATAAATAAGGCAGATATAGAGTCTCTACAAATACCTGTCCCTCCCATCGAAATTCAAAAGAAAATTATATCTGAATGTGAGGCTATAGATAAAGAGTACGCTACTAGTCGTATGACTATTGAAACTTATCGTAAGAAAATTAGCGAAATATTTGATAATCTTGAAGTTATTGCTAAAGAAAAAATGGGGGGATGCTTAAGCAGATATGTTATTACTCTAAAGAACGTATAAGTATGAGCAAAATGTCAGTTGCTGATTATATCAGTACCGATAATCTCTTGCAGAATTGCGAGGGCGTAAAACCATATGATGGAGTGCCGAATACAAATTCGGCAGTTAAATATAAAAAAGGTGATATTCTGTTATCTAACATTCGCCCATATCTAAAGAAGATTTGGCTTGCAGACAAAGATGGTGGTTGTAGCCCTGATGTTTTAGTCATAAGACTTGATTCTCATGATTGTTTGCCGGAATATGTTTACCATGTTATGGCTCGTCAGCAATTCTTCGATTATGTGATGACAGATGTGAAGGGCATGAAAATGCCAAGAGGCAATAAAGATAATATAATGCGATATGAGATTCCTGTAATTCCTCTCGCAGAGCAACAGCAAGTTATTAATCAAGTTAAGGAGTATAAAGAGCAAATAAATATGGCTCATAAAATAATTACTGGTTGTCCAAAGCGAAAGAAAGCTGTGCTTGAAAATTATCTGAACTAATATGAGAAGTGAAACCATTTGTCCGATACTATTTGAATTATTTCGGACAAATGGTCTAAAGAAGATATAATTATGACTGATAAAAACAAACAACTATACCTTGACTTCGAAGCCTACGAGCGTGTGGCAGAGCCTCATAAGCGCGAAAGGGCTTCGGCATGGCGCACGGCTATCGGTCTGCAAGATGTTGACGGACTGAAGGTGTCTGACTATCTGAAAGAGACGGCTGTCAGACACATTGAGGGCGATATTACCATTGATGATGTGCGCGAACAGTTGAAATCGTATTATGTCAACAAAACTACTCATGATGAGGACGATGCCGAAAAGGAAGAGGCCGACCGTGTGGCTGCCAATATAGCCAAGCTACTGAGCGAGAAGTCTTTTTCGTTTACAGCATTGGAATTTCTGAATGTCCATAGGCACTTGTTTGAGGGTGTATTCAAACATGCTGGTGAAGTGCGCCCCTATGACATCAGCAAGAAGGAATGGATATTGCAAGGAGATACTGTTGTGTATGGACGTGCTGCCGACATTATGATGGCGTTGCGATATGACATTCAGCAAGAAAAGGACTTTAATTATAAAGGACTGTCAACGGATGAAATCATCAGTCACATTGTAGATTTCGTCACCTTGCTATGGCAGAACCATCCGTTTCGTGAGGGCAACACACGAACAACGGCCGTGTTTGTCATCAAATATCTGCGCTCTATCGGTTTCAAGGTGGACAACGATTTGTTTGCCGACAACTCTTGGTATTTCCGCAATGCCCTTGTTCGTGCCAACTATCGCAATCCTTCAAAAGGTATAGAGCCCAACAAATCATTCCTCATCAGGTTCTTCCGTAATTTGATGTTGGGCGAACATCATGAACTGAAGAACCGTTATATGCTGATAGGATATACAGATGTTGGCGACACCCATACAAGTACCCATACAAGCACCCATACAAGTTTTGATGAAACCGTATCTACGTTATCTGAAAATATAAAACGGTTAGTTGTTGCGATTGGCACAGATGAAAAGAGTGTAAAGGAAATGATGGAGGCGGTCGGTTTGAAGAATCGTCCCAATTTCCTTGAATATTCTCTTACGCCAGCCATTACTGAAGGCTTGGTAAAAATGAAATTTCAGAACTCGCCACATCATCCTCGCCAGAAATATTTTCTGACCGTGAAAGGGTTAGCGGTGTATGATGAGTGTGTCAAATCAATGTGAAAAATCTGCCAGAGCTTGCTCCCCGAAGGTGCTCAGCCGAGGAACTCCGAGGATGCTTGACTTGTACAAGAACTCCTTTTGGAGTGGCAGCCTGATGCGGTTTTCAAAAACCGGTAATTAGGCTTACCGATTTTTAAAATCGTTGTTTTAGCGGCATCGAGATAGCTCGCTGGAAAAGTAAAAGCCAGTGCTCTTTGTGCATCTTATGTGAGGTGCGCATTGAGCATTGGCTTGACATTTATGAACAATTATTGTTTTTTAGCCTCTGTATGAGCCATTCAAGAGAGGGACAATCTCGGTTGTCTCTTTCAATCGGTCACCGATACGCTTGCCGTACACCTCTGAGATTTGTTGAAAAATAATTTGTTTAATTTTTAGTTAACATTTGTATGTGAAAACTTATAGAATGCACGGCTGTAGTGAAACAGTCGTGCATTTGACTTTAAAACGGTTGCTATGGCATTTCTTGGTTAAAAAAAGGATGGGGGCTTGGATATTCGTTAGAAAAAGTGTACCTTTGCGTCTGGTAATTGAAGGATGAGAGTCCTTATATGTTGAATCTAGTAAACGCAAGAAATAAACAAAATAATGGAAATAGTAATCATCATCGGAATTATTATCGGTATCATCGTAGGCTTCTTTCTTGGCAAGCTGATGGCTGCGAAAACTGCAAGTGAGGAGAAAACACAGCTTGTGGCAAAGGCTCAAGTGTTGTCGGCAGAGATGGAACAGGTTAAGAGCCTGACCGACCAGGTGCGCCAGCAGGCAGAGAAGGAAAAAGAAGTATTATGTAAGCAGGCAGAGAAGGAGAAAGAAAATCTGAAGGAACATTATGATGTTATCCTGAAGAATGAGAGAGCCCATCATACCGAAGAGATGCAGGCATTGAGGGAAGCACATGCTTCGGAGATGCAGTCGCTGAAGGGACAGATGGAGAACGAACGCCAGTATGCAGCCAAGTTGCGTGCCGAGAGCAATCAGCAATGGGCGCAGAAGATGGAAACGCTAAAGCAAGACATGCAGCGCATGAATGCAGAACATCAGAAAGTGGCTGCAGAGCAACTGGCTGCCAAGCAGTCGGCTTTGCAGGAGAATAACCGTCTGCAGATGGATGAACTATTGAAGCCTATCAAGGAACAGTTTGCAGACTTCAAAAAGTCGGTTGAGGAAAGCAAGACTCAGAACGAAGTGAACAAGAAAGAACTGCAGAATACCTTTGAGGCAACGATGAAACTCTTTCAGCAGGAGCAGCAGCAAGCAGTTTCTTTGTTGAAGGAGCAGACTTCGAAGATAGGTTCGGATGCAGCTAATCTAACTCGTGCCCTGAAGGGAGATAGTAAGATGCAGGGCGACTGGGGTGAGATGGTGCTTGAAACCATTCTCGAGAACAGTGGATTGCGAAAGGACGAGGAGTTCTTTATCCAGGAGAACACTAAGGATGAAGAGGGCAAGAACTTCCGCCCTGATGTCATCGTGAGGTTCCCAGAAGGCAGAAGTGTAGTCATCGACTCGAAGGTTTCGCTTACTGCCTATTCTGATGCCATAGCGGCAGAAGATGATGGCGAGCGCGAACGGCTGATGAAACTGCATGCGGCAAGTGTGCGCAGGCATATCGACGAACTGGCAGAAAAAGACTATTCCAAGCTGGTGGATGATGCCATTGGCTTTGTTCTGATGTTTATTCCCAACGAAACCAGCTATATTGCAGCCATGAAGCAGCAACCTGAGCTTAGTCGTTATGCTTATCAAAAGAAAATTATCATCATTTCGCCCAGCAATCTTCTGATGGCTCTTCAGTTGGCTTACAACCTGTGGCAGTACGATAGACAGAATAAGAATGTGGAGAAAATCGTGAAGACTGCAGCAGACTTGTATGATAAGGTGGCAGGTTTTGAGGACACCTTTATGGGTGTGGGCGACTTGATAACCCGTCTGTCTGGAACCTTTGACAAGGCTAAAAAGCAACTTTACGATGGCTCTGGTAATGTGATGAGAAGGGTAGAGAGTCTGAAGAAACTGGGTGTTACACCTAAGAAGCAGATTAAAGAACTCTCCGACGAATAGCCTTTTAAAGGTAAAAGGGTAAAAAGGTAAAAAGGTAAAAAGGTAAAAATGCACCGCTTTTTTGTCAAGAATGACAGAATGTTGTCTTTCTCTTATTCTTGACTCAACTTTCGTAGATGGGGAAGTTAAAGAATTTAAAGAAGTTAGAGAAGTTAGAGCCATATGTTTTGTAGCTAAGTATACATCCAAAAGGCTATTGGCTATAACTTCTAACGACCGAGTGAAGTGATAACTTCTTTAACTTCCATACATGCTAAACTTCAGTTCTTGACAATATATTTGAAGACTTATTTGGGAATAAACGGGCTTGTTTTTGAAAACGAGGGATGGTTATTGCTGTGTGATTTCTTCGACGGCTTTCACGAGCGAGTCTTTGCCATTGAGGAGATAGAAATCGACACGTACCACGTGGTTGATATCAGCGCAACCCTTAACCTTGATGCGGCGAGTCTTTCCGTATTCAAAGGTGTCTCGTCTTGAAGGATAGGAAACCAATTGTAGTTTTTCCTTAGAAGATCCGCTTCCGATATAGTATATTCCCACACTGTCGGTCATGGCCTTCTGAGCCTTTATTCGTGCCATCTTTTTGGCATGAAGTGCCGAAGTGTCTTCTGGATAGAATTCGCTGGCAGCCACTGTGTCTCCATCATTTTGCGATGGGGCAAACTTGCAGCTGGTGGCTGTTGAGACAGATGCGGTGGCAGCAATTACAACTGCAGCAAAATATAATAGTTTTTTCATTCCTTCGTAGATATATTGAATGTTTGTTCAGTTTCGGAGAAATTAATCTCTGTTAATACAGCAACAGCAATCCGGCAAAAGCAGAGTAGCATATCATGCGGATGGGGTTGATGCCAACAAACTTGACACCAAAGAAGGTGGCAAGGAAGAGCGCGATAGAGATGTAGAATCGCCAAGGATCGGCAGGAGATGAGAAGTTTTCTTGGTTCATCAAGAGCAGGGCTGCAGCTCCTACAAGTCCAACGATGGCGGGGCGAAGACCGATGAAAATGCTCTGTATGGCTGTGGTGTTCATATATTTGTACAGCATCTTGCTGATAAGAATCATCAAAATAAAGGAGGGAAGAACCAAGGCAAAGGTTGCTACTGCACTTCCCAATATGGCCATTGATTCGCTCAAGCCTGCATTGTGTACAGCAGTATAGCCACAATAAGTAGCAGCATTGATGCCAATGGGACCTGGTGTCATCTGCGAAATGGCAACGACATCAGTAAACTCTTGCATCGTCATCCAGTGGTATTGTGTTACTACTTGTCCCTGTATGAGGGAAATCATAGAGTAACCACCTCCGAAACCGAAGATGCCAATCTGGATAAAAACGAGGAAAAGCTGAAGAAAAATCATATCAATAGATAATTAAGAATCGATAATAGACAAATCTATACCTTGGAAGATTCATCTTTTCTGAAGACTTACACCTTATTATATATAAGCAGAGGCTTCATTCTGTAGGCAGTATGAACTTGCCGTAAATGTAGCCAGCTGCGGCTGCGGAAATGATGACCCAGATGGGGTTGACGTGCAGAAGCCAGATAAGCATGGCAGACAGAATGGGAATCCAGCAGTTGGCAAAAGTGATGTGTGCACTCTTGGCAAGTGAGAATGTAGGGACGGCTATCAGGGCAACGACTGCAGGACGAATGCCGGCAAACATAGCTGCTACAACCTTATTGTCCTCGAACTGATGGAAGAACATGGCGATGGCCAATATGATAAGGAAAGAGGGAAGTGAGGCTCCGAGAGTACAGATGATGGCTCCTGGAGTTTTTGCCAACTTATATCCCAGCATGGAACTCATGTTGATGGCCAGGGCTCCCGGACAAGTCTGTGTCACAGCGATGGCATCGAGAAACTCTTCCTTCGTCATCCACAGGTTTTTGTCGACCACTTCGTGCTCTATAATAGGAATCATGGCATAGCCACCACCAAAGGTGACTATGCCAATCTTCA
>ERZ1023641.124-NODE-124-length-29728-cov-19.000843_pt1 | contig 29728 bp, 29 predicted proteins | sample MGYA00380335_ERZ1023641 | MGnify/ENA primary metagenome ERZ1023641 (study PRJEB33179, sample SAMN07448970) | human gut metagenome | biome: Human-gut; feature: Human associated habitat; material: Faeces | host: Homo sapiens | place: India: Bhopal | collected... | reverse complement strand
GTGTGGCAATTTTTATGTCGTCAAAAATCAGCGGAACGGCAAATACCGCACAAATTGCCTGCGATATGATCGGCTGCAAAAATGTGTATGTTATTGATTCACTGACCGCTTCGGCAGGTCAAAAACTGCTTGTTGAATATGCGGTAAAACTGCGCAGACAAGGGAAAAACTCAAAAGAAATTTATGAAGAAATCGAGCGCATAAAAACGAAAATATCGTTGCTTGCCTGCCTCGATACCCTTGAATATCTGCATAACGGCGGCAGAGTAAGTCAAACAAAAGCAATGCTTGCGACTGTTGCCCGTATAAAGCCTGTAATAAGACTCAGCGGCGGCGATGTCGAGTTGCTTGCAAAAAGTTTTAACATTAAGCGTGGCATAAAAAGCCTTGCCGAAAGGCTTGAAAGGGAAGAGCTTAATCCTCATTTCCCTGTATATGTAATGTACTCCGACAACGAAAGCCTTGCAAATGATTTGACAAGCGACATAAAAAGGCTGCTGCCGAATGTGCATAGCGTTGAAACTGTAAAAGTCGGTGCGGTTATAGGCAGTCACATAGGCACAAATGCGTGTGGAATTGCATTTGTAAAATTATGATTTTAAAGATTACGGTTTAATAAAAAAGTTTGAATAAGTGTTTTAGAATTGCTAAAGATGCACTCGATTTCGGAGTGCGTCTTTATTGTGTATTGAGATGTTTTTATATTTGACTCTTTTTATGTTGTTAAATTATCCCCGATATGCTATAATCAGAAAAAACTAAGCGAGGGATAAATATGGTAAAAGAAGTTGTAAGAGATCCGATGTTTTTACAGAGAAAATCGGTTGAAGCAAATATGTCGGATATGCCGATAGCCGTTGATTTGCTTGATACTTTAAAAGCAAATTTTGAGGGCTGTGTAGGTATGGCCGCAAATATGATTGGCGTTTCAAAAAGAATTATTGCAATAAGCGATAACGGAAAGTATATTCTTATGTTTAATCCTGAAATCGTTAAGGCTTACGGTGAATACGAAACCGAAGAGGGCTGTCTGTCACTTGACGGGGAGCGCAAAACAAAGCGTTATAAAACTGTAACCGTAAAATATGCCAACGATAAATTCAAAACGGTTACACGCACTTTTACAAATTTTACGGCACAGATAATTCAGCACGAAATAGACCATTGCAACGGAATTTTAATATAAAGCAGTCTATAAAAATGCAATGTTCCGAGTGGGCTTGAAAATGAGCCGACCTCCAAAAGTTAGACTCTGTGAATTTATCAATTTTTGTATAAGCGTTATCCTGATTTTTATGGGCATTATGAAAGTTTTATAAAATTTCTTGCAAAATTGAATATCCATATACTTTGTGCTTGAATTTGGCTATGATAAGAAAATTTTAAATTTCAGCTGATTTTTTTGCAAAAATCTATTGACAAAGGGTAAAAATAACGCTATAATTCAAGTTGTAAAGTAAAGTTTCCGGAAAACTTCTTATTTTAATTTAATTTGAAAATGAATAATCAAGAACGAAGAGGTTCACTTTATCTTTGAAGAATTTGCAATTTAAATTTATTTTCTTGCAAATTTCAAAGATGCGGTGAACCTTGTTTTTATTCAGTCGGTTTATGTGGAGGTTTTAAAATGGATGCAGGAAATATAGCTTTTATGCTTATCTGCTCGGCTTTGGTGTTCCTTATGACTCCCGGCCTTGCAATGTTTTACGGCGGACTTGTTCGCAAAAAGAATGTAGTAAACACAATGATGACTTCAATTTTCATCATCGGTACAGGCATTGTAATGTGGGTGCTTTTCGGTTACTCACTTTCGTTCGCACCAAGCTCAAACGGCATTATAGGCGACCTTAGTTGGATAGGACTTGAGGGCGTATCTCTTACCGAGGGTTACATAGACGGTGCGGCTATTCCTAATATGGTATTCTGCGGATTTCAGATGATGTTTGCAATTATTACTCCTGCTCTTATTACAGGTGCTGTTGCAGGCAGAATGAAGTTTAAATCACTTTTCGTATTTATCATTCTTTGGTCTTTAATTGTTTATTATCCTCTTGCTCATATGGTATGGGCAGACGGCGGACTTCTCGGTCTTGACGGTATCGGTGCTCTTGATTTTGCCGGCGGTGATGTTGTTCACATCAGTTCGGGTGTATCAGCTCTTGTCCTTTGCATTATCCTCGGCAAACGCCACGATTACGAACACGCTAACTACAGAATCCACAATATTCCTACAGTAGTTTTAGGTGCTTCACTTCTTATGTTCGGTTGGTTCGGCTTTAATGCAGGTTCTGCACTTGAGGCAAACGGACTTTCTGCACACGCATTTATGACAACAGCCGTTTCTGCGGCAGCCGCAATCCTTTCTTGGATGCTTTGTGATGTAATTAAAAATAAAAAGCCTACACTTATCGGTGCAAGCACAGGTATGGTTGCAGGTCTTGTAGGCATTACTCCGGGCGCAGGTTTTGTTCCGATTTGGGCGGCAGTAATTATAGGTCTTACAACAAGCCCTGTTTGCTACCTTATGATTTCATTCGGTAAAAAGAAATTCGGCTTTGACGACGCACTCGACGCATTCAGCTGTCACGGTACAGGCGGTATCTGGGGCGGACTTCTTACAGGTGTGTTCTCAAGCACAGCTATTAACGCAGACGCAGGCAACGGACTTATCTACGGTGAGTTTGCTCAGTTCGGCGCACAGGCTTTAGGTATTGTAATTACACTTGTAATTGCAGTTGCAGGTACACTTATCTGTTACGGCTTAACAAGAATTATTACAGGTAAAATCAGAGTAAGCAAGCGTGACGAAATGCTCGGACTTGATATTACACAGCACGGTGAATCTGCTTACCCGTCATTTAACGGTCTTGATAATTAACGGAGGATTAACATATGGATAACAATAACGAAGTTCAGCTTATTAAAATAGAGGCTGTTGTAAGAGAGGAAATGTTCCTCGATGTAAAAAAAGCGTTAATGGATATAGGCGTAAACGGAATCACAGCCTATCAGGTTGTAGGCTGCGGTATTCAAAGAGGTATGTCCGAATATGTAAGAGGTCAAAAAGTAGATGTGCAGGTATTGCCTAAAATCAAGTTTGAAATAGTTGTTTCATCAGAAGAATGGGAAGCAAAAACCATAGAAGCTATTAAAAAGACTGCGTTTACAGGCAATCCGGGTGACGGTAAAATCTTTACTTACTACTTAAAGCAGGCGGTAAAAATCCGTACAGGCGAAACCGGCTACGATGCAATTCAAACTCCTAATTTTGACGATTAATAAAAGTAAGTTATGTTGGTTTAAAAATCTTTCTAATTTATATTTTCCAAATAAAAGTGCGGTAACTGCGGTTATTGCACTTTTGTTTTTGTAAAAATTTTAAAATCGTTAAATACACCGAAAAAATATTATTGAAAAATCGGCAAACATCATAGCAAAGTCCTGTTTATTACCCAGCCGGCACTGTATAATTTAATTATAACCTACCTAAATTGCCAAAGTGAAGTCCGGATTTTTGAGGAAAAAACGAGAAATACCACGGGTTCACCTTGACAAAACGAGATTTCAATCTGTCTGCTTTGCCATGCAAAAAAGACAGTGAGATATATTAAATTTCGGCTTTTTGAGGGTATATATCCTCTTAAAAGCCACATAAAACCGCTTATTTGGCTTTTTGTTGTGAAAAGGGTATATTTACCCTAACTTCACTTTGTCATTTAAGCTAATTATAACAAAGCCCCAAATAAAATTAAGGAGTTGTACAAATGCCTGACGCTGATTTATATGTTAATGTCTGCATTTTCGTAATTATAAGCTACGCTATGCGTTATCCCGTAAAGTCAATATTGTTCAAAAAACCCCAATCTCAACAAAAAAATAAGAAACGAAATGCGGCAACAAGGCATACATCACGCAGAAAAGCTGCGTAAAAAATAACAAGACAGCTTAGTATATAGGCTGTCTTGTTTGTGCTTACTCAGTTGTTTTTTGCTTACGGGCAACTGCCTCGCAAAGTGCAATAAAAATAATAAAAAGCGGTGTTGTAATCGGTTGAGCAAGGTTCACCACAGCCTGCACGGTATAGCTGATAACAGATACCGCAAAAGCAATTGCAATCGGATTTTTACTTGCGGATTTAATCGCACCTTTCAGCGCTCCGAAAATTATCGAAAGGTAAGAAGCAAGTCCGAAAATTCCCGTAGTAATAAGGTAATTTATGTATTCATTGTGGGCACAGTTTGTGGAGCTGTCACCGTAATGTTTAAGCCCCTCAAAATACGGTTCAAACACTGTGGCAAAGGTGTCAGGTCCGCATCCGAAAAGTTTGTTGTAAAGAGAAAAATCTCCGAATATATAGAAAGACCTTATCCACATATAGCCACGGTGAGTACCCCAGCTGTCATTAAATCTCAAAAAACTTTTCAAAAAGCCGATATTTGTTTTTGTGTCAATTACGCTGAAATAATATACGGCAAAAAGCATTGCAATAATGCAGGCAACAAATATACTGCCGATTATAATAGGAACGGCAAGCGGTAAAGTCTTGTCGGGAGTTTTGCTGTCTGCAAAAAATAAAATTGCGGTAATTATTGCGAACAATGCAATTGCCGCCCATATGATTTTTGAGTAAACAAGCAGACTTTGAAATTCCGAGATACCTTTTGATTTGTCACCCATAAAAAAGGAAAACAAACGAAGAATTTTGCCGCTTAACAGCATAATTGTTGTTGCGAGGAAAAATCTTTTAAGTCTTGCAACGCTGCGTGAAAACCATATTAAAAGCACGGCAAAAACAGTGCCAAGACCAAGTATACCCGAGTAGCTGTCGGCTGTCATAAGAGCCATATAACCGAATGCGGACGAAATATGATAAACGATACGGTGATTACGATTTTTGCTTATAACCGAAAAAGCGACGGTTACGGGCATAACAATGCAGATAAAACTTGACATAAGGTTTTTGTTGCCAATTGTGGAGGTAAAGTTTGTGATTGTCTGCTCATCTGTAAGGCTTGCAAACATTCCAAGCGGATCTATGTAAAAACAGTTGAGAATATCAAGCAGATATATTGCAATTGAACAACCTGCAAGGGCAACAAAGACATAGTTTTTAAAACAAAAAAATCTGGTAATTAAAAAATAAACCACCGCATAAAAAATCATCAGCAATAAACCGTTGTTTCTTCCGCTAAGACCCAAGAAAGCATCGGCAGGATCTTGAGAAAAAACAGTGGATACGGTGCATACCAAAATGAATGCACCAAATGCATAGTCCGTAAACGATAACTTTTTGTACCAAGGCACGGATTCGGCTTTGTCTTTTGTTCCGCTTTGCGAATCGGAATTAGTGATTGCAACAGCGCCAATCATCAAAACAAGCACCGCAGTGACAACAAGGAAAAAATAATATTTGTCGTGTCTTATATTATAGTAGTAATCCGTGTAAAATAGGGGAAAGAGCGTAAACATCGCAAGCAAAAAGAAGTTGACAAACTTGCTTTTTACAGAATATTTATCCTCGTTCAACCCGTTTGAGATTTTTAGTTTTGTATTGTCAGACATATAAAACCGCCCTTCAAAGTAATATATTTAATCAGTGTAATCATATTTTATACCCCATAACAGCGTATGTCAATTAAAGAAAAATAAAAATCACGAAAGTTTCAAAAAAAATTAAAAATAATTGTTGACAAATCAAATTTTATGTTATATAATAATGAAGCTGACTTGTTGAGGCGACAAAAATTAAATAATTTCGAGGTGTAGCTCAGTTTGGTAGAGTGCTTGGTTTGGGACCAAGATGCCGCAGGTTCAAGTCCTGTCACCTCGACCAAAAACGGTGGTTTTTCAACCACCGTTTATTTTTTGCCAAATTTTCTTAAAGTACTCTAAAATGGCTTAAACACTGGGGTTATGAGCTGTTGCTCAGTTAATTTGAGTAAATTTGAAAACACTTGAATTAAGATAAAGTGCTGTCAAAATTGCTGTCAATCGCAGTCAAAAGTGCTGTCAAAAACGCAGTCAGTAAGCGGCTTAATGAACACTCAAAATTTCAAAAGTGCAGTCATTTTTAAAAATTGCACGCAAAATACTAAAAACAGCCTAAATTCGCTTATCGTTTGTCCGACTGAAAAAATATTTTTGGAGGTCAACATTATGACAAATACTAAAATTACTTACTCTCAACAAGGCGACTATCTTTTACCAGACCTAAAACTCCCCCAACAATCGAAATGCGAAATCGGCGTTTTCGGACTGCGTCATAAAAATTATTTGCTCCGATACCACAGGATAAGATATTATAATTTGCTGACTTCCGGCAAGCTTGTGGGGTATCTATCCGATATTGATAGACAGGCGAATGAACTGTTTGCAACGATTGTAGACCAACTATCCGAAAAAGAAAAAGTGACCGAACAGTTAAAAGCTGAAAATCAAACAGAATGGATACGCAGGATGAACTCAATCCGCAACAGAGCATTGGAAATTGTCAACAAAGAATTGATTTACAAATAAGCCAATATAAATCGTCATAATTTGAAATGTCATAAAATTATCGACTTACTTCTATTGAAAAGTCATTGATATTGTGCTATAATTCTATTGAAAAGTCAGATTTGAGGTGATTGCGTGTTATTCCGAAAGATTGAAACGTTGATAGAAGAACATTTGAAAAGCGATTCCAAGAAGATTTTGCTGATTGACGGAGCTCGTCAGGTCGGCAAAACATACATCATCCGTTATGTGGGGCAAAAGTTGTTTGAAAACTTTATTGAGCTGAATATGGTGGAGGATTCGCTGGGTGAACGCCTTTTCGCCGAGGTAAAGACCGTTGACGATTTTTATCTTCAGGTCAGTATGCTTGCGGGTAATAAGATGAAACAGAAAGAAAATACGCTGATTTTTATTGATGAAATTCAGGCGTATCCTCATCTGCTCACGCTTTTGAAATTTCTTTCTCAAGACTGAAAGTTTACCTTTATTGCAAGCGGCTCACTGCTGGGTGTCACATTGTCGCAGACGACCTCAATCCCAATGGGTAGCATCCGCAAGGTACGGATGTTTCCGCTGGATTTTGAAGAATTCCTCTATGCAAACGGACTTAATGAATTTGCCATATCGGCAATGCGTAAAAAGTTTGAGTGTGAAGAATCACTTGATGAGCCTACACACAATAAAATGATGGACTTGTTCCGAAAGTATTTGCTTGTGGGCGGTCTTCCGGACGCTGTGAACTCGTATCTGAATGACCATAACATTCAGCTTGTCCGTGATATTCAAAGCGAAATTCACGATTATTATGCCGCTGACGCTTCCAAGTATGACGAGAAGAAAAAGCTTAAAATCCAGCGCATCTATGACCTTATTCCGTCAAATATGGAAAACAAGAAAAAGCGTGTGGTGGCGCAAAACATTGAAAACAAAAGAGGCAAAACTTTCGGCGATTACAGTGATGAATTTGAATATCTCATCAGTTCCGGTATCGCTTTGAATGTGCAGGCGATTTCCAATCCTGTTTTTCCGCTGATTGAATCTACCGGCAAAAATCTGCTAAAATTGTATTTAAACGATGTGGGAATCCTCACGGGAATTTTGTACGGCAACAATATCCGTGCAGTTCTAAATGATGAAAAAAGCGTTAATCTCGGCTCTGTATATGAAAGCGTTGTCGCAAGCGAACTGATTGCTCACGGCTATAAGCTGTTCTATTACGATAACCGCAGTAAGGGCGAGGTAGATTATCTTATTGATGATTACAACAGCCTGTCCGCCGTGCCTATCGAGGTGAAGTCCGGCAAGGATTACACCGTTCACAGTGCACTGAATAATTTTGTTCAGAATGAGGATTATCATATCAAAAAGGCTTATGTCCTCTCAAATGAAAGAACCGTCACGCACAACGGAAAGATAACATATCTGCCGATTTATTACATTATGTTTTTTCAAAACACACCCAATACAAAAGACCTGAATTTTTAAAATTGCAATTAACAAAAACCTCCTTTAGTGCAATAAACGCATTGAAGGAGGTTTTACTATATTGTTTGAGTAAAAAGTTGATATAAACTGGATACAAGGCTATTGTCGCTTGTCAGGGTTAACATTAGAATAAAATCGTTCTTTCGGCATTTGAAGACATCCTCAGATAAGATATTTAATACAATACCATGAAGTGGTGCTTGAAAAATTCTTCACTACAAGCTAATTCTATTCCCATCTCGTATGCAAATACTCACCAATACAGGCATATGGGTACTCACGTGCCTGTTTTTATTTTGCTTATTTGACAATACTACTTATAAAACGCTTTTAGCTTTTAGGTCTGAAATTACCAAATCAATTGGTACAAATCCTTGTTTTATAGAAGTATTATCCTCATCTTCAGAAGAACATCCTCCTTTAATAATGCCAACAACTTGGTGATTTGTATTCAAAACTATACCGCCGCTTGCTCCGTGCACAATTTTTCCGCTTACTTTATAAAAAGGCGCTCCAAACAATTTTGTTTTTCCTGTAATTTTGCATTCTTCTTTTGTAATTGTATCACCTTTAATGTAATTCGGAAATCCAGCGATGACAACAGTATCTCCGATTTTTAAATTTGAACTGTTTCCCATAGATAAAGATGCAACATTAGCAATTGGTATATTATACAATGCATAGTCTATTATTTTATCAGCAGATACCTGATTTATATCTGCGCTAATTGGAGATATTACGGCTTTGACATCATTTTGCCACAAATAATAGAAGTCTTTGTCTTCTGTTACATGATAAGAAGTAAATAAGCCATAACCAGGAACATAGAATCCAGAACCTTGTTTCATCTCATCAGTACTTTGCAAAACAAAAACATTTTTATTAATAATTTCATTCATTTGATTAAAGTAAGTAAGGTCAAATATATTTTTTGAAAAAACTTTGTTAGCTTCTAAAGCTAATGAATAGAAAGTAAAACTATGTTCACCTTTAATTTGTTTTATAAAATGAATTTTACCAATCAACACAGATTTGTACCATTCTTCAATTAATGGCTGCTTTTTGGGATCGCTCCTAAATGAAATAATATTCCTGTTTTTACAATATCCTTTATCAATATACTTCAATGCTTCAATATATATTCCGTTCTGAATACAATTATGTAATAGAGCTCTAATGTTTTTATAATACTCGCGTTTAACGTTTGGAAATTTATTTACTATTACTCCGGTAACCTCTTGTCGTAAATTTTTTGTTCGAAATGTTATTTTTTCATCGTTTACAATTAAACTGTTTTTATCAAGAACCTTTTTTAACGAATCATCCAACAGAATTTTATCTCCAACCTTTGATATTATATTATCGCTAATGCACCGATTGTACGATGAAAAAGTTATATCATCTGCATATCTTGTATAGACAAGTCTATACTTTTTGGCGTATTGCATTAATTGATTATCTAAAGGGACACATAACATATTAGTTAAAACCGGGGAGGTGGGTGCTCCCTGCGGTAAAATACCGTTCAAACAGGCAATTTGAGCTATTGTTGTCGCAGCTTCTTTTCCTATTGAATATGGCTTGGAACATAGCAGTCCAACGACTCTTCCAAAATGAAACTGACTAAAAAAGTCTTTTAGATCTATATTCAAAATTTCAGCTTTTTTAGTGTGTTGCAAGGCGTTTCCAAGGATAGTCTTATTTTTTATAAACCCGTATGCACATATTTTCGGCTTGTACATTAGGTTTAGTATATATGCTAATTTACGTTGAATATTACGCAATTTTTTAGATGGTGCAAATATTTGTCTTGTTCCACCATTCTTTTTAGAAATAAAGAAAGATTTATACATGTTTTCAGGTCGTAAAACGAACAAAAAATATCTCAAACTTTTTTCATCTATCTCTAACATATCAGCTATATCGGTTCGTGTTTTTGCTATGATAAATAGTTCTTTAATTTCATTATCGCTTCTTTTAAACATAATCTACCTCAAAAAGATGAAGATATACAGGGAAACTCTACCTTCTGCGACATATACAGAATAATAAAGGCGTGTATACGAGGACAACGCAAAAGCGATCACGCAGCATATGCCTCACACATTAAAAACTCCGTTGCGTAACGCTAACGAAAAACAGAGACCCTGAATATCTTCGAAAGTATTATATCATTTTAGCACATTGAATACAATGTTTAATTTGAAACAATTATATGAACATTGTATGTAACATTTTGAATAGTTTTCTGTCCTTCCAAAGAATATAAATTATTTCTATTTGTTGTTTTATTAAAAGGGTCATAAACAAAAACAATAAGATCCTTTAGCTCATTCCAAGCTGCATAATCGATAAAATCTATTTTTAATTGTTTAATAAAGTCTTTTTCGTCTTTATCTTTTGCCTTGATCATTTTTAATTCAATGTCAATACCTTCATTTTCTATCATCAAGTCAACTTTAGAATTAGTGCCGCCGATTTTAAAATGTGGATTTTCAAATTCAAGATTTATAAATATACTTCTCAAAATTAAGTAGGATAAATCTTGCACATCATATTCATCATTAATTTCAAAAACAGTATGATTTTTTCTTCGATTATTTGTTAGATGCTTTATAGCATCTTGAAAATTATAAAATATATTTTTTATTAGTTCGACGGATGACATATTATTATATTTAAATGCCGTAAACTTTCTTGAAAGTTTATCGTACATTGCAATGTCAATTGCATCAGCATTGTTGTTATTTACTAATAAATCAAAAACTTTATTCTCATCATCTTTAGAAAGTTTGGAAGATTTAAAAAGCAAGTTTAACAAGAAGTGATATGGGTCATCCTCAAATTCATCATATGTATTACGTAATCGGTCGTCATAATTCTTAAAAATCAGACTAAGTGCAAATTTGTTTTTTAGAGAAAAGGAGTTAAACTTCTCGTCAATTTCCTTTATTTGAATTTCCGGAGATGCCAAATGTATTCCGATGAAGCAATAAATATTGTTGCTGTAATCGATTCCTTTTACAGGAGGACGATTAATTACTTTTCTAACCAAATTCTCACTCTCTTTTATATTAGAATACCCTTTGAATGCAATTTGATTTTGTCCAGTAAAATTATCTGCATTGAAATTTTCCATAGAATATCCTAAATAGTAATGCAAGAACATTGAGTCAAGGGAGCAAGTTTGCAATATATCATCTTTTTTCGCAGTTATCACAGAAACCATAATTTCTCTGTCACCCCTTTTACTCTTAATTTATCATAATCCCATTTTTTAACTATTTTTAATTTCTCTATTAAGTTGGCCATAATTGAAGGATACAAAATAGTTATGGGCTTTTTTGAAGGCATAAAACTTCTTTCGGAAAGATGTGAAAAGAAGAATATCTGTTGAGAAATATAATAAATATCTTTAAAACTAGATCGTTTATCTATTGATATTTTGAGCGGAATAGGACTTTTATCATTTACAATCATTAAGCTCTCTAAAGCATTAAGTCGTATGTATTGTCCTTTTCTTAAGTCATTCTTACCGTCGTTAAAGTATACTCTGAAATTATGTCCGTAGTTTAAATGCACAAACGCATACGAGATGTTAATGTGCTTATACCGTTCAAGAACTTTTTCTAAAGCACGAATCTCTCTGTTTTTTCCAACAGATTTGTATATGTGAAATATTAAATGAACATCAGATTCTCCCAACAATAATGTCTCAAACAATTGACTTATTAGCTTCTCTAATTCCTCAGGATAATTGTTTATTTCAACAATAGGATTACACGCTCCTGCTAAATATACACCTGAATTGTCGAAAACATTTGCTATACTGATAACTTGTTGATTATTATAATTCACAGTTGAGCCAATGCCGATAATAAGTTCCCGCTTGGTAGTATCTTTCTTTTCAATTCCCCAAGCAGTACCTCCAAGTTTAGCATAAATATTTAACGATATGTTTCCTAATATAAAATCATTAGGGTGCTTTAATGTTTCAATGCATATACATTGAGTAGGAACTTCTTGTCCAATCAGTTTAGCTTTACAGTAATAGTATGGCGATAAAGCAGGTTTCATATAACGGTAATCTTTTTTTATAACAAGAATAACAAGATCGGAATTTTTAGCGTTTAAATCAAGTATTGCTTCTCCGAAAGATTGCACACTTTCTTTTTCCACCCAGCTGTATTCATATTTTAAATCTAATCTGAACATTTTTTTGATTTTTGTGGCTAACTGTTTAGTGAATACATTAAGTGTCCCCTCGTATTCCTTAGAAGCAACTAATGTAATGGTTCTCACTGTATCATTAGATACAGCTGTGTAAGGACCTACTTTTTCTAACGCTACGCTTGGCAAACCACTAATAACTTGATCGTTTGCATAGTATTTTTTAGGGGCTGCAATTATTTCGTTTTCAAACACCTTATCATAAGGAAAATAATTGTTAACACAATTTGTGATTTTAATATTTCCATACAATTGGCCTATAAGTCCTTTTTGTAACCAACTAATAACTTTTTTAGTGAAAGAAAACTGTTTGGCTTTGTTCTCCGCATCTAATTTAATCTTATCCAATTTATGTGATAAACCTCTAGCCTCTTTGTATCTGGTTAATGCACGAGTGTTTGCAGCAACTGTTCCAGATTTATTCTCAAATAAACCTCCACAGTCAATATTGTGATTAGCAAAATCTCTTTGAGTCCAATTAAAGCAGTAATCTAAATTTGAACTTACAGAAAAACCAAAGTGTATTTTGTCATCTTGTCGAAAGAAATATGTGGATACCTTTGCACATTGAAACACACAAAGCGCATCATCTTTATAAATCGGTGACTTCTTCTTTGCAACTAAATTATGAGAATATTTTTCATAGTAAAGATCATATGCCTCTGTTGTCTTGAATAAATCATAGATTCTATTTTCCAACATTTTGCTTACTACGCTAGGATACTCAGTTGGATTAATATTAACTTTTACGGTAGAAAGACTTTCTGCTAAAACATTATCAGAGTTTTTAAGAGACCAAAAATATATTGCGTTTCCTGATCTATAAAAGCAGATATCTTTATATTCTTTTCTTAGACTGGATAGTTGTTCATGATTAATGTAGTCGATAGAAAACACGTCCGTATCACTATCTGTTAAAGAACAAAAACAATAATTAAGATACAAACCACTCATTTGAAAACCTCCGTATTATATATTTTAGATACTCTCCGGTACAAGTGATAGTTTATTAATAGACTTGTGGACTCTCACTAAGGAGTCGCAGACAGCTAAAACATCTTCTGAATCCCAAGTGCACAAAGATTTCTCATCAATAACGCCTGCACCTTCGCCTATAATTTTTGCAATCTGTTCTTTATCCGCTACGTCTACTACAGCCTGATATGCAGCGTTGCTTTGTACCTTTTTTGAGGTTTATGATAAGGCTGTCAATAGAAGCCGACAAGTTCACTAATTGTCGCTGGTATCATCACTTTAATAAATTTCAAAAAGCATCCTAACACTTTTCAATAGGATTAGACCATACAACAATTACACCAATTGATTTTTGAGGGTACTAAAACCGTATCAGGAATCAGCTAATGTTTACATATTTTTTATCGTCCCAAATAATAATGGGCCAAAATTTGCTGACATACTCCAAAGAATTTTCAGTATGGTATTTTGCATTCATTTTTATATTTTTTGAGAAAATTTTATTCACCTCGTATTATAGTTTCCTCAATAATTTCATCGATTTTTGCACGAAGTTCAGAAATTTTTGATTTTATTTTATCTTGCTTCTTAATTTGAAGTTTAATTTCATTTACAATACATTGTTGTTCTTCAATTGGGATATCAATCATTGGGAATTCTTGAATAACAATAGGAAAAATATTTTGATTTTGCAAACCTTTTTTATATATTTCAATAAGATACTGAAAATAAGAACTTCTAAAATAATAATACGCAAACTCTGGGTTACACTTATTCTTATCAATTCTAACTCTCATAGTGAAATCCGCAAAAATCCCATCAAAATCATCTTTTACAAAAGCAGTTTTACCTATTGCCACTCCAGATCGTGCAATGATAATATCTCCGGGTTTAACAGATTTATTAATATTGTCCTTATAATAAGACTCGGATATCAATTGGCTATCATCCAATTCGATTTCTAATGTTTTTATAGTCGCCATCGAAATGTAATAAGCGTTTCCGTTTTCATCAAAATCTCTCGGGGAAATGCTGGCTCCAAGAGTGATAGGTTCAGATATAAAATGCTTTATTTTCTTATCAGTTATAGCATTAAGTTGTTCCATAACAAAAGCGCCTGCATTACGATGAAACTTTGCACTAAATCTAAGGTCGGGATTGTTGGAAAAATCCGATTGCTTACAATCAAATTGCTTGATTTTTTTCAATTTTGAAAATTTAGTATAATCAAATACGAATCTTTGAGAAAATACATTATCAATAATTATCGATTCATTAAGCAGTTGCTTTTTTAATTCTCTAACTCTTTCTTCAATACTATCAATTTTAGATTTGATTAATTTTTGATTTTTGAATAGTAAATCTATCATTATTTTATCAAATTTAAGCAATTTAAGATCGTTTTCATTTAAAGTTGGATAACCCTTTCCTTGTCTTGAAATAGCAATTAAACTATCATAAAAGCTACTTCGGAAACAATAATATAGAATCTCAGGCATCATTTTTGCTCTTAAGTGAATAAAGGCAGAGGTAAAATAAATATCTTCATTTTCTTTTATTATGCGAACATATTTCTTAAGGTTCGGGCGTATTTTAGATATTAGTATATCGTCTTCTTGTACTGATATTATATCTCCTTTTTCTATTTTTTTATAGTAGTTCTCTTGTAGCAAATTTCGTTCTTCAAAGTTTAATATTTGAGGAAAAACATCACCATTCTTGTCTATATCACTTATTTCACAATAGCGAAATTGTTGATTTAATTGACTAAGTGCTATTTTCGATTTGGGTACAATTTCAAATAATTCGCTAAATGAATATATCAAACCATTGAGTTTGGTTTTATATTTATGATAGTCATAGTCTTGACGTAACGTTTTTTCAGCACTAATAGTTGAAATATCTATTGTTTGAATGTTCATATTCATTACCTCAATCCCAATGCAATGCACGCATATAATCAAGTATTGTATCATTAACCCCATCATCAATTAAGATTCTGCCATTGGAATCTGTTCTAAATAATTCATTAGGCATTTGTTTTTCGCCACGTTTTGTACGTTTGTATCCCACGTTGTCAGCCTCAGCCATAAAGATAGAGTAATCAGATTTAGAAGCAACTTCTCCAAAAACCCACCAAGTATTAACAAACCCAAAACTATCCTTAGTATCTTTGTCATACTTACAGAGTTCTTCAAGTTCTGAATAATATTTTGAAATCAATTCAGAACTTGATAAACCGTCATCACGAATTGTGATATACGATTTCAGCATTCTTCTAATAATATCTTTCTCTTCATCAGGTGTAAGAGCTTTTACCGACGGTAGTTTTGATTTTTGTTTTTTACCATCAAAGACAGCAATAAGATTTTCAACTCTAACTTTTAATTTTTGCCAATCACTGCTTGCTTCTTCCCATAGTGTATTCCATTCTTTAACTTCGGCCTTTGTCTTTTTCTGAGCAAACAAAATGCTGGTTTTAGTGGAAGTATATGGTTCAAAGGCAAGCTGAGGTAATGATACTACCGCTTTAATTTTGAAGTATTTATATAGGAACAAACGGATATACTTATTTTCTGTGGTATCAAACACACTTTCAGGAAGAACCGCAGCTAAACGGCCGTTTTCTCTAAGTAATTGATACCAGCGTTCGATGAAAAGGTTTTCTGAGTTCTTCTTTGCACCAAACATAAAATCTTTTTTAACAGTCTTTTTTGTATCATTGTCAAGCTCAACGCTAAAAGGAGGGTTTGTAAGAATTAAATCAAATTGTCCATTAACCTCTCTGTTTTGATATAAAGCATCTTCATCACTACCTTTCATAGCATTTGGCGCAGTTTCTTTTTCGTACTTTGAAAACGGAAGCAAACCGTCCTTAACAAAAATATTTGTAGAACCATCTCCGTGAAGAATCATATTAACTTTAGTTGCAGTTCCAAGATTAAAATTAATTTCTGAGCCATAAATGTATGTTTGAGCCCATTTGTTTTCACGATGATCCGGATAGAACCAATCAGAAAGCACCTTATCTTTTACAGCTCTGGCTGTTCCGAGTTCTGCATTATACCCATTAGCGTTTCTATTGCGATATTTCATATTCTCTGTAATAAATTTCATATATTCGATAAGAAAAGTTCCGCTTCCTGCAGAAGGATCTATCATATATGGGATTTCTTTGTCCTCTTTAATGCGTTTGATTGCTAATTTATCAGTTTGCAAAGCATAAAGCATAAAACGGACAATATTAATATGTGTAAAGAATTGTCCTTTGCTTTGCTTAAAACCATTGCGAATGATTCCTTCGAAGAAATCACCTAAAATATCCTTACCGCTAAGGCTGTTTTTTCCATCAACAAAGGAAAGCCCTTCTAACTTTTGTACTGCATATTTAAGCTTAGATAAAGAAAACTTCTTTGTGTCTATTACATAAGATTTTTTTAGTTCGTTTTCATCAAGTATGTACAATTTAGATTTAAGAGCACGGCGATAAAGTTCATTTATTCTTTCAAAGAGCTGTTCATTTGTTTCAAATTCTTCATCTCCGTCTTTGGCAAAGGTCATAGATTGGAAATCATATGTATCGCCATCTTCTTTCTCATCTTCATCTTGAATTTTTGCAAGAATTAGATTGGTTAAAGATGCAAACACTTCATTATCATCTGTGCCGCCTCCGCCCCATAAAACATTGTGTAAATCAGACTGCAGCTGATTCAACATTTCATTGGTAAAATCTGTTTCGAGGTCTTTTACTGATGATTTCACATAAGGTGTCTTTTGTGCTTTGCCATAACGAGCAGGAATAGTATTGGTATAGTCACGGGAAGTCACCCAATCCGCGAAAGAAGAATGTTTTTTATTATCTATGATAATACATTCATCTGTTATCGAGCCTGTTGCATCGTTAGTAGTATATAGGACTAAGTATTTAACATCATGCCCTTCAGTTCGCTCCATGCCTGCTAACTTAAAAAGTTGTTCTTCAATAACACTATCCTTATCTATGGTTGCATATTCCTCTTGGTTTTTAACTTCAATAAACAAGAATGCATCACCATTTGCATCTCTTACAATTACATCAATGCGACTTGTTATTGTGTGAGGACGACCGGCAGTATACTCATGTTCAATTTCAATTTTTTCGGGAGCATAACCGAGTTCGTTAACTAGTTTTGTTAATAAAAAAGCACGACAAAGTTCTTCAGGCTTAGCTTCTGTGCGTTTTTGACACTGAACGATTCTGTCATATTCAAGTTTTTCTGCAGCAAGATCAAGTTTAGGTACAACCTTAATCGGATGAGAATCAATGTATTGTTTAATTAATGTGTTATTCAAAGTTGAGAACCCTCCTGATTAGTTAGCTCAAGTTATTGACAATTCTCAGTTGTCATTCTTATATCTGTTCCATGATTATGATGTCTAAAAACTCTGGCATGAATAATAAAAAAGATATAATATTTTCTTGTATACTGCTTTTGCTTTGTAATGTTCCGCCCAAGCGAAAATGTTATTACGGCTGACACCTACATAATCGCAAATTCTTTTTTATTATCTGCTTATTCAATGTTGAAATCTACCAAACATCATATTGTTTCGTCGAATACAACTATACTATTGTACTATAGCATATTTTGATGTATAAATCAACGAATATTGGCGATTTATACCAAAAAAGAATGAAAATAGCACTATTACAATTAGACAAAAACGGAGCTGTATGTCTTAACAACTCCGCACTAAAAATCTATAATTTATTTTTGTCCTGCAAATCACGGTATGCCTTTTTCGGGTAGCTAAAGAATTTTAATATTTCACCGATAGTGCAAAACTGCATAAAACTATTAACCCAACACTTGCTGTAAGGCCGGTGTTATTTTTTTGCAATTTTTTATATGGGTAAGTTTATTTTCTGCAATTTCTATATGGGATGAATTTTTTAGAACATGGGTTGAATTTCAGGCTCTCCCACTCAAAATAAGTAGAGGGATATATTTATTTGAATATCAAACGAAAACGGAAAATTCATTTTTTAAAAACACAAAAGTAAAAAATTTTCAAAAATACCCTGACAAAACGCCTATGTTTGTCCAAATAAGTGAGAGGGTATTTTGAAATTTTTGAAAAAACACCCCCTCCAAAATACTGATTTTGTCCATACAAGTGAAGGGGATAAAGAAATATATTTTTAATTTTCTTTATCAAATTCGAGAAAATTCATTAACAAATTATTTTCTAAGGAAGTGAATCTAAACAATGAAAAACGCTTATTTTCAATGTGTCAGTACTCGAAAGAGAGAAAGAAAAAGTAAACCAAGGAAACCTATGACAAATCTTAGCGAGCAGACTGTTTGTATCCACAAGCGGATAAAACAGTAAAAGCTCGTTAGTGGATACCCCTAAAATCCCGGAAAAAATAAGAAAAGGAAGGTAACATATGAAATCCAAATTTATCAAACTGCCAAAGGCTCTCTTTGATGATGCATATATAGACTTGTCGTGCGGTGCAAAGCTGCTCTACTCGCTGTTGCTTGACCGCAGAATGCTTTCGGAGCAGAACAGTATGACTGACTCAAACGGCAGAGCCATTGTGTACTTCACAAACAATGAAGTCTGTCAAAAGCTGAAATGCAGTCATGACAAGGCTACGAAGCTTTTTCGTGAGCTTGAACGTTTCAAGCTTATACATAGGCTAAGGCAGGGCAAAGGCAAGCCTGACATTATTTATGTTGATAACTTTATTGACAGCGAAGAAGCCTCATTCAAGAGTGCGGAAAATACGCTTTGCAGAGTGCAAAAATTAAGTGTACCTGACTGCGGAAAATCAGCAGGAAATAAAACTGAAATTAATAATACCGATAGGAGTAATACCAATCTATCAATCGACTATGACGAGGTTGAGAATGAAATAAAATTCCAAATTGAATATGATGTACTGGCGGAGCGTGATTACGGCAGTGTGCTCGACGAAATTGTCAGACTTATGACAGACACTTACTGTTACGCAAGTGATACTGTTCGGATTAACAAACGGCAAATCCCCATACAGTCTGTTCGCAAACGACTGTCAATGGTAACCGCCGAGCATATCGAATATGTAATAAGCTCGCTTGAAAAGAATAAAAGCAAAATCAAAAATATGAGAGCCTATCTGCTTACGACTCTCTACAACTCAATTGACACTATGGAAACCGACTGCTTGTACGGTAATTAGGGAGGAAATCAAAATGGATGAAAAAATAAAATTTTTAGGCACAAAAGAGATTGCCGAGGCACTCGGATGCAGTTTGCCGACTGCCCGAAACATTATGATGAGGGCTGATTTTCCGTTGGTGAGAGTCGGCAAAAACTTCAAGGTCAGTGAGCAGGCTTTTATAGAATGGAGCAGCAAGCGCAGAGTATAAAATAAGGCGAAAATCTGTTGACGGCTTATCGCTTTTGGAGTATTATAAATACAGTCGGATAACGATAAGCTGTCTTTAGGTTTTGAAAGGACGGATTACAATAAACGCTAAAGACACAAAGAAAAAACAAACCTACGGCAACGGCTCAATATATTTTGTAGAAAGCCGTCAGCGCTTTGCAGGTCAGGTTTATTTGACAATCGACGGTGAAAAGGAACGCCGCACCGTTTACGGAAAAACAAAGAAAATCGTCAAGGACAAAATGCGTGAGCTGCAAATTCAGGCTCTCTCAGGCAACCTCGAAAAGCGCAACCGTAACAAGGTTGAGATAAAAACAATTCATCAGCTTGCGAAAAGATGATAGAGGAACAGCTTGCCCTAAATGAAATCAGGCAGTCAACCTATGACCGCAAAATGGAAACTCTGAAAATGCTTTCCGATATTTCTGATAAGCAGCTTACGGAAGTCACCGAGGACGATATAGTCGGTTTTTTCAAGGTAAAGCTTGATTATTCCCAGTCGAGCATAAATAAGATGTATCAGCTTTTGGGAGCAGTATTTGTAAAAGCAATTAGCAAAAAACTCATTGAGAGCAATCCTTTGAGCGACATCAAGTGCCCGAAATCGATAAAAAAGCAAATTCCTGTCAGAGCCTTGACGGTTGACGAGCAGATAAGGCTTTTGAATGTGCTGAAAACCGAGGACATACACTACGGCGACATAATGCTTTTGTCAATGTTTACGGGAATGCGAATCGGCGAGTGTTGTGCCCTCACGGCAGAGGATATCAATCTAACCGACAAAACAATAAATGTCAGTAAAACCGTATCGAGAGGCGAATTTGGAAACACCGTAATCAACGATACCAAAACCGCCGCAGGTATGAGAACGCTTTTTATCAGCGATGATGTTGCAGACTTTTTGAAAGAATGTTTAGGCGGCAGAAAAAGAGGTCTGCTGTTTACTTCGAGTAACGGCAGGCTTGTCACATCAAACCAAGTCAACTACGTTTACTCAAATGTGATTAAGAATTACGACATTCTTGACAGCTCGGTGTACGGCAGGATAGATTTACATTCACTCAGGCATACATACGCAACGAGGTGTATTGAAAGCGGAATGCCTGCAAAGGTACTCCAAAAGCTTTTAGGACACACGGACATAAACATCACGCTGAATGTTTACTGCTCTGTCTTTGAAAAGTTCAAAAACGAGCACCTTGCGATTGCTGACGAATATATGAAATCAAACAACCTGCAAATCGCCTGAAAATGAAAAAATCGCCGTCAAAACCGCAGTCAATTGCGATTAAGTCAGCATTTAAGCCACTTATAAAGGTCACCTCGACCATAAAAAAACCGCACTATTAAGCCATTTTCAGGCGTTTTAGTGCGGTTTGTTGTTTTTTATTATCCACTTAAAACTATGTAAAAAGGTATAAAAAATTGCAAACAGGTGGCTCAAAAAATTATGCTCCGAGAAAAAATCAAGCTTCTCGGAGCATTTTTTTGCGAAAAAAATTGCACAAACTTTTAGCTTACATTTGGGCAAGGTAACTATCAAGTTTTGATACATTAGTCTTTTTCTTTTGTTGAACAAAATGTGTATATATGTTCATCGTTGTTTCGGGCTTGCTGTGGTCAAGCTGATGTTGCACATAAAGTACATCGTAACCTGCATAAAACAAGTTCGTTGCGTGAGTATGTCTTAAATAATGAGCTGTAAAAGGCTGTATAATCTTCGGAACACCGTTAGGGTCGTATTTACTGCGTTAAGCACCCTTGCATTTGATTGCATAGGTGCTTGCAAATTACAAGACTGTTGCAGAGGTTGAAAAAATCACAACCGCAAGAGATAATTACAAATCACAGCTTGAAACAGCACAGACAGCACTTAAAGAGTTTGAGGGCGTAGATGTCGAAAATCTTAAAAGCGAGATTGCAAAACTCAACACAAGCCTTAAAGACAAAGAAACCGAGTATCAAACAAAAATTGCGGATATGGAGTTTAACTCTGTGCTTGACGGCGCTATTTCAAAGAGCGGTGCGAAAAACACAACGGTGGTTAAGGCTTTGCTTGTCCTGACAGTGAATTGAGTTCGGTACTTCATGAGATTATCCATTGGCAAGATGCCGAGAAATACAGACAAAAATTCGGCGAAATTACCGATTATAACGCATATTGCGATTATCTTAATAAAATTTATGCTCCAAAGGTTTAAAAATTGATAAATAACGGTTATAATATAAGTGATATAAGTGAGTATGCAAAATTGGAATTTCATAAAAATGAATTTGATGAGGTACATGCCGAATTTTGTGTTAAGCAACTTTTACAGAGGTGAGATATATGAGGATTATTTATTCGGATAAGGTAAAAGACTTGATTAAATTAATTGAGCCATATGTCGAATGGAATAAATTTCCCCCTAAGTTGAAAGATGATGCTCCCGATGATATAAAGAAAGCCGAAGTCCTTTGCAATGAACTTATGGAAAAAGAAAGAAAACAATTTCTTGAAGATAATGGCTTAATCTAACCGTTCCTTAATAAGAGCGGTTTTGTTATGCCTGAAAGTAGGTGATTTAATGAATATAAGGTCAATATATATTGATTTTGATAAAAACATTCTTGAAATAAACGGATTCACGATAAAAAAGAAAACAGTCGCATATCTTCCAAGAGATGACGGGTGGGAAATATCAAAGCTTTTCAACCCCGATAACTCAACCGAAGAATGCGACCGTATTCGTGTTACTTTAATAAGCGGTTAATAATAAGCAATTATGTACTTTGAATTATTCATAGTTGTGTAAAATACTTGAGACAATCAAGGACGGCTTTACACCGAATATGCCCACAGGAGCGAGCACAGGCGAATTTTTTAAGGGCAATGACCGTAAGCTCAATGCTCTTGTAAAATCGACCACAGACGATTTGGGCGGACCTCTCTCCGATGACGAGCTTGCAGAGCTTGATCGCCAAAGAGGACTTGAAGTACAGCAACAGCACGCAGAAAAGCAGGATTATATTCATAAAATATCAGACAGTGAATCAATCATGAAAAAGGAAAAATCTGAAATCACTACTGAAAAAGCAAAGACAGATGTTGAAAAATCCGTAAATAGTGGTATAATAGAATTTGAAAATGGTGTTACAAAAGAAGTTTCTTTATACGGATTTACGACACTTGATGAATTTATTCCTGAATGTATAGCTGAAAGTATGACGAAAAAAGCAAGAGCAATCTCAAAACAAGTTGCAAAAATAATTATGGGGAGTTGATTGTCATGACAGAGGCTTTTTTTAAATACATGAAATATTCACATCTTGTTAGAGGAAAAAGAATAATAAATGATGACACTCCTGCGCAGATAAAAAATGAAGTAAGAAAACTTGATAACGATTATTTTATGCGAACAGGTAGACACATGATTATAGTTCCGGAATAATCATTACCGGAGGAGATTAACTTGACAGAAAAATTTGATAAATTTGATAAATGGTCATATCTTGACTGTAACTGTAATCGTAGAATAAAGAATGATGCACCGGATGAAATTAAAGCAGAGGCTAAAAAAGCCGATGAAGAATATTTCAAAAAAACAGGCAGACATATGCTTCAAATCGACTATTAACTAACCGCTCCTTGTGGGCGGTTTTGTTATGCCTGAAAGTAGGTGATTTAATGAATATAAGGTCAATATATATTGATTTTGATAAAAACATTCTTGAAATAAACGGATTCACGATAAAAAAGAAAACAGTCGCATATCTTCCAAGAGATGACGGGTGGGAAATATCAAAGCTTTTCAACCCCGATAACTCAACCGAAGAATGCGACCGTATTCGTGTTACTTTAAAAAGCACTTAATCAATCGGATTGAGTGCTTTTTTTAATACCAAAAATCAGAAAGACGGTGACAAAATGAAAGTAAGAGTAATTACATCGTTCAACGATAAAACCGAGGGATTTATTAACAGACCGATTAATGAAGTATTTGAGTGCTCCGAGAGCAGAGCAAAAGACCTTCAAATCGCTTTATTATCAAAAAGATGAGATGAACAAAGTCCGTATTCTGGGCAAAGCAGTAGGTTTTTACAGTAATGTGTTGTAATATTTTTTATACTCGATTATATCAACAAAAATAATCGGTAATCACTGATTAAAAAAATTTATTAATTATAAGAAAGAAAACCAAATACTTTGACAACAAAACGGTAAAATCAACGCAATATTGTAAAACAAAATTAATTATGCCTACACAATTCGACATACCATTTTTTGGTAATGTGATATTATAATGTCACAGGGACAAACCCCTGATGCTTAAAAGACACGGGATGGTAAGGTTGACTTTTTTATTTAACAATGATAACAAAATCACTGAAATACCAATAATAAGAATACGACCTAACAAGGCTCAGCCTCGAAAACAATTTGACGAAGCCTCTCTTACATCATTATCGCAGTCCATAACAGAAAACGGTATCTTGCAGCCGCTGACTGTCAGAAGGGCAAGTCAAAGTGAATATGAGCTGATTGCCGGTGAACGCCGTCTTCGTGCGTCGGTTATGGCAGGACTTAAAAAAGTGCCGTGCATAATCGTTAAGTGTTCTGACAAAGAGTCTGCGATCTTTGCTCTCCTTGAAAATCTACAGCGCAGCGACCTCGGCGTGTTCGAGGAAGCTCGCGGGATTTCAAGACTTATACGAAGATTCGGACTTACTCAGGAAGAGGCGGCTCAAAGGCTTGGCAAAACTCAATCTACCATTGCCAACAAGCTAAGACTTTTGAGGCTTACATACGAAGAACAGGAGCTTATTATTTCGGCAGGTCTTACGGAGCGCCATGCCAGGGCATTACTCCGAATAGAAGACGAGGGCAAAAGGCGAGAAGTCCTAAGCAAGGTAATAGCTCTTAATCTTAACACTCAACAGACCGACAATCTTGTAGGCGAAGTTTTGAATGACTGCCCAAAGCATATTAAAAGTATGGGAAGCAGTAAAGCGGTGATAAAAGATGTGCGTATTTTTGTAAACACCATCAACAAAGCGGTAGATACAATGCGCCTTGCAGGTATTGATGCCAAAGCAGTCAAAAGTGAAAACAACAACTATATCGAATACACAATTAAAATTCCCAAAAAAACCGCAAGCGATAATAAATCCGCTTAAATTTACTAACAAGAGGGTGCGAAAGCATCCGTTCCACTCATACCCATTTCCTTATCTAAACCCCTTGCAAACAGCCGTACAGTGTAAAAAACTGTACGGTTGTTTGCGTTCGCAATTAATAATTTTTTGCCGTTTCGTTCAAGCCGCCGAACAGCAGGCTGTTCGGCTACAGAAAAATTTTGTTAGCAGACAGTATCGTTGGCTTTGCCCACACCCACAACTTCTGAAAGGGGCGACCAAACTTTCATAATTGTAACGGATAAGTTTCTGAAAATTTTGACATTATTATAAGTCGGTGTTAAAATAAAATTACATTATAATGAAAAGGAATGATTTGTATGTCTAAGGGAGATATTGCAAAGCAAAATTTTATGAACGGTTACAATTGTTCTCAAGCGGTTCTGCTTGCATTTTGCGAGGATTTTGGACTTGAAAAAGAAACGGCATTAAAAATTTCCGAACCGTTCGGCGGCGGTATGGGCAGAATGAGAGAAGTTTGCGGTACTGTTACAGGTATGTTTATGGTGATAGGTCTTGCAATGGGTAATGACAATTCTAAAGACAATACCACAAAGAAAAATGTTTATAAATCGGTTCAGGAGCTTGCCGCAAAGTTTAAAGAAGACAACGGCTCTATTATTTGCAGAGAACTTTTAGGTTTTCAGAAAAACAATAAGGAAAGTTATGTGCCGTCAGAACGCACCAACGAATACTATAAAAAGCGTCCTTGTCCGGAGCTTTGCAAGTATGCGGCAGATATTCTTGAAGAATATCTTAAGAAAGAAAACCTCATTTAAACAACTGTTATTATATAAAATATATGATTTTGTGAATTGTCAACCAAAATTCAATTGCAGGTTGACAATTCGGTAAAACCGCGTTATAATATTGTCAACTTAATAAAACAAATAGGTTGACGATAAGGAGAAAGAACAATGTTAGAGGTAAAATCAAAGGCAACATCAAAAAGCAAAGCCGCTTTGCTTGATTTAGTATTTGTGGCACTCTTTGCCGCTGTAATGACAGTTTGTGCGCAAATTCAGATTCCGTTCGGAGAAGTTCCGTTTACACTTCAAACTCTCGGTGTATTTATTGCAGCGTCATTACTCGGTTGGAAAAGAGGTACACTCAGTGTTATAGTTTATGTACTTCTCGGTCTTGCCGGTGTTCCTGTGTTTGCAGGTTTCAGCGGAGGTATAGGTGTACTTTTCGGACCGACAGGCGGATATATTATCGGCTTTATTTTTACAGCTTTAATTGTAGGTCTTATGACAGAAAAACTCGGCAAAAAACTTTGGGTTGAAATTGTTTCTATGATTTTGGGCCTTGCTGTTTGTTATGCATTCGGCACAGTATGGTTTATGTTCCAAATGAAAATGGGACTTGTTGAGTCACTTTTACTGTGCGTAGTTCCTTATCTTATTGCTGACGCACTCAAAATTGCATTTTCAGCTGTATTGGTAAATCGTCTTGACAAAGTTATCAAGCTTTAATCTGCGACCGCACCACAGCCTTTGCATACAATTTTTCGTAGGAAAAGGCTACAGCAGTGATTTTGTGCAGAATATGACAAATGTAATTGAATATCTGAATAAAGAAAATCCGCTGATTACCTTAACGGGCAGTTGTAATGATGTTCTTTGCAGTAAATGCCCGAATAATAAATCACAGCTTTGCGCCGATAATGATAAAGTGGCAAGTTTTGACAATGCTTGTCTGAAAGAATATAATTTAAAAATCGGTGACGAAATCGAGTGGCTTGCGCTTAAAGATATGGCAAAAAGCAGGATAATTTCACAAGGAAAACTTAGTGAAGTCTGCAAAAATTGTCAGTGGAAATGTTACGATATTTAATAAGCTTACAACATCCCCATATAAAAAATCCCTGTTCAGCGCTGAACAGGGATTTTTGCTGTTTGTTAATTTTTGTTGAGTTGAGAGTAAAAGATTATTGTTTAGAAGAATGCTTCGCCAATCAATTATAAAAGTTTGGTCAACCTTTTCAAAAATAAATAATTCTGTTTTAATGGCTGTCGCCTGTTTTTTCAAACTAAGTGCAAGCACGCAAACAGCGTGGCTGTTTGCGCCTGATAAATTGCAATATCGGAAGATATTATTGGCGCTGCCCAAACCCGCAAGCATTTAAAAAGGCTTGACCTAAATTTTATTAAACCGTCTTTTTATTAGCTTTTGCGGTAAGTTTTTCAATTTCTATCACAAAAACATCTGTGCGTTCAAATGCGCCTTTTATATGGTTTTCACCGTCTTCCGTAAATTCGGGAGAGTATTTTTGCACCAGAAGCCGCAGTGCTTTTTCTTTTTCGGTAACCGTTTTTGACGCATAACCAAAGGCAATGGCACTTTCATAACCTGTTGTGAATTTTTCGGAAATAACATCTGATTTTGTAACGACAGTAAACGAAACTTTGCCCGAAAATCTTAGGTTATCCTGTTTGTGACCGACATTTTTGGCACAGTGAAAGTAGATTTTACCGTCATCGTAAGCGTAGTTTACGGGTACACCGTACGGATAGCCGTCTGCGCCGATGGTAGAAAGCACACCGAAGCTGCCCGATTTCAGAATTTCCAAGGCGTCATTTTCGTCAACTGCTCTGTCTTTTCTGCGGATTTCATAGTCTTTCATATTAATCAACTCCAAGATTGTTCATTACCATACCTGTAATCATTTTTGGATAGAAATATGTGGATTTCTGCGGCATTTTTTCTCCTGCGGCGGCAACATCACGAATTTCGGTAACTCTTGTAGGGTTGAGTACAAATGAGCATTGGAACTCGCCTTTGTCAACTCCGTCAATTGCCTCTGTAAAGAATTTTGTGTATGTAAGGTTAATCTGTTTTGCCATATTTTCCTTGTCAATTCCAAAGATTTTTTCAAGAATAAGTGTATGGAGAACAGAAACATCAAGCGACTGTGACGCCTTGCTTACATTGGGGAGCATTTGGCTCATAATGTCAATATTTTTGAGTGTCAGCAAGAACCATTCGCCCTTGCCGCAATAGAAACCGAATGCTTTTTTGCCCTCGTCATAGAGTTTTTTCAAATCTTCCTCCATGGTGTCCGTGCCTTCTTTTTCGTCTATGTAGAAGAATTCGGAGCACTTTTCGAGTACCGCCTCTTTGTCAAAGTTCGGTAAATCTCTCACAAGGCGGTGGGTAGGGAATACCACAAGTCCCGGATGCTCCATATCTACGAGGTAAATCATCTGGAAGTCCTGCGGATCGCCCGGCTTTGAAATGCCGTTTTCTCTGCAATAATTTCTGTAATTGAGAGCGGTTTCGTATCTGTGGTGACCGTCGGCAATATATAGTTTTCTGTCTGCAAAATCGGCAACAAGCTTCGCAATGATTTCTTCGTCGGTTTCAATCCAAAGGCGATGTGTAACACCTGTTTTGTCTGTAAATTCAAGGTCGGCTTTTGCCTTTGACTGCTCATCAATGGTAGCGAGAGTTGTATGTTTTTCGTCCATATAGAGAGCGTAAATCTGACTGAAATTGCAGTTTGTTGCTTTCATAAGATTTAAACGGTTTTCTTTAGCCTTTGAAAGGGTAAATTCGTGCGGTAAGATAATGCCTTTTGAAAATTCTTCAAGCTGAACTCTCGCAATAATGCCCTTTATGCTTTTGCGTGTGTTGCCAACGGAAAATTCTTCCTCGTAAATATAGATAGCAGGCTTATCTTCAATTTTCAAAATGCCTTTATCCTGCCACATTTTTAAAATATCGCTTGCGCAAGCGTAAGGATTTTCACCCTCTTTTGGCAATTCAAGACGAATAATGTTGTATTCGTTTTCTTTAATAAAAGCAAGTCTTTCTTGCTCGCTGATTATGTCGTACGGAGGACAGCAAAGAGAGGAAATTTCGCCTGCCTTTGCGGTGTTGTATCTCATACCTTTGAATGCTTTAATAACTGCCATAGCCGTTACCTCCAATTGAATTAATAAAATTCCCGAACAAGGAATATAAAATTATAAGAATTATAAGAATTATAAGAATTATAAGTAAAAATAATACTATCATATATATTGTACCACGAATATGTAGGAATTTCAATAAATTTGTTGTAAAAAGCAGTGCTTTTATATACTTTTTGAATAATACAGAAACAAAAATTCTTATAAAATTAAATGAAAAGATTGACAATACAGATATAATATGATATAATATCACTTGCGTAAAATAAATACGCGCCAATAGCTCAGTTGGTTAGAGCTACCGGCTCATAACCGGTCGGTCCGGGGTTCGAGTCCCTGTTGGCGCACCAAGCAAAAACCGCATTAGAAAACTGTTTTTCAGCTTTTTAATGCGGTTGTTTTTATATAGTGATACATAGAAATACAAGGAAAAACAGTGTACTACAGAAAAAATGCATTGAAATAAATTAAAAAAAACGCTTGACTTTTGAGTTCTGAAAGAACATGATATAATTACACTCAATAGAGGTGAACAAAGACGAATAGACTGCAAGCGTCAGAAAGGAGATTAAAATGAAAGAAGATATGACAAGACTTGAGATACTTACTTTATTGCTATCTATCAAAGCGTTGCTTGACAGTGATAATATTGATAAAGCAAAAGAGTTAATTGATGATGTAATTGCCGAGGCAAAAAGAACAAGCTCTGACGATTAAATCAGAGCCTTATATTTAAATATCAAGAGAAAGGAAGTTATATTTACGGCTTATATTAAAAAAACAGATAACCCCAAAATGGGTAGACCGAGTGAAAATCTTACTCATGATATAAAAGTTAGGGTTGATGATGAATTAAATTCTCAAATTGAAAAATACGCAGTCAAATGCACTCTTTCAAAAGCGGCTACAATAAGAGAGATTTTATCATCATTTTTTGCACAAAATTAAAAGGTACTATTCTGAATATCTGGGTAACAATAATAAATTATGGTTTAGCAAATTGATTTGCCAATCAATTATAAAAGTTTGGTCGACC
>ERZ1023641.117-NODE-117-length-30849-cov-29.167078_pt1 | contig 30849 bp, 24 predicted proteins | sample MGYA00380335_ERZ1023641 | MGnify/ENA primary metagenome ERZ1023641 (study PRJEB33179, sample SAMN07448970) | human gut metagenome | biome: Human-gut; feature: Human associated habitat; material: Faeces | host: Homo sapiens | place: India: Bhopal | collected... | reverse complement strand
ACCTGACATGGGGACAGATGAAGCGCACGTTCGGAGATGCCGTGAAGGTGGCAAAACTTGCGGCGCTGACGGAGAACAGCGTGCAGTTCGTGACCGTGGAGCCAGACAGCGACGAGCAAGTGATGGTAACAGCATTCGAGCCATATATCGTCTACCCGCCATATACACAGGTGAAATCGGCGGCTTACACCGTAGAGCACTTCTATACATCAGCGGGCGAGGACAACAGCGAATGGCTTGGCACCAACTACAAGCCGTCTAAGGACGAAAACAACCGACTGACGAAGAAATTGGAAGCCAACCACTACGACATAACGATGGTGTCGCTCGACAGGGAGAAACTGATGCAGGCAGTAAACACCGAAACATGGGAATCAACCACAACATTCTCTGCCTCCGGTGGTGGCCATGGCACTATGGTATGCAAAGGCACAATGGCGAAGACATACGACAAGGACGAAAGCGGTAAGAACAAGATAATCGAGGGCAGAGACGACCTCAACGGTGACTACTTCATGTATAAGGGAAAGCTGATACAGGTGCCAAGCGGCAATATGGACGACGGCAAGCCGTATTCATACGGACTGAAGGCGTTCCGCTGCTGGTTTGAGCTGACGGGCAATGCGTCTGCTGGAGGAAAACTGAGCCAGGTTTCGCTGCTCATCGACGGAGTGGAAGACAGCACCACAGGCATCGACGACATACACGGCAGCACCGACTGCACATCCTACAAGCGCGGCATAGATGGCGTGTTCAACATGAACGGACAGATGGTGCGCCGCAGTTGCAGCCTGGAGGGACTGTCTAAGGGAATGTATGTAGTGGGCGGAAAGAAGATAATTATCAGATAAACCCAAAATAACAGTTACGCAAAATGAAGAAGAACTATATAGCTCCAGAAATTAAGGTGATACAGCTCGAGGCTCTTCTCTGCAACGGAGGCATGAATATCGCCAGCGTACATAGAGCAGACCTCAAGGGAGAATGTATCGGCAACTTTGACGTGAAAGACGAGGATGCGACCAAGACTGAATACAAAGACTTGTGGGGAGAATCGAACAGCGGTAAGTGGGGCGATGACTGACACCATCGACTACTATAGAAACAGATAATGAAAAGAGCGTCAAAGGGCTGGATTCCGGATTTGGAGTCCAGCCCTTTGTCTTTTTCTCACTTCCTTCCAATCCACCAATCCTTTTCCCTTATCATCCAGCACACGTGCCTCCATGACAGATGAAAGCGGTACATGGAAGTTTGCATTTGAGAATAATGATAAGGTTTCTGTAAGCAACAGTAAGATAACAGAAAACTGTCCATGTAAGCCTTTTCCTTGACAAGGGTTGGGGTTCTTTCGTTTTATTCCCTATGAAAGATAAAACGAATTTTGAAGCCAATCAGGCAATGATGACTACTTTTTCTTTGGGAACTTATTTTTAACTACATTGAACGTTAGCCCTCATAATTCCGGTCATTTAGTCAAAGTCATTTCCGGTCAAAATCATTTACGATATTATAAAGAAAGGGTATTATCCCTCAACTTATAAAACAAAATAAATGGTTCGCTATAAGAGTTTTTCATTACCGCCACTATTACCGCCAAATCACTTTCTATCGTTCTCGAAAGTCTCCGACATTCTTTTTTTTGATAAAATTCCCCAATAATTTTATACGAATTTCAGTTTTTATTTGTAATTTCGCAGCAAATTTCTAAAACACATATTAATTTTTAACAACATGTTGCAAAAGTTATTCGGTTTTGACCCTGCTCAAAACAAACTGAAAACGGAGGTGGCTGCGGGTATCACCACCTTCCTCACCATGGCCTATATCCTGGCCGTAAACCCTAACATCTTCAGTCATCTCGCCGCTCAGGGCATGGATACACACGCTGTGTTCACTGCCACCGTACTGGCTGCCATCGTGGGTACACTCGTGATGGCGGTCTATGCCAAGAAACCTTTCGGACTGGCTCCTGGTATGGGACTGAACGCTTTCTTCGTATTCACGGTCTGCCTCACTATGGGCTATTCCTGGCAGATGGCTCTCACGGCTGTTCTCATCGAAGGTTTCATCTTCATCATCCTCTCCGCTACCGGTATCCGCTCGATGATGGTGGATGCTATTCCGGCTTCCCTGAAACGTGCCATCGGTGCTGGTATCGGCCTCTTCATCGCCTTCATCGGTCTGAAGAATGCAGGTATCGTGGCTGCCAATGAGGCTACTTTCGTCACCATCGGTAAGATCACCGAAGGCTCTGCCCTGCTCGGCGTTATCGGCATCATCCTGACCAGCGTGCTCGTCATCAAGAAAGTGCCTGGCAACCTGCTCATCGGTATTCTCGCTACTACGATCATCGGCATTCCTATGGGCATCACGGAAATACACGGACTGGTAGATGTGCCACCTTCGGTTTCGCCTATCTTCTGCCAGTTTGATTTCTCCAACGTCTTCTCCATCGATATGGTGGTCATCGTCTTCACCTTCCTCTTCATCGATATGTTTGATACGATGGGCACACTCGTGGGCGTCTGCACCAAAGCGGGCATGATGAAACCGGACGGAAAAATTCATGGACTCAACAAGGCGTTCATGGCGGATGCCGTGGCTACCGTGGCTGGTGCCTGCTTCGGAACAAGTACTACTACCACCTATGTGGAGAGTGCTTCAGGTGTTGCCCAGGGCGGTCGTACGGGTCTTACTGCCTTCATTACTGCCATGTGCTTCGTAGTGGCCCTGTTCTTCGCACCACTGTTCCTGTCAGTTCCTTCTGCAGCAACTACTCCAGTGCTCGTCATCGTGGGTCTGTATATGATGTCGCCTATCAAGGACATCGACCTGAACGACTACGCTGAGTCTATCCCTGCTTTCATCACCATCATCATGATGCCGCTCACCTACAGCATTTCTGATGGTATTCTCTGCGGTATGATCAGCTATGTGGCCATCAACGCCTGCTGCGGAAACATCAAGAAGCTGAGCATCACCATGTGGGTATTGGCTATCCTCTTCGTGCTGAAATATATCTTCATCTAAACAGAGATTATTTTCGTGAAATATAAATTAAAACAGACCTTACTTTTTAAAGTGGGCTCAATGATAATATAATAGCCAACTTTTCGTTATTATATTATCATTGGGTTTTTACGTGGAAAGACGAATACGCCAAGTATTCTTTTCCAAAGAAATTATACCAACAAAGAAATGAAGCAAAACAAGTTTTTCATATATTTCACCATCCTGTTCTGCCTTCTATTGGCAAGCTGTGGCATCGACAAGAACCTGAAGAAAGGCGAGAAGTTCCTGGCTTTGGGCGAATACTACGATGCTGCCGAGCAATTCAAGCAAGCTTACTCGAAGACACCCACCAAGGAGCGTAACAAGCGAGGTGAACGTGCCTTGAAGATGGCGCATTGCTATGAGAAAATCAATGCCACGCCGAAGGCAATAGCCGCCTATCGCAATGCCATCCGATACAACCAGGCTACCATCAAAGACCGATTGGCATACGCCCGTCAACTCTTGAAGAATGGCGACTATAAGTTGGCTGCCCAGGAGTTTCGTATCGTCTTGGACTCCCTGCCCAATGATGTCTTGGCACAAAATGGTTTGAAGTCTGCCCTCAAAGCTCCCGAATGGAAGAAGCAAGGCAGCCGATACACCGTCAAGCGAATGGACGTCTTCAACTCCAGAAGAGATGACTACTCCCCCGTTCTCTTCGGCGATGACTACGACCAACTCTATTTCAGCTCCACCCGAAACGAGGCGGCAGGTGACGAACTGAGTGGTATCACAGGCACCAAGGCTGGCGACATCTTCCTCTCAGAGAAGGATGACAAGGGAAAATGGAGCAAACCAGAGGCAATAGGCACTGGTCTCAACACGGAATATGACGAGGGAGCGTGCTGCTTCACACCGGATGGCAGGGATATGTATCTCACCCAGTGTGTCACCGACCCTTCCTCTCCTCGTTACGCCAAAATTGTGACATCCCCTCGTTCGGATGCCGCTTGGGGAAAGACCAACAAGCTAGAAATCACCAAAGATACCCTCAGCAGTTATGCTCACCCAGCCATCTCTCCCGATGGCGAGTGGCTCTACTTCGTCTCCGATATGCCAGGCGGCATGGGAGGACTGGACATCTGGCGAGTACGCATCACTGCAGCAGGACTGGGTGGCGTGGAAAACCTAGGCGAACCGATCAACACGCCAGGCGACGAAATGTTTCCTACCTTCCGCCCGAATGGCGACCTCTACTTCAGCAGCAACGGGCATGTAGGCATGGGCGGTCTAGACATCTACATCGCCAAAGTGGATTCCAAGACCAAGAAATACAAGCTTTTCCATCCGGGCTATCCTCTCAACTCCGAGGCGGATGACTTCGGCATGACTTTCGAGGGACCACACAACAGAGGTTACTTCTCTTCCAACCGCAAGGACGGACGAGGCTACGACCATATCTACTCGTTCGAGAATCCAGAGATTGTGAACACCATCAAGGGATGGGTCTATGAGATGGGAGGTTACGAACTGCCTGCGGCACAAGTGACGGTAGTTGGCAACGATGGCACCTACAAGAAACTGTCGGTCAAGGGTGATGGTTCATTCAGCATGGTCATCAAGCCACAGGTAGATTATCTGTTGATGGCTTCCTGCAAGGGATTCCTCAACCACAAGGAAGAATTGCGTGTGGATTCCGCCAAGGAGAGCAAGGAATACACCCTCCAGTTCCCATTGGCTTCCATCACTGCCCCAGTCTTGATCGACAACATCTTCTATGATTTCGACAAGGCGACACTGACTGAGAGCAGCACCAAGGCGCTGGATGAGTTGGTCAACCTCTTGAAGGAGAATCCGAACGTGACTATCGAACTGAGCGCACACTGCGACTACAAGGGAAGTGCAGAGTACAACAAGCAACTCTCACAACGAAGAGCACAGTCGGTGGTCAACTATCTGATACAACATGGCATAGCCAAAGACCGTCTGACTCCAGTGGGATATGGTTGGGAACAGCCTAAGACCATCCGAAAGAAAGTGACAGAGAAATATCCATGGTTGAAAGAAGGCGACAAGTTGACCACAGATTTCATCCTTAAACAATCGAAGGAGCATCAAGAAATCTGCAACCAGCTCAACCGTCGCACGGAATTCATCGTACTCCGCACCACCTACGGTCTCTTTGATGAGAAGGGTAATCTGAAGAATCCACCGAAACCAAAGGAGAAGCCGGTCGCTGAGGATGACGAAGACAGCTTCATCATTGATTGAAGCTTCATTTTTAGATATAAAAAAGAGTGTTGGACGCTCGCTACATTTCAATGCGAGCATCCAACACTTTATTGTATCCCCAGACACATAACACCGTTACCATGCCAGCCAACATCATCAAGAGTTGCTGAGGCTGAGCGATGAGTTCGCCCAAAGAGCAAAGTGCCTTAGAGAAAAGCATCATCGCCGTCACCTTGGAGGCAAACAAAGAATCCTCCAAAGACGATACCATCTGTGTGGAAACGATGAAGATCACTCCCATCACAAGACAAGCCACCTGCCACCAACGCTCCATACGTCGATGGGAAGGTGCTGGCAAATGCTGCATCACTCGATCGGAGAAACCATCGTCAGCTATCTCCTCTTGATGGTCGGCAAAAAAAGCCTGGAGCAACTGCTCGTCGGCATCGTTTAGAGCCATCTGCTCATTGGCGCTGCCTATAGGCTTTCCATAGCCAGTTATATTTTTATCATCTTCTCTCATAACCATTCTGTTTTAAGTAACTTGCTAATTTATTTTTTCCTCGTGACAAATGCGACTTGACAGTGCCGGTCGCAAGTCCTGTTATTTCTGCTATTTTGTCTATCGGTTGACCATCCATCAGTTGGAGGGTCACACACGCTCTCTCGTTATCGCTCAATATTTTGAGTGCCTCCATCAGGTCCATCCTCAATCCCCCTTGGGATGACTCGGCATTCTTGTGAGACACCGTGGGGGTATCTATATCCAATGTTTGCTTGTGACTTCGATTGTAATCATACCATACATTATAGGCGATACGATAAAGCCAGGTGGAAAATCCTGCCAAACCATGAAAACTAGCGATATGGGTATATGCCTTGATGAAGGTATCTTGTGCCAAATCATCACTCAACTGCGTATCTCCCAACGTCTGGCGTAGGAAGAAACCACGTATAGGCGACTGATATTTCTCAACCAGATGGTCGAAAGCCTTCCGGTTGTGAAACACAGCCACCTGCGTAACGAGAGAGATATCGTCGAGTTGTTTCACTTGTTCTTCCAATTTGGTATATATCCCATCGCCAACTGTCCGAGTCCATACACAGACACCAAGGCTCCGATACCAGCCATGAAATGCCAATGCCAAAATGCAAACATTGCCACCAAGCCTGCTCCCAAGAAGAAGTTGCGGAGACCTCGCTTGATCAGGTACTCGTCACTCTGCTTGTCGATAGGTCGCTGCTCCTCCGGAACATCCACTCCCTTCTCCATTGCCATTTCCATGATTCTCATGCGGTCCTTGTGACGGCGATACAGATAACGGCAGATGATAAAGATGGCAATGAGAGGAGCAAAGACAAAAAGAAGTCCGATGACCAGCATGATGAACATCACGAAGAACAAGGTTCCCTTGCCGAAGACACTTCCAAAGAAATCAAAAGGGTCGTCATAGTTCTCCAAACTATAGATGGAATGAGAACGAGACTGGTTGGAGTCGTCAGCGTCAACTTGCGCAGATGTGGTATCTACCGATGTCGTATCGGAATAAGCCTCCACTGCATCCTGTGAGGCAGAAGTGGTTGGCTGTTCGGTAGCTGATACCGCCTGCTTATTGTCAACTTGCGTTTTGGGAGTATAACGATGTTTTGGAGCAGAAGCCGCAAAAGACATCTGTGTAACGCCCAATGTCAGAGAGAGCATAAATGCCAGGAATAACTTCTTCATATCATTCTTTTTTATGGTTTTACTATACTAATTGTTACTTTTTTCAATGGCTTAGACGCATCTTCTTCCATTTTAGTTGCAAAGAAACAAAATATTTTTTAATTTTGCAAAGGATTTGGCAAACAATTGGTAGCGACACCTTATTATATATAGGTATTCCTCCATTGGAAGAGGTATTCCCTTGCCATTCTACAAACATTTACAATAATCAAGAAAGAAATGAACTTACCAGAAGATTTCACAGCATATACCAGAGAGTGGATGGGCGAAGACCTCTTTGCCGACTTCATGAAAGGCATGGAGGCAACTGCTCCTACTAGCATTCGTCTCAACCCCTTCAAATGCCCTTCCTGCACCCACATAACAGATGAAGATGACACCGAGGTGGTACCTTGGTGCCCAACTACGGGCAGATACCTATCGGAAAGAAGAAACTTCACCTTCGACCCTCTCTTGCACGCCGGTCTTTACTACGTGCAAGAGGCATCCTCCATGTTTATCGACTTGGCGATTCGTGAATACGTGAAGCAACCTGTCAGAATGCTGGACCTCTGTGCTGCTCCTGGTGGAAAATCGACTGCCATCAGAGCCGCCTTGCCTGAAGGCAGCCTACTCTTCAGCAATGAACCGATGCGCACCCGTTCGCAAATCTTGGCAGAGAACATACAGAAATTCGGTCATCCCGATGTCATCGTCACCAACAACTATCCTAGAGATTACAAGAAATCAAAGTTGCAGTTTGACGTCATCCTCACCGATGTACCTTGCTCTGGCGAGGGTATGTTTCGCAAGGACGAGGGAGCCATCAAGGAATGGAGCACCAGCAATGTAAACAACTGTTGGCAACTCCAAAGAGAAATCGTCAGCGACATCTGGAACTGTCTCAAGCCAGGCGGCATTCTCATCTACTCCACTTGCACCTTCAATGGGCACGAAGATGAGGAAAACGTACTGTGGATAGAAGAAAACCTTGGAGCTGAAAGATTGCCTATGCCCATCGAAGAGAGATGGAACATCACGGGGAGCCTCCTGAAAAAAGATGAATCCACTGATGATGGGCAGTCCAACAAGTCTCTTGCTACAGACGATTATGACAACATGTATCATTTCATCCCTGGCAAGAGCAAAGGCGAAGGTTTGTTCCTCGCCGTATTGCGCAAAAATGGCAGTTCAGAGGAAATGGACTCAAACAGCAAAGGCAAGAAGGACAAAAAGAAGAAAAACAACAAGGATACCAATAAAGGCAACAATCGCATCTCGATACCAGAAAACTGGTTGAATGACACTGCTGAATGGAGCTATCAAAATACCGAATCAGGTATCTATGGCATTCATTCCACATGGAAGCCTATGCTGGACGAAGCCACCAAGTCGCTAAAGGTGATTCATGCAGGCGTGAAGTTGGGAAGCATCAAGGGAAAAGACTTAATACCCGACCAGTCGTTGGCTCTCTGCACCGAGCTCCATCAAGATACATTTCCGAAGGCAGAGCTATCTTATGAGGATGCCATCCAGTATCTCAGAAAAGAAGCCATCACCCTCCCCGATTCCCTTCCACGTGGCTACGTATTGGTAACCTACAGAGGCATTCCGCTTGGATGGATGAAGAACCTAGGCAACAGAGCCAACAACCTCTATCCACAAGAATGGAAAATCAAGAGTTCACATATCCCTGAAGGGAACAACAACCTCATAACTTGGTAATATGGAAATCAACATCATCGCCTGTGTGGATGCCAACAATGCCATCGGCTATAAGAACCAATTGCTCTTTCATATCCCGGAAGACATGAAGAGATTTCGCACCCTCACCACAGGCCATACCATACTGATGGGCAGAAAGACTTTTGAGTCGCTCCCCCATGGAGCACTTCCCAACCGGAGGAACATCGTCGTCAGTCATCAAAATATCCAACTGGAGAATTGTGAAGTTTTCCCTTCCATCAAACAAGCATTGGATGCATGCCAAGACGATGTGGTCTTTGTCATCGGAGGCAGCAGCATCTACGAGCAAACCTTGCAGCTTGCCGACAAAATCTATCTGACGCAAGTGGAAAGTGCAAGTGCCTATGCCGATACATTTTTCCCAGAATTTCACAAAGAAGAGTGGGATGAGTGTCGAGAATGCAACATTAACATTTTAACAAGTAACACAAAAGAGACACTTTCTTGCACTTTCTATATTTACAAGAAAAAGAGCAAACAAAACGAAATCAACCTCTAGAAAGGGGCTAATTTTGTTGCAAATAGGGGCAATAAGCGTTCAAACACACTCTTTCGAACGAATTTACCACCCATAAAAACAAATAATACCCCCACAAAATGTATTTTTCTTGTACCTTTGCAACAGTTAAAACAAAAGGCGTTGGGAAACGCTGAGAATCATCTTTTACTTATACAATATATATTAGAGAATATATGAAAAAGCCAGCCTCAAAAAGGCTGGCTTTTTTGGTTTATCCAGAAAACTGGCTTAATTGACAGCTTCGTCTTCATCAACATCTGATTCTTCCTGAATATCCGCAAGAGGCAACTGACGATTGATCGCTGCATTGAAAGAGATAATCGTCTCACTACGAGACAAACCTAATGGCTGCAACTTGTCGTGAATAATTTCGAGAAGATGATGATTGTTGCTAGCATAGATCTTGATGAACATATCCATGCCACCTGTCGTATAATGGCACTCCACCACCTCAGGAATCTTCTTCAAAGCCTCAACCACTTGGTCGAAGTTCTCCGGGGCCTTGAGATACAAGCCCACATAAGCACAGGTTTCATAACCTATCTTCTCAGGGTCGATGATAAACTGAGAGCCCTTGATGATGCCTAAGTTGGTAAGCTTAGCCACACGCTGATGAATAGCCGCACCGCTCACATTGCAAGCACGTGCAACCTCCAAAAAAGGAATACGAGCATCCTGAGAAATCAACTTCAGGATCTGTCTATCCAATGAATCTAAAACTTGTTTTGACATAATAGTATTAATTTGGTTGCAAAGGTAGCATAAAAATTTAATATTTGCAACTATTTCAGCATTAATAATAATAAATTTATATATTTTATCGTTTTTCGGTTGCCGAATAGTTAATTCGCAAGGTCTTAGCCTGGCGCAAAGCTTGCTTCACGTCAGTTATCACACCCATCTTTGTATCTTTGTCTGCCTTGATAGATACAGTCATCTGTTGGGCATCCTCTGGCGACATACGTTTCTTCTCTGCCTTTATATAATCAACCAGTTGGATAGGATTCACATACTTATCATTCAACTGGATACGACTCTCTTCGCCCACTACCTTACCCATTGCAGAAGTAGGACGACCGATATAAATATAGCTCACGGCAGACTTCTTGGTCAAGCGTGTCAATTCCTTGCCCTGTGGCACCTGATACTTCACCTTCACCGTGACATGACGCATGTGGGTGACGATCATGAAGAAGAACAAGACGCTGAAAATCAAGTCTGGCAAGGAAGAAGTATTCAAGCCTGGCACCTCACGTGAACGGCGACGAAACATCATATTCATGATTTGCCTCCTTTCTTCTCACTCGTTTCTATAGGAGCCTCTGTGCCATTCTCTTGCTTTTGTCCACCAGCGTTGGCGTATGACTCGGTAATGCGTTGTGGACAAGCCTTGCGCACCTTCTCCTTTTGTTCCGATGACAAAGATGAGAAGTCCTTACCAAAGTGCTTTTGAGAATATTCATCACGGAGCTGTTGATAAGCCATCATGATTTGGTTTTGCATTTGGAAATACAAATCATAGTTGGCATCACGGTCACTCTCGATGGAAATCAAGTGGCGAGCACCCAAACGATGAACGAACTTGATGACTTCCCCACTCAACTTGTTTACATTCTGAGGTTTGTCATTGACTAAAAGTTGGTTTTGCGCTGTCACATGCAAGGCAAGCAAGGTACTTTTATCAACAGTAGTCTCTTGCTGTTCCAGCTTTTGAGGCTCAGGAGAAGGAAGGACACGAAAGAGTCCCTTGTCCACATCCATAGAGGTGGTGACAAGAAAGAAGATCAACAACATGAAAGATATATCAGCCGTTGATGCCGTATTCAATCCAGGAACCTGACGTTTTTTCCTTCTAATAATCATGATTTTCTCCTATCGTTTATTTTTCCTCACATATCTCGTTGCACCAAAAAGGACAGCCACGATAGCACCCAGCAACATCAGCAAGGAAGTAAGCACAAACATATCCGAGAGTTTGAGCCACAACCAATCACCATATTCATTGCCATTGACCTGCATAGGTGAGGAAGAACCCAAGAGGAAGGTAGCCACCAACAAGACAAGCGTACCTATCCAAGTGATATGAAATATCTTTTTAGCAGGTATTCCATGTACCATTTTCTCTTTGCTGGCATTTTTGCGATAGCTGTTGACGATGGAATACACAGCCAAGCAAAACGCCAAGACGAAGAGTGCCCACATCAAAAAGAGGAGGACATTGGTAAACAAAGGAGCATTAAAGTCCGGATTCTCCTCGAAAGGCATATCGTAGCCCACCAAGAAGAACAAAGCGAAGACCAAAGCAGCCAGTCCTAACAAACAATAGAAGACACGCTGTGAGATCTTCTCCGTTGACCATTGTCTGACATTTTTAAATTTCATCTTTGTACTTTGCTATGATATCCATCAATGAAATGGCGGATTCCTCCATCTGACTGGTGATATGTTCTATCTTAGAAAGAATATAATTGTAGAATACCTGCAATATCAAAGCCACGATGATACCGAAGATGGTAGTGAGCAAGGCGACCTTCATACCAGAAGCCACGATGGTAGGACTGATGTCACCCGCCTGTTGGATTTGGTCGAAAGCCATCACCATACCAATCACGGTACCCAAGAAGCCCAAGGAAGGAGCCATGGCGATGAAAAGGGTAATCCAAGAGCATCCCTTTTCCAAGTTGGCTGCCTGAACGGTACCATAACTAGAGACAGAGCGTTCAATATCACTGATTTTCTCGTTGATACGCATCAAGCCCTGATAACAGATGGAAGCCACAGGGCCACGCGTATTTCTACACAACTCCTTGGCTCCCTCAATATCACCAGCCACCACCTTTTGGTCGATGTCTCTCATCAACTGCTTGGCATTGATTTCCGACAAACTCAGATACACGATTCTCTCGATGCAGAAAGCCAGTCCTATCACCAAAGCGATGGCGACAAGAGACATAAATCCTGCATTTCCCTCGATAAACTTTGTTTTAAGAGCTTGATGGAATCCCATTGTTTCTTCTTGCGCAAATGTGGGCAAAGAAGAAGCGATCATAAATATCAATATTGCGAAACGCGCAATAACTGTATTTTTATTCATATCCTTCATAACTAGAAAAGCGGAAAGAGGGGGATTCGAACCCCCGATTCCCTTTAGGGGAATACACGCTTTCCAGGCGTGCCTCTTCAGCCACTCGAGCACCTTTCCTTGTTTGGCTAAACACGACTTTTTCAAGTCTCATCGCATTAAGAGACATCCTCGTTATGCGATTCGGTTTGCAAAATTATCGCTTTTCATCCAAACTACCATAAATTCATCTTCTTTTTATGTTTCTTTAAGACATTTCAGAGCATTTCGTTCCTCTCAAATATGAAAAACACGCTCCACATTCCGATTAGTAGCCTCAGCCAGTTCTTCCTCCGAGACTCCATAAGCCTGCGCCAAGGTCTTGAGCACTTCCACCACGAAGGCACTTTCATTTCTCTTGCCTCGATGAGGAACCGGAGCCATGTAAGGACTATCTGTCTCCAGCACCAGCCTATCCAAAGGCACGACAGCAGGCAAGTCTTCACGGAGATGACTACTCTTGAAGGTGGAGACACCTCCTACTCCCAAGACGAAGCGATCAAAGGAGAGGAGTTCTTCAGCTTCCTTCTGATTTCCCGTAAAGCAATGGAACACGCCACCAGGAAGTTCTGACTCGTAAGCACGCAAGAGATGAACCATCTCATTTTGACCCTTGCGACAATGTATCATCAGTGGCAAACGAGTCTCTATCGACCATTTCACCTGTTCCTCAAAGGCTTCCAACTGTTCCTTTTCAAACTCACGGCTCCAGTAATAGTCAAGTCCCACTTCGCCGATTGCGATGAAGTCGGAAACCGACATCTGTCGAAGTTCAGCGAGTTGCTCTTTCCAATCCGCCTTCACCTCCTCAGGATGCAAACCGATCATCGGGAAAGCATAGCCAGGATATTCTTGGCTAAGTTTCCATACAGCATGAGTCGTCTTGACATCGATGGCAGGCAGAAAGACCTTCTCCACTCCCGCCTCTTTGGCACGTGCGAAAGCCTCAGCTCTATCCTCGTCAAACTCCTCCGCATCCAAATGCGTATGAGTATCAATTATCTTTATCATAAGAATTCTTCACACTTCGTTCTTCACTCTTCACTTTCTAGTATTTTCTTTTCATCATCTTTTGAGCATACTTTTGCAATTCTTCCTTGCGCTCAGCAGGCACCTGAACTGCATCCAAGTATTTCTTACTCTGCTCAAAGTAATAAGCAATTTTCTCTTGCGCCATCTTGTCGATGCCGATTTCATCATACAGACGAGTCACTGCCTCCACCTTCTCCTTGCGCACGAAGTCCTTGGCAGACACCCAGCGATTGAGTTCCTCACGCTGTTGGGCATTGGCATGGTTGAAAGCATTGATGAGCATATAGGTCTTCTTATTGGAAGTGATGTCGCCACCGATTTCCTTGCCAAAGACCTTTGGGTCGCCATAAACATCCAAGAAATCATCTTGCAACTGGAAAGCCAAGCCGATTTGCTCGCCAAACTTATACAGATTGTTGGCATCCTCCTCTGAGGCATCAGCCAAGATGGCACCCATCTTCAAGGCACAAGCCAAAAGCACACTGGTCTTCAATCGAATCATCTCGATATATTCTTCCTCCTTTACATCATCACGAGTCTCAAACTCCATGTCATACTGCTGTCCCTCACCGATTTCAAGGGCTGTCTCTGTGAAGAGTTGAAGCACTGCCTGCAAATGCTTGGCATCGCAATGAGCCATACGCTCGTATGCCAAAACCAACATGGAGTCGCCCGACAAGATAGCCGTGTTGGCATCCCATTTCTTGTGTACTGTCAACTTGCCACGGCGCATATCGGCATTGTCCATCAAGTCGTCGTGCAGCAAAGTATAGTTATGATACGTCTCCAATGCGATGGCATTCATCAGAATCTTCTCAGGATTCTCTTGATAAAGATTATACGCCATCAACATCAAGGTAGGGCGAATGCGCTTGCCACCCATGGATAAAACATATTGGATAGGTTCGTAGAGAGAACTTGGCTTGCGATCATAAGGCAAATGCTCCAAGAACTCATTGACCATGTCGAGGATTTCGTTAGCTGTTTTCATAACAAAATAATTAAGAAAAAATATTTAGACATTTAAGATTCAATTCGTTTGCATTCATCAACCTTTCGGCTACAATTGGAAGACTACCGGTACGGCTATCATCGTGCGACAAGGTTTGTCACGGTCGATGCCTGGTTTCCATTTAGGCATCATCTTCATCACTCTCAGAGCCTCCCTGTCCAAGAGAGGATCGACCGACTGGCTCACCTTCACATCGCACACCGTGCCATCCTTATTAATAATAAAGGAGCAGACCACCGTGCCTTGTATCTTGGCATTCTGGGCTGGTTTCGGATATTTGAGGTTCTTGGTAAGCCATTGCATGAAAGCTGACCAGCCACCAGGGAAGACTGGGATTTGCTGAACCACGGTGAAGTTGATAGGTGCCTCAGCCATCGCTGAAGGATTGGAGTTATCCACTGCAGTCTCTGTCACAGCCTCCTTGACTTTGGCTCCATCCACAGCTCCCTCGCCATCACCAATAACCAGTTCACTCGTCGTGGAGTTGATTTTTTGCGGAGCCTCCTCCACCTTGTCTGCCGCCTTGACTTCCTGTGTGATAGACTTGGACACCGGAGCTGCAGGGGCTTCCGCAGAAACCATATCCTTTTGCTCAGAAGGTGTTGACAGTTCCAAGTCTTGCGCCAAATCCTCCAAGCTCTCGGCATCTAAGTCAGGGTCGTAAGGATGACTTTTATATTGCAAGCCCACGAATATGAGGGAAAAGGAAAGGATGAGTCCTAGCAGGAAAAAGGTCACCCGCTTATCTTCCAAACTTGCGTTATTTGATTTTTTTATTTCCACTGTTTCATCTCCTGTTTTGTAGTTCTAGACTACAATATTTGAAGTATCAATTCGTTATTTTATGCGAAATCATTGCAAATTTACTTCTTATTCTTGAAAAAAGGTGTATCTTTGCAAAATAATTAGGGAATTTAAATGAAAAAAGTTGTTTTTTTCGCTCTATTGACGCTTTTTGCCGCCAAAACGCATGCGCAAGAGAGCCAAACTGGATATAATTTTCTCCGCTTGCCCGTCAGCGCACATGCTGCTGCGCTAGGTGGAGACAACATCACCTTGATAGAAGATGATGCGTCTCTCATTTGGCATAATCCAGCCCTTCTTGCTTCCGTCAGCGACAAAACCATCAACCTCAACTACATGAACTATATGTCGGGAGCCAACACCGCCTCTGCCTCCTTCAACCGAATCGTGAAGGAAAAGGCTTCGTGGGCTGTCTCCGCCCAGTATATGGACTATGGCAAAATGAAAGAGACCGATGAAAGCAACAATATCCTTGGTGAGTTCTCTGCCAAAGACATCGCTGTGGCTGGCTATTTCTCTTATATGTTGAGCGACCGCCTCGTGGGTGGTATCACGGCGAAGTTCATCACCTCCTATATCGGCGATTACAATTCCATCGGCATGGGCGTGGATTTGGGTCTCAACTACTATGACCCAGACCGAGAGTGGTCTATCTCTGCAGTGGCCAAGAACCTCGGTGGACAACTCAAGGCATACGATGAGAAATATGACAAGATGCCGATAGACGTGCAGGTGGGTGTCACCAAGAGATTCGTGCACACGCCTTTCCGTGTTTCCGCCACGATGGTCAATCTCAACAACTGGGACAAGAGTTTCATCAACCACGTTGTGCTGGGAGCCGACTTCATCATCACGGAGAGTTTTTGGATAGGTGGCGGATACAACTTCCGCAGAGCCGATGAGATGAAGATAGAAGACAGCAGCGATGACAAGGGAAGCAGTCATGGAGCAGGCTTATCATTTGGAGGTGGTATCAACCTGGAGCGTTTCCATCTCAATGTCGCCTATGGCAAGTACCACGTAAGCAGTAGCAGCCTGCTCGTCAACCTCGCCTATTCACTGTAAGTGGCGTTGATACACTTGTCACACAAAGATAAGATACACATTATTATATATACCAGAATCATTAATAGAGATATAGAAGATATGAAAAAGATAACAATAGCAATAGATGGTTACTCATCTTGTGGAAAGAGTACAATGGCAAAAGACCTTGCCAAGGAAGTGGGCTACATTTACGTTGATACTGGTGCGATGTACCGCAGCGTAACACTCTATGCCATTCGCCATCAACTCTTCAACGCAGATGGCAGCGTCAAGACCGAAGAATTGGAGAAGGAAATGCCGAACATCCAAATCTCCTTCAAGTTGAATGCTGAGACGGGCACTCCAGACTGCTATCTCAACGGAGAATATGTAGAGAAGGAAATCAGAAGTTTGGAAGTCTCCTCCCACGTCAGTCCGATTGCCGCCGTTGGTTTTGTGAGAAAAGCATTGGTAGAGCAACAACAGGCGATGGGCAAGGAGAAGGGAATCGTCATGGATGGCAGAGACATCGGCACCACCGTTTTCCCAGATGCCGAATTGAAGATCTTCGTCACCGCCTCCTCGCAAGTGAGAGCGCAGCGCCGCTATGACGAGTTGAACGCCAAGGGAATGCCTGCAGATCTCGATGCCATTCTCAAGAATGTGGAGGAGAGAGATTACATCGACACCCACAGAGAGGTTTCGCCTCTCAAACAGGCTGAGGATGCCATCGTGCTTGACAACAGCAATATGACGATAGCGGAACAAAAAGAATGGCTTCTCCATCAATTCCAGCTTGCCATTGACAAAGCATAACAATGTTATCGCAATCGACAAAGCCTAATGGCTATCTGTAAATTTCTGTTAAATCAAGGCATTTCAGCTATGAAAAGTATTCATTCATTGAAAACATGTTGGAGAATACTTCACTTTTTTCTAAATTTGCATAAAAATGACAAGGTAGTAATGATATAGATTATAAATTTTGAGTTAATTACTGTTTTTTGAAGGTGGTAGGTCTTCGTGAGAAGCCTTACCACCTGTTTTATTTTATAGGACTTTTTTTATATAGGACTTTTAATCCCCCAAAGGCGCAAGCCCAATTATTAATTATTAATGATAAACTCCCTACATTCCTCCATCAACCATTTTGGCGTGCTGGTAGCTCCACAGATACCGACGGTATTGACACCATCAAACCAATCCATATTGATTTCCTCGGCACTCTCTATCTGATAGCTATTGGGATTGACGCTCTTACACTCCTTGAAAAGCACCTTGCCATTCGAACTTTTTCTTCCACTCACGAAGAGGATGACATCATGCTTGGAAGCAAAAGCGGCAATGTTAGGCATTCTGTTCGCCACCTGACGGCATATCGTATCAAAGCTCTTGAAGATGGCATCGCCCACGATATGTTCCTGACAATACTCGATGATGCGATGGAACTCATCCAGGCTCTTCGTGGTCTGGGAATAGAGATAGATGTCCTTGGTGAAGTCCAACTTGCCTTTCTCTCGCAGATGCTCCACATCCTCAAACTTCTCTACCACGATGGCATGGCTTTCGGTCTGTCCCACCAGTCCCAACACCTCGGCATGTCCCTTCTTGCCAAAGATGACGATCTGGGCATTCGGATTGTTGGCATACTGCTTCTTGATACGCTTCTGCAACTGCAAGACCACAGGACAGGTCGCATCAATGATCTCTATCTGATTTCTCTCTGCCAAAGCATAAGTCTCAGGTGGTTCTCCATGGGCACGGAGCAAGACCTTGACACCATGAAGCTGTCCCATCTCCTCATGATTGATGGTTGTAAGTCCAGCTGCATGAAGGCGCTCCACCTCCATGCCGTTATGCACAATATCACCCAGGCAATAGAGTTTGCTACCCTTTGCCAGTTCCTCCTCCGCCTTCTTGATGGCAGTGGTCACACCGAAGCAAAAGCCACTGCCATTGTCTATCTCAATCTGCACGATAATTCAAATGATAAATGATATATAACTTAATTCTTGGTCAAAACACGGATCACGACTTTCGACTTGTCTGGGTCATTGGTGATCATGAGAACACGTGGTTTTTGATTACGCGACTTCTTCAATTCCGCAGCCACTGCCGTCACCTTCATCTTCGCCGTCTCACCAGGCTGGAGCTTACTCTTATTGAGTTGCACTTGCAAGCCCATGGTAAACATCTGCAAGCTTCGGATGTCCAGTTCCGACTTACCCTTGTTGGTGATGAGAATCTCGCCCTTCAATTTCTTCTTGCCATTGAAGTTGCCCAAGTCCAAGGTCTCCGTTGACATCTCGATCTTTGGCGCTCTCAACTTATCTGATGCTGTCAAGGCATCGAAGTCAGGCAACAAGACGGCAGAGACCACAATTTCCTTATCACCCGACACCTTGTCTCCAGGGCGCTCACCCAGATACACCGATGTTTGGTTCAAACCGAAGTCACGCAATTTCTTGGAATCCAAGGTCAAGGTAACCACTGCTGAATGACGTGGTGCCAACTTGGATGGCGATACGACAGCCTTCAGATAAGTTGGCAAGTGCATCACCACTGGCTCCAAGGTCTCAGCGGTAGGATTGAAGATATGGATGCGCTGCACAGGACGGTCGCCACGATTGACATCATCAAACTCGACTTCCTGGGCATCCGCTTTCAGACTGCCCAACATGGTGGAATAATTACCAGAGAAGTCAGTCACCTGCTCCACTACCTTGCCTTGCATGGTCAACATAAAAGGCGACCCTGTGGCATTGCTATACAAGAGCAACTGCTTATTGAATGTACCCATCTGCTTGGCATCGTAGGTCATCTTGACCACAAATTCCTCGCCTGGGGCAATACTCCGGGTAGGATATTCCACGGTGGTGCAACCACAACTTTTCTTCACCTGTTCGATTAGCAAAGCCCGATTGCCATCGTTCTTCAACTTAAACTCAGATGTGACAGGATGCCAGAACACCACCTGTCCACAATCCACCACCTCATGCTGGGTGGTAATTTTCTGTGCCGATGCCGACAACGCCAATAGCGAAGACAACATCAATATATTAATTCGTTCCATCATATCAAATTTATAGTTATACTTATCAGAAATTTATTGTCACCAAGGACGTCTGCCCTAATTATTAATTCGTAATTGATACCCCCCTTCTCTTCCACAGAACTCAGGGCTATAGGTGCATTGAGCAGAGCAAGAGCCAGACTGATATTCACCTTGTCTATCCACGAAATACTCGATTTCTACCACATGTTTACCCTTAGATAAACGATCGAAATAGAAATTTGTTGCATCATCGTGTGGAGCGACATAGCAGCCCATTCCCCATTGATACCCACTCAACTGATTGACGGGTTCGAGACAAGCGGCACGACGATCGATGACCTTGACGAAGTCATAATCACGGTCTGCCACGATGGTCAAGACCACCTTCACCTTGTCGCCTACCTGGGCTTTCGAGGTCACCTTGCGAGTCACCTTGATACCCGATTCGGCATTTGCTATCTCAGAGATAGGTTGCTTGAACTCGGCATAGACAGCTCCCCAACTGGTATAGTCCGACTTCTTGTCGATGGAGAGTTGGGTCGCCATTCCAGCTCTTTCCGTCTTGACATATCCGAGTGTCGTGGAATCCTTCGGCATTGGCAAGGTCTTGCCATCGAGCTTGAGGATGGCGTTGTCAGCCTGTCGGTTCCAATTTTTCTCATTGCCTTGCATAAAGGCATAGACTGCATCCACCACATTCACTGGGTTATCTTTCCACTCCTGGGTGCGCTTAGACATGAGGAGCCAACGCTGCATCTCCTCGATGGTCTGCTGTTTGCTGATAGCAGACGATGCTGATAAAGAAGCAGATATAGTCTGAGCATCCAAAGCCTGTAGAGCCTCGATGGCAGCCACCTCTGTCGGAATCTTATAGTTTCTCCAACTATAGTACGCCTTGCGAGTATCATAATATCTGCCCATATCCTCACGATAGACTGAATATTCCTCCATGCTCTTCAAGTAGTCGGCAGCCGTCTTGTAATCGTAGTTTAGGGCGAGTATCACAGCAGCCTTCGCCTTGCCATAGATGGTCAACGAACCGGTCATCTTCTTCAGTTTTCCGAGGAGATAATCCATGTCATTCAAAGCAGGAGCTTTGAGTTTCACACAAGTCCCATCCATTGCGACAATATAGAGATAATGCAAAGCCACCTCGCTTGGCGTAGCCTGATAAGCCTCGCCTTTCTTGCCATTGCGAGCGGCTTTCTGTGCAGCCTTTGCCTCATCCTCCTTCATCGTCTTCACCTCACGCGCCGTTTGCTGACGCAGATAGTCGATTGCCCCGGAAAGCATACTTGCGGTAGAGGATTGTCTGCCCACGATGGCATTGAGACGAACCATCATCTCTGCCACAGCCGTGGTCATATATCTACTGCCGCTCATGCCCTTCCACCAAGAGAAAGAGCCATCCTTGTTTTGGAGTTTTTTCAAGAGAGCGACATACTTGTTTACCTTAGTCAGCAAAGTATCAGAAGCCGAAGTCAAGCCCGAAGCATCGTCGATGTCCTTGGCATTCACGTTTGTGGTCTTCTGGATATGGCGACTGAGGGTGTTGGCATAGATAGCAGCCATCAAGGAGAGTGCATCCTCCTCGGTAGGATTGCTGATGGAAGGAAGTGCCTTCAACATCAACCAACTAGGATTGTTGGTGTATTCCACCGTCACCTTGGTAAAGCGATCCTCCTTCACCTGGTTGCCATTCTTGTCGAGGAAGAGACGGTTGAGGTCGAAGTCTTTCTTGCCAGCCTCATGGAGCGTGATAGGAAGCGTATTGACCACAAACTCTTGATTGCTCAACACTGGCAGATAATGTTGCTCGCCATCACTATAGCCATTGCCTGCGGCTACCACCTTATTGATATAGGTACCCTCTCGCAAACCTTCCACATCGAAGTTCAAGGTAGCGGTGCCATTGGCATCCACATTATATTTCTGCGACTTCTGCCATACAACCTTCCCCGTCTCAGGGTCGATGATTTGCATACGAGCCTCGCCATTCACCTTCTTGTCGGACGTATTGAAGACCTTGGTGACGAGCACCGCCTTGTCGCCCTCACGCAGGAAGCGAGGCATGTTAGGCTGCACCATCACGGTTTTCTGAGCCACAGCCTCATCCACCAGCAAACCGTTGCGCATTTCCTTGTCATGAGCCAATCCCAAGAACTTCCAGGTGGTCACGCTTTCCGGCAAGGTAAATCTGATGGCTACGTTGCCATTGTTGTCGCTCTCCAAGGCAGGATAGAAGAAGGCAGTCTCGTTCAGGTTTTCACGCACCTGCACTTTGTCAAGGTACTGTCCTACGTCTGAGCCAGAACCACCTACAAACTGCGGCATCTCCTCTACTACATCAAAAACCTTGTTGGCAGATGGAGCAGCCGCTGCAACACGGTTCATATTACTCCCACGAGTTTTCATGACCCTCCCTTCTTCCTTAACCAGCTCGTCTTTCTTTATACGAACAGACTCTACGGTTCCGCCAAGAGAACGTTCCAACTTGCTCAGCTCCACCGCTTGCATATAAGCATAATAGCTAAAGAATTTACCATCAAACTTATCCACATCCAGTCCCTTCTCGTCATAATACTTGGTAGGATAAGCGCCATTCAAGCAAAATGAACGGAAAGTGAGGTTGTCCTCCCAGTAGCAGTCTGGCAAACTCTGATAGAAGCCCAGGGAGAAATTCCAGAAATGCGGGGTTATCTGGTCGAGCGACTTGTCATAGAGTACGCTCATCAGCTGCGCCTTGGCTGGCTTGCCGTCAGGGGTGGTAATCTTCAGCGTCCACTCCTCCTTCTGTCCAGGGGTTAGACGGTTGCGGAAGGTCTTCCAGGCGATGTTCAGTTTCTTCTCAGGCAAAGGACGGGCGATGCTCATCATTCGGGTATAGCACTTACCTTGCTTCACGAAACTATAGTTCAGTACGATGCCCGACGCATATTCCTCCTTGTAGGTGAAAGGCAGAGTCACGATACTGTCGCCCAACTCCCAGGCGCCCTTCTCCAGCAGTTTGTTACCGGCGATGATGGAATATACGATGTGCGCTCCGTTCTCCGAAGAGCCCACCTGGATATAGACCGGCTTGCCATCACGAGGGAAAGTCTTCGCCGTCTGATAATACCATTCGGTAGTTGGCTCCACCGGATGGGTATCCTTCATGCTGAAAAGGGTGAATTTCTGCTGCAGGGTGTCCTGTCCGCAGATTGCCTCCAGCTGATGAACGCCAGATTTCCAAACGAGGGAAGAAGATGCAGAAGCAGCATATTCCTTGATAGAAACCGGTGCATTCGCCTCGGCATCCTTCCATTCGCCCTTATCAATGCGATATTTCAATCTACTAGAAATCGGCATTCCACTGGCATTGCGGTAAGCGAAGGTCACCGTCTTCAGACTGTCTGTTTCGATACGCTTAGGAAGATTCACCGTGAGGATGGTTGACTTGGTGCCCAGAGGCAGACTCATCACGCCCTCGTGGCTCTCGCCGCTGATGTCGGTAACGATGGCTGAGACCTCGAAGTTGAAGAAACGGGCGATGCGCATGAAATCGCTCATATCAGCCTCGTCTTTTCCTGGCAAGGAAGCCTCCAGCGGAATCTCTACGTCGAAGGTTCCGTCCTCACGAGTCACGCAACTGTCAGTCTTCACCAACTGTCCGGCAGAGCCTGCGCCCCACCACCAGAGCTGATTTCTGCGAGTCACCTGATACTCCACCTTGGCACCCTGCACAGGCACACCAGCATAGGTCTTGGCTGAAGCTTTCACCACCACGGTGTCGCCCCAGTTATATTTCTCATTCACCTTCGGGAAGGTAATCTCGAAGGTTGGACGCTTGTACTCCTCAACTCTGAAATATTCGCTTGCTGTACCATTCACGGAGATGGAATACTGTCCTGTCTTTCCCTCCTTCGGGAGTTCGAAATCTACCGAAGCCGTACCATATTCATCGGTCGTAACCTTCTGTTCTGCCACCTGCTTCCAGTTGGCATCACTCAGGACAAACTTCAGTTCCATACTCTTTCCTGGCACGCTGGCATCCAACCCCTTCTTGACAGTATAGAAAATGGCTGAGGCATGTACCTTCTGCCCCGGGCGATAGATGGCACGATCGGTATAAACCTGATATTTAGTCTCGTTATCCTTCTTCTCATAATAGCGGGTACGGCTGAGATAGATGTACTTGGCTGGCGTAAACTTGTCATTGTTGGTAGAAACCAATACCTCTCCATCCACATTCTTGAAGTAAGCCTCACCGTTCTCATCTGTTGTCAAGCGGGCATGAACTATTCGCTTGTCCTTCTTCGTCTTGAAATCATACCGCTGGTCGTAGAGTTCTATCTTCGCCCCAGCGATAGGCTGTCCATCGGTAGCATTCACCACCACATAGCGATGTTTATCATCCGGCAACTGCTGGATCATCACCGCCAGATTGCTGACATAGAAGAGTTCTCGCTGCGGAGCGATGCCGGTATTATCCGAAGTCACCTCCATCAGATAGGCACCCAGCGGCAGATTGCCACCGATTTCGATGGAATCCTTTACCTCTTCGTAATCCGGGCGACCATAGTAGTTGCGGCTGAAATCCTTCTGATGCAGCTTCGTAGTCTTCTTCAGGAGCATCTTATAGGTAGCCTCATCCTGCGCATTATAATCGTTATCTGCCGTAATATTGAGGCGGGAGATGCTGATTTTCAGATTCTGAAGATTGCGCACATTCAGATGCACCCACTTCTTTTCTGTAGGGCGCAGCACCAAAGGCATATCCTCCACTGAGAACATCGGTTCGGTGAGTCGCTTCTGTGCATTCCTAAGCACATTCATTCTCGACCATCCACCCCAGTGGCTCAAAGCATAGTTGATATAGTTAAGCTTATCCTGCGGTTTGGCATCGGTAGCACCTTCCATGAAGCGGAAATGCTCCACAGCAAGTTCACCAGCCTCCGGAATATCCTGATATACATGGATGAGCGAGTCGATGGTTCTAAGATACTTCGATTTCTTCACCTCTCTTACATCATCCTGATGGTATTTCTCGATAAGTTTATAGGCACAGAGACAAGCCGCGCCCCTATTTCCCACCTTATTATAATAGGTGTACAGCTGCAGATACGCCTCCTTGCTGTCTGCCTCGAATCCGATGAGATGCAGCAAATCATTCTTGAAGGAACTTCCGTCCACCCCTTTTAGAGTCAGCGGCACATACTCAGTAGAAGTATGCTTGGCAAGAAGCTCTGGGTGCGCCATCGCTTTCTTGAAGAACTCCCGGCTCTTCTTCAGGTTTACCTTTCGCTGACTTTGATAATAAGAAGCATCCTCCCTTTGTTCCAAAGAAGCCTCATCCACTTCTATTCCATACAGATTATCATGATATACCTTGCCGAGCACAGCATATCTCACCGCTTTCAGCATCGGGTCATTTGTCTTCAAAGCTTCAGCCTCCATCCGCTTCACATTCGGCGTCAGTGAGTCTGCAGAAATCTCTTTCCAGAGCATCACCTGCCTCATCTCAGCCGCCAGCAGCTGACCGTAGTCTTTAGCCGCAGAAGCCTTGGAGATGATTTTCTGCATCACCCCAATTTCGCTCTTCGGCTGGTCCTTCTGAGCGATGATGTCAGCTTGCTTCCACAAGTTGTCATAAGTTTGAGCCGTAGTTTGCATCATGGCAAACACAACTATGATAAGTGTTATAATGTTTCTTTTCATAAGCCAAGTGCACATTATGTTAACAATTGTCAGATTTCTAACCTATTCTAATTGCAAAAATACAAAAAATATCCGTTATCTAACCTTATAACTGAAAGTTTTTGCTATCTTTGCACCAAAATAATGTTATTTACTAAATTAAGCATTCATTATAATACTAAATTAAGTAAATTAGAATACAGAATCAACAATTCAAAACAAGAATAAATAACAATATAAATACTAAAAAGACAATGGCAGAGAAAAAGTATGGTCATTTTGATGACGCCAATCGCGAGTACGTGATTACAGATCCAAAGACTCCATGGCCTTGGATCAACTATTTGGGTAACGAGGATTTCTTCTCGCTCATCTCAAATACAGCAGGTGGTTATTCTTTCTATAAGGATGCCAAGTTCCGTCGCATCACCCGTTATCGCTACAATGGGGTTCCGATGGATAATGGCGGACGTTACTTCTACATCAAGGATGGTGACACCGTCTGGAACCCTGGTTGGAAACCTTGCAAGACCCCACTCGACTCCTACGAGTGCCGCCATGGCATGAACTACACACGCATCACCGGTAGCAAGAACGGCGTGGAGGCAAGCGTGCTCTTCTTCGTTCCTCTCCACACTTGGGCTGAGGTGCAGAAGATGACTCTCAAGAACAACTCTTCCGAGACCAAGACCCTCAAGGTATTCTCTCTCGCTGAGTGGTGTCTCTGGAATGCAGCCACCGACATGGAGAACTTCCAGCGCAACTTCTCTACGGGCGAAGTGGAAATCGAGGGCAGCACCATCTACCACAAGACCGAGTATCGTGAGCGGCGCAACCACTATGCTTTCTATACTGTCAACACCGAGATACAGGGCTACGACACCGATCGTGAGACTTTCGTGGGTCTCTACAATGAGTTCTCAGAGCCTGAGGCTGTGATGGAAGGCAAGCCTCGCAATAGTTTTGCTCACGGATGGAGCCCTATCGCCTCCCACTACATCGAGGTGACCTTGAAGCCAGGCGAGAGCCGCGACCTCATCTTCCTCTTGGGATATGTGGAGAACGAGCAAGACAAGAAGTTCGTTGCCAAGAAGGTAATCAACAAGGAGAAGGCTCACGAGTTGATCGCTAAGTTTGACACCACAGAGAAGGTGGACGCAGCCTTCGCCGAACTCAACAAGTACTGGGACAACCTCCTCAATATCTTCACCGTGAAGAGCGGCAACGACAAGCTCGACCGCATGGTCAATATCTGGAACCAGTATCAGTGCATGATCACCTTCTGTATGTCTCGCTCAGCTAGCTTCTTCGAGAGCGGTATCGGACGTGGCATGGGATTCCGTGACTCCAACCAAGACCTCGTGGGCTTCGTACATCAGATACCAGAGCGTGCTCGCCAGCGCATCATCGACATCGCCAGCACCCAGTTCCCAGACGGTGGCTGCTATCATCAATATCAGCCTTTGACCAAACGAGGCAACAATGATATCGGTGGAGGCTTTAACGACGATCCTTGCTGGCTGATTTTCGGTACAGTAGCATATATTAAGGAGACAGGTGATTTCTCTATTCTTTCAGAGCAGGTACCTTTCGACAACCAGCCAGGTAGCGAGGTAAGCCTCTTCGAACATCTGAAGATTTCGATGAATCATGTTATCAATAATCTCGGTCCTCACAAGTTGCCACTCATCGGAAGAGCTGACTGGAACGACTGTCTCAACCTCAACTGCTTCTCTTGGGATCCAAACGAGAGTTTCCAGACTACAGAGAACAAAGGCGAAGGCAGCAAGGCAGAGAGTCTGATGATTGCAGGTCTGTTTGTTGTAACAGGCAAGGACTACGTTGCTCTCTGCAAGCAACTCGCCAAGGAGGCAGCCAACGACCATCAGGGCTGCATCGCAGGCATGGCTGAGGAAGATTATCTCGCAGAAGCCGAGCGCATGCAGCAGGCGGTGGATGCGATGAACGAAGCCGTAAAGCAACATGGTTGGGATGGAGAATGGTTCCTCCGTGCCTATGATTTCTTTGGAAACAAGATAGGTAGCGATGAGAACGAGGAAGGCAAAATCTTCATCGAGAGCCAGGGCTGGTGTACGATGGCTGGTATCGGTCTGGAAGACGGACTCTGCGACAAAGCTTTGGATAGTGCCAAGGAGCGATTGGAATGCGAACATGGTATGGTGCTCAACAACCCTGCCTATACAACCTATCATGTAGAAATGGGCGAGATTTCTTCTTACCCAGAGGGTTACAAGGAGAATGCCGGTATCTTCTGCCACAACAATCCTTGGGTAATCATTGGCGAAACGGTAGCCGGACGTGGCAACGATGCTTGGAAGCACTACACCAAGATACTTCCAAGTTATGTAGAGGAGAAATATCAGACCTTGCACAAGGTGGAACCATACGTAAACTGTCAGATGGTAGCAGGTAAGGATGCAGCCAAACCAGGCGAGGGCAAGAACTCATGGTTGACGGGTACAGCCGCATGGATGTGGTACACCGTGAGCGAGTTCATCCTGGGCATCAAACCAGACTACGAGGGCTTGAATATCGACCCTTGCTTGCCTAGCACAGCCAAGGAGTATGAGGTAACCCGCAAGTTCCGTGGTGGCGAGTATCATATCACCGTGAAAAACCCAGAGGGCAAGGAGAAGGGTGTGAAGCAAATCATCGTAGATGGCAAACCTATTGAGGGCTGCGTCATCCCTTGTCAAGCAGGCAAACACGAGGTAATCGTAGAGATGTAAATTGCCAGTAAGCTTCATTCGCCATCGAAACTTACTTCAATCAACAACGAAGCCTGCTTCAACACGCATTGAAGCAGGCTTCATTATTTTCATATAAATATATTTTTCAATAATGCTCTTCTCATGATTTGACGTTCATACATTACTTAACAACAACCTTCTTACCAGCTACGATGTATATGCCAGAAGAAAGATTGCTCATATTATTACGGGTGCCCACGCGTTGCCCGCTCAGGTTATAAACAAACCCATCGGTTTGAACCGCAGCGTCCTCTTGTCTTGTCACGTTCTCTATGGCTGTCGTAGAAGAATCACCATCAAAGCTGAACGAGAGCGCCTTGGCATTGCCTTGTGCATCTGTTATGGTGATATACCAACTTGTACCCACAAAGTTGTTCCAGTCAGAACTAAGATGATACATATTACCGTTATTTACCACGTATGCATGAGCAGGAGCTGCACCTTTGTCGTAATAGAAGCCATGGAACTGAACCTTATAACCACCAGAAGTTATCTCTTCTGTTGTCACAACATCATCAGTAAATGTAGGAGGAACAACACCCTTTACCTGATAGATAGGTCCTTTTACCTTTACCGTGATACTGTTACCCCAAGGGAATGTGTATACATCATTCTTTGTCTCGATATCGGCCTTCTTGCCCACCTTGATGATATAAGGCTTGCCAGCAACGATACCCTCCGTATCAGGATTAACAGACCTGAATTTGACACAGGTTCCTTCCACCTTGTCAAAGACACTGAGTTTCACCTCCTTGTCGCCTCCGAATGTCTGTTTTACCTGGTCGCCCGTCAGTGTGCAAGGAAGAATAAGGCTTTCCCACTTGTCCAGGTTGAAGTAGCGGCGTATGTTGTAAGTAACGGGGTATTCATAATGGTCATCACCCGCAGGATTGTGGTTGATGCCACTTGGAGTGTGGTAGTTATCATTGTCGTTCTTGGTTGTGGTAAACTCAGAGGTACTTGTGTTCGTAGCATCGAGATACCACTGCTTGTCTCCCATATAGAAAAGTTGGAAATTGTCAAAAAAGGCATAGCCTCCCTCGTTGGCTCTCTTGCCAGCACCGATGTAGAGAGTACCCGTCTCTGAGCCTTCATCCGCCTTTACGAGGACTGCCACACTGTTGTCGTACTTACGACTGTCCACATCCTTGTCTTCATAAGGATTGCTCTCTGCGAATATTTTACCGGCATTGACACAATGCTTGATAGAAGGATCCACATAACCATTCTTGCCATCCGCTGTTACTTCGGCACCATGATAGGTCATATTCTGCATCGAATCCCAGTCTGCGGGTTCAATGGTCTTCAGAGCTGTCTGATTGCTTATATCCGTAGAGTCTTGCGAGGCAAAAACAAAAGAAGTGTTGTCCTTGTCGTCCGGCCTATTAGGATTAAAATAAAAACCTTGGCAATTGACACGATAAAGACCCGGCTTCAATTTTGTAATTTTCTGAATCAAATAATTGCCATTTTGCTTTTTACTGCCTGTAGGGCCTACCCAAGCCGTCATATACGCCAGTTCTTCCACATTATCCTGCAAACTTGGGAAAACAAAGGCATCATCGCTTCTGTCGTAACGGAACTGCCAAACACTGTTCTTTGACTGTGTACCATAATCACCAAACAAACCATTACTACCATCAATACCCTTGTTGTTTCGTTCGAAACGAGCATCCTGCACAAGACCAGATACATTGATATACTTTTTCTTCTGGCTATTAATGGCAGTATGGTAGTTCTTTTTCTTGATGAAATAGAACGTCTCAGCCAGTTTTTCGTCCGTAGTAACCACCAGGAATTTCTTCTGTGGTTTTTCTTCTGGATTACCTTCGTAATAACTCAAGTAATAATTTCGCTCTTCACCATCGTTAAATACCCCCAGATTGTCTGTGAACTTAGAATAGATTCTATAACCATTACCTTCAACCTGCTGAAAATACCATTGAACCCTTTCGGGAGCATGAATTGTATGCTTATCATCGTAATTTTCCTTTCCACGATCCACAAACAAATAAATGGACTTATTTCCCTCAGGAAGAGTGATGTGCTGATCCTTATCCATGAGAGGCTCGACACCAAGATAGTCGCCAAGTCCGGTTTCGTGAGAAGTTGTAGGATTATGCACCCATGAGTGGATGTAATAAGGTTTGTTAGGATCGTCGGTGTTAGTATTGCCGTCGACCGCCTCTACATAGAAGTTCATACCCACTTCTGCCAGAATAGGCTGCGCTCCATAGCGGCCACCCACTGTCACAAACTTTTTGTTTTTTGTTGCATACAAATATATTTTTTTCGGATCAGCCGAAGTGCTGACAATTGTCTCTAAACTCTCATTATTAGCAGACCAGTCTATTTCCTCTGGCCTAATTCTATCCTTCTTATCGTCAGCAAAAGACGACAAGGACATCAAGATGCATAAGGCAAGCACCGAAATTCTGAAAAAGAGTTTCATCTTCATCTTATAATTTTTAATACATTATCAATACTTAATATCATCATCCCACACATTAAAACCATGCCATTTGGCATAGTTATCACTTCCTTCGTCAGGATTACCTTCGACAATCGGCTTCTTATTGCCACTGCCGTCATCCCATGACCCAGGATTGTTCATCAGATTCTCCTGACAAACCTCTACGATCCTCACCTCTGGGACTACATAAACTTTTCTTTTACTTATATTCATTTTACTTAAAATAATTATATTACCTTAATTCCGCATCACTATAATTCAATATTTTTTATAAGCCCCTGAGCAACAACAAGTTGCTCAGGGGCTTCGTGGGATTTGAGGATAAACTCACTTTACTATTTACCATCATGATTGGGTTATCGGTTAGCCGATTGCCACTGATAAGTTTTCTCACAATGGATATTGACAGTCTGGTCTGCTATCATCAACTTGAAATCGCCTTCCTCCAATTTCCACTTGCCATCATAACCTACGAAGGCAAGATCATCGGCATTCAAATCGAAAGTAACAGTCTTGGTTTCACCCGGCTGAAGCTCTATTTTATCGAAAGCACGGAGGCGTCGGCCATCAGGAACCATGCTGGCAATAAGGTCGCTACTGAACAGGAGAACGCTCTCCTTACCTGCCACCTTGCCCGTATTCTTCACATCCACGCTCACCTTGATGATGTCGCCGTGGC